>Ga0182738_1004428_pt1 | contig 15543 bp, 12 predicted proteins | sample eDN5th30CBELigMG_FD_128876 | JGI IMG/M metagenome (GOLD analysis project Ga0182738, IMG submission 128876) | Enriched Miracle-Growth compost microbial communities from Emeryville, California, USA - eDNA 5th pass 30_C BE-Lig MG (version 2)... ... | reverse complement strand
TGCATGGGCGAGCCAATCTACCGTCGACGAACCAAGCGTCGCATCGGCCATTCGCGCGACAATGGCTATCTCTGACAGCAGATTTGGCGATGCCGGCTTGTTCATGCCATATGAGATATGCACCATACTCATAGAATCCTCGACGCTCACGCCCTGTGGTCCGCTGGCCTGCATATCGATTTCGGTGCGCCCGATCGTGGGCAGTATGAGTGCGTCACGGCCATGCACGAGATGGCTGCGGTTCAGTTTCGTCGCAATGTGAACCGTCAGGTCGCATGAGCGCATCGCATCCCACGTACGAGGCGTGTCAGGCGTAGCGATCGAGAAATTACCACCCAGACCGACAAAGACTTTCACCTTGCGATCCAACATTGCCTGGATCGTCTCAACGACGTCATAGCCGTGCTCGCGCGGCGGCTCAAAACTGTATGCCGCAGCGAGGCTATCGAGAAAAGCCTTGGTCGGTTTTTCTTCGATGCCGACCGTCCGGTCTCCCTGTACGTTGGAGTGCCCGCGCACCGGGCACAGCCCGGCGCCAAGGCGACCGATATTGCCCCGCATCATCATCAGATTCGACAGCAATTGGATCGTCGGCACTGAATTCTTGTGCTGCGTGAGGCCCATGCCCCACGTTGCGATCACCGCTTGGCCCTTGGCATAGATATTAGCGAGGCCCAGCAGCTCGTCCATCGGCACGCCGGACTCCTCGATAATCGCGGCCCAGCTTTCAGCACGCAGGTCGGCAGCGAATGCCTCGAACCCCACCGTATGCTGTTCGATAAACGTCACATCGAGGACGCGCTCGGTGTGGTTGGCCAATGCCGCATCGTCGAGCTCGATCACACGTTTCGCAATGCCTTTGATCAGCGCAAAGTCACCGCCTATCTTGGGACGAATGAATACGGAGCTGATCTTCACTCCTTTGGGCGACAGCATGTCCAACGCATGCTGCGGACTGGCAAAGCGCTCCAAGCCACGCTCTTTCAAAGGATTGATCGACACGATCGTTGCGCCGCGCTTGGCGCACTCACGCAACTCGCCCAGCATCCGCGGATGGTTGGTCGCGGGATTTTGACCAAACAACAACAGCGTGTCAGTGTGCTCGAAATCGTCCAACGTCACCGTTCCCTTGCCGATGCCGACCGTATGCGGCAGGCCACGGCTGGTCGCTTCATGGCACATATTTGAACAGTCCGGAAAATTGTTGGTGCCATACATGCGCACAAAAAGCTGATAGAGAAATGCGGCCTCGTTGCTCGCCCGGCCCGAGGTGTAAAACGCAGCCTCGTTGGGATTATCCAGACGTTGCAGATGGTCGGCGATCAGAGAAAAGGCGTTGTCCCACTCGATCGGTATATAGCGGTCTTGGGCGGCGTCGTAGACCATGGGATCCGTCAGACGGCCATGTTGCTCCAACTCGTAATCACTTTGCTTCATCAGCGACGTCACGGTGTGCTGCTCGAAAAACGCTGGCGTCACACGCTTGGTAGTCGCTTCGGCCGCCACCGCTTTTACGCCGTTCTCGCAGAACTCAAACGTTGAAGCGTGTGCACGGTCCGGCCATGCGCAACCCGGACAATCGAATCCATCAGGCTGATTCTGCTTGAGGAGGGTTCGATAATTACTCCCCGATACTTTTTCTCTGATCAGATTGATTGCCACCTGCTTTAGCGCGCCCCAACCTGCTGCAGGATGCGTATAGGGCTCAATACGCGATTGGGTACGGTCTACGGGTTTCGAGTGCGCCATGGTCTTGCAAAACGGGGATGGATTAATGGACTGCTAACAGCCTACTGTATTCCTAAATAAACATGGATTACAGAAAACACGAAATAAAAGGAGTACAGTTTGACGCATGACGCTTTATGAAAAGCTTGCCGATGACATCGAGGCCGCCGTGCAGCGGGGAGTGTTTGCGCCCGGGGAAAAGATCGCGTCGGTGCGCCAAGCCAGCCGTCAGCATGGCGTCAGTATCAAGACGGTGCTGCATGCGTATGCCGTGCTCGAAAGCCGAGGCATACTCGAAACCCGGCCACAATCCGGCTATTTTGTCCGTGCCAAACCGCTAGCCGGCACGCCGGGGAAAGCTCCCGCCAGCGTGCTTGCGGACGCGGCAGAGGTCGATGTCAGCCGGCTCGTCCTGTCTACGCTGCGCAGCATCCGTGCACAGGGCACGCTGCCATTTGGGTCTCCCTATCCCGATCCGGCGCCATTCCCATGGCGGCGTATCAATCAATATGCGAATGCCATCGCACGTCGCCATTCGCGCTGGAATCTCATCGATGATTTGCCTCCCGGCAATGCCGAGCTGATCCGCCAGATCGCACGCCGCTATACGGAAAACGGTGTACCGATCGATCCCGAAGAAATCATCATCACCGTAGGTGCGACGGAGGCGATCAACCTGAGCCTGCAAGCTGTTGCCAAACCTGGTGATACTGTCGCCGTCGAGTCACCCACCTACTATGCGATGCTGCACGCCATCGAACGGCTTGGCATGCGTGCCATTGAAGTGCCAACGCATCCTGCTCAGGGTATCGACATCGAAGCGCTGGCGCAGATCATTGCCCAACGCGAGCTCGCAGCCTGCATGGTAATGCCGAATTTTCAAAATCCGCTCGGGTTTCAGATGCCGGACGCGCGCAAACAGCAATTGATGACATTACTGACCGCACACGATATCCCCGTCATCGAAAATGATGTCTATCACGAACTGTACTACGGCGATGCGCGGCCATCGACGTTGAAGAACTTCGACACCAAAGGGCTTGTGCTGCATTGTGCGTCATTCTCGAAAAGCCTGACATCCTCCTATCGCATCGGGTGGGCGATGCCCGGGCGGTTTCGCGCGCAGGTCGAGAAACTGAAATTTCTCAACACGCTCACCACGTCGTCCGCCCCGCAAGTCGCTATCGCCGATTATTTGCGGCAAGATAACTACGACCGACATCTACGACGCATTCGCAAGCTATATCGGCAACAGTCGCGCATTATGAGCGCTATGGTCGGGCGTTTCTTTCCAGAGGGCACACGCACATCCACGCCGCAAGGAGGTTATGTACTGTGGGTCGAGCTACCCCGGCACGTCGACTCGATGCGACTCTATCGCGCCGCCTTGGATCTTGGCATCACGATTGGGCCGGGCTACATGTTTTCGACGCGCAATGCGTTCAGCAACTTTATTCGTCTGAACTACAGTTATCCATGGACCTCGCTCAGCGAAGCAGCATTGCAACGACTCGGCGTGCTCATCACGGAAATTGGAACAGGTTAAGGACCGTCAACATGGACGACGACATTGACCCCGCCCTCATTGCCGTGTTGGAGCAACTCTGGCGAGCGCATCAGGACATATCAGGACGGGAATGGTCGCTGGCGAAACTGGCAAAACAAAGCGATCTGGCCATGAGCACACTCAGGCGGATCTTGACCAGCCTTTCAGACGCGGGGTTGGTCAACGTAGCGCTTGCAGAAACAGGCACGGGCACGGCGTGCCTGACCGACGACGGTCTGACGTTTTGCCGTGAGGTTTTTGCTTAGGGTAAGGATGATGACTTAGGCCTGGGCACGCGAATTGCCCTTTCTGGCATGCTTTCCTGACCCCAACACGGCGCGCGCCACATCCAGCCACGCGCGTGCGGCATATGATAGATAGCGCTGCCGTACCCAGACGTGACCAATCTCCCACTGCACACCTGAGCGCGCCAAGCGCGCGGTGCTCAACCCTCGATGGTTCAATCGCCGCATCAAGGGCTCAGGCAGCAAAGCCACACCCAAATCAACCGAGGCCATCGATGCCAGAAAATCCCAATGCGCGCTCTGCGCGGCAATTCTGGGAGTAAAACCTTGCTGTAAGCAAGCGGCCCGCAGATGCCGTGTTAATGCAAAATCATCGGTAGGTATCAGTAACGGAATGTCCCGCAAGGCGGTAAGGGGTACAGCGCTCTTGCCATGCCAACTGGCGTTCGGCGAACCGACGGCCCACAAGGGATAACTCCCAAAACGCTCGCCCTGCAATGGCCCATCGTCAGGCACAGGCAGCACCGTGGCGCCGACCTCTAATTCGCCAGCTGCAACCAAGCGCTCCACCTCCTGGCCAGTAGCCTCGCGTAACGTCAGAAGAATCTCTGGATGCTGCTCACGAAAACGCTTGACCACTGGGGTGAACAGCAAATTGATCATGGGCGGAATGCCAACGACCAGTTCGCCGCGCCGCAGCTCCACGGCCTCGCGAACCTCGGCAGTCAACTGTGTCATCGCACCGAGGATATGCAACCCGCGCTCGTATACGATCCGGCCGGTATCCGTCGGGCGCGCCGTATGGCCCTGGCGTATCAACAGCGGCGTGCCTACCTCGTCCTCAAGTTGGCGAATCATCTTGCTGACGGTGGATTGGGTCACGAACAACGCCTGCGCCGCCCGGGTAAAACTGGCCGTGCGAACAGTCTCCACGAAATAACGCAATGCACGTACATCCATGACAAAGCCTCTTCGTCTGGGTAAATAATGAAAAAAACGACTTAATTTTATGATTTTAAGTCATTACACATTTTGTTTAGATGCTTTCTATACTGCCGACAAACTCCGTGCCCTGGCCACAATCCGGGGCGCGGCTCAACGCTAAACGCCGCGATAGACGGTGTCTTGGACATGAGGCTATCAGCCTGTCCCGACACCCCGGCCGCCACTGTGCCTGGAGACAAACGTGTATTTCGATCGAATCCGTCACCCTGCCTTAAAACAACGCATTGTCAGTGCACACGAGGCTGCGCTGCTCGTGCATGACGGTATGACGGTCGGAATGAGTGGGTTTACCCGCGCCGGAGACTGTAAATCTGTGCCGGCGGCCATCGCCGAACGCGCATCGCAGGAGTCGCTGCAGATCACACTGATCACCGGCGCATCACTGGGACACGACACCGATAAGCAATTGGCCCAGGCTGGCGCATTGGCGCGCCGCATGCCATTTCAAGTCGATACGACCCTGCGCCGTAAGATCAACAACGGCGAGATCGCGTTCATCGATCAGCACCTGTCTGAAACCGCCGAACAACTACGCGCCGGTCATCTGGCGCCCGTTGATGTTGCCATCATCGAGGCCGCAGCCATCACCGAAGACGGCGGCATCGTACCCACCATGTCAGTCGGTAACTCAGCCTCGTTCGTGCAACAAGCCAAAAAGATCATCGTAGAGCTGAATATGGCGGTGCCTGCAACGATCGAAGGGCTGCACGATATCTACGTGCCTGGTGCGCGTCCCGGCCGCATGCCCTTGACATTGACTCAAGTACAAGATCGCATAGGCCGCACAAGCATCCTGGTTGATCCCGAGCGTATCGCGGCGATCGTCATCACAAATGAGCCGGACAGCCCGTCGAATGCTCTGCCCCCGGATGCAGAAACAGCCATGATTTCGGCACACATCGTGGGCTTTCTGCGCAACGAAGTAGAACAAGGTCGCCTGGGAAAGTCGCTGCTGCCGCTGCAGGCAGGCATCGGCACGATTGCCAACGCCGTGCTGCACGGCTTTGGCGAGTCTGATTTCGAGCAGCTGGCCATGTATTCCGAAGTGCTGCAAGACAGTGCGATCGAGTTGCTTGATTCCGGCAAACTGGCATTTGCCTCGGCCTCATCCATTACCGTATCGACCCCGGTCTATGAACACTTGCTGAGTAATCTGGAACACTACAAGGACCGTCTCGTACTGCGTCCACAAGAAATCAGCAACGCGCCGGAATTGGTGCGACGCTTAGGGGTAATCGCCATCAATACCGCCTTGGAATGCGACATATACGGTAATGTAAATTCCACCCATGTAGGCGGCACCCACATGATGAATGGCGTGGGTGGCTCCGGCGACTTTGCGCGTAATGCCAGCCTGGCTATTTTTGTGACGAAATCCACAGCCAAGCAGGGTGATATTTCCAGCATTGTTCCCATGGTGCCTCATGTGGATCACAACGAGCACGACGTCGATGTCATCGTGACGGAATGCGGTCTCGCCGATCTGCGTGGACTGTCTCCGCGCGAACGTGCTCGATCAATCATCGCCAACTGCGTGCATCCGTCTTATCGCGACGGCATTCAACAATATTTCGACAACGCCTGCGCGCGAGGCGGACAGACGCCGCATCTGCTATCCGAGGCCTTTGCGTGGCATACCCGTTTCGAGCGCACCGGGTCGATGCATCCCACCCCGGCCTATGCCCCGCTCACCATGATCGAAACCGCCTGACCGGCATGAAAGCGATGCGCGACATCGTGGTGATATCACGATGTCACAAAGCCTTTGGTCAAGGCAAAAGCGCGACGACATGATCAGATAAGTGCCTTCGCAAGATGGACATCCGCCACTCGGGTGCCAATCGTGTTGTTGAACACAGCGTTGATGCGAATCCTTACATTATTTGATGTTGGCTCATCTCAGCGCCCGACGCCCCCCCTCGCTGCCTGACGAGCACGCACAGATCCCGTTACACATCGGCTCGCCTATACAAGCGCCTCGGCATCCTGTCACAAACCTTGCGGTAATATGCCTTGCATCTGCGGCTAATTTTCTCTATATGGACGCTTATATCGACAAAATCGGTCAGTTCATCCAAACCAATCAGGAGTGGGCTGGGCCGATCACTTTTTTACTGACGTTTGGTGAATCACTGCTGATCGTTGGACTGTTCATTCCTGCCACGGCACTGATGCTGCTGACCGGCGGGCTCATCGGTGCTGGCACCTTGTCACCGTGGAATGTGTTGATTTGGGGTATTGCCGGCGCGATTATCGGTGATGCTCTGTCGTATGGCCTGGGACGCTGGCTGGGGCCGAGCATGCAGCGGCGCTGGCCGTTCAGTACGCAACGCACAGCCGTCGCGCGGGCACGTTTGTTTTTCTCGCGCTATGGTTTTGCGTCCGTATTGATTGGGCGCTTTTTAGGGCCGATCCGATCCACCATTCCGACCGTCGCGGGCATCATGGGCATGAAGCATGCGCGATTTCAACTGGCGAACGTCTTGTCGGCTATCGTTTGGCTGCCGTTGATGTTGGCGCCCGGGTTCATTACGGCACGCAGCGTCGGGGCCCTGCAGGACTCTCAGCATATGGGGCTGATTATCGGCACGGCGGCGTCCGTTCTGCTCGGTGCGGGATTGATGATCACATTTATGCGTAAACGTCAGCAGCCGCAGCGGGCTCGGCGCGGCTGACGTTCCTGCGTGCGGCAATCACAGAGACGCGCACCGCGGGTACAACGCCCTCCAGCGAGCAACCGAATGCCGTAGACACCATGGCATCGATGCGCACGGGCCGAGACTGCGCCCTCACCCACCCGACGATGAGCGCAATCATGGCGAACTGCGCATCGATGCCCTTGCGTAGGTTGGCATGGCTTTACCCGTCCCGACATTTAATGAAAAAAGGAGCTACACCATGAGTGCGATCCCGCGCATGACTAACCTATTTCTGCAATTGGGATTGGATGCGGATGAGAAATCCATTGCAGCATTCATCGCGAGCCATCAACTCCCCGCCGACGTGTTGATCAGTGACGCGCCATACTGGAACGAGGCTCAACGTCAATTTCTGGCGGAGCAGATCAAGGCCGACGCCGCGTGGACCACGATCGTGGATCAATTGAACGAGTCGCTGCATGAGGATGCAGTCAAGCAGCGCACAGGAAGGTAACCCCCGCTCAGCCTTCTGTCACTTTTGTCGATCGGCTTCATGATTCTGCAAAACCTCATCGGCATGCTCATGGTGAGCGCGTTTTCAGCGGATCATCGAGCGGGCCTGATGGTCAGACTCAGTATTTCTGACGGGCAGCGTCGGCACCACATTGGCGTGGACGCTACAGCAAGATCGTTGCGATAGGCTACCGCAGTGCATCGATCACTGCGGCTGTCGCGAACTGGTCGAGCGGGCACTGCGATGCGCTCGACCAGCCATTTCTGCTTCAATCCTCAAAGATGCAGCGCCATGGCGGGATCGCTGATGCCATGGCTGCCGTTCTCCATCCGTCCCGCGAAGCGGCGCTCAAAGCCCTCGGCGACGACACTGAAGTCATACCAATTGCCGCTGTCCTCGATGGACCAGTGATGTTCGGCCACCGTGCCTGGCTCCACCGCCAGCGTCCATGGACCATCCGCGCGATAGGCATTGGCCTGCAACGACGCCTGTACGGCCGCTGTGCCGCTGTTGGTCACCTTCACGTATAAATTATTGCCTGCGGGCTCATAGCAAACCTGTATCTCCAGGGCTACGCCTTGTCTGGTATTGCCGGAGAACGTTCGCACGAAACCGTTGGTGCTGTAGACCCACAGATCGTAATCGCCACCGTCCCACGCATCGGATAGGACCTTGCCCGCCTCGACGGTATAGCGCCGGGGAATCCGATCCAAATTGCGCTGATCATACACATGGAACACGGCCCCGACTTCACCGGTGTTGCTGAACAGCAGCTCGACGGCGCCGTCCTGCCCGATCCTCGCGCTAGTATGCACCTCGTAAGGCAACGCTCTAGACGGGCGTGTGCCGGTTTCTTGGTACAACGGCTGCGGCGTGGCTGGCGCCTGAGTGACTGTCGTCGTAGGCAACAGCCGCTGCGCCGCATTGATCGCAGGATAGTTACTCGTATCAGGCAGCTTGGGCACGATCGGATCGTTCGGGCTGACGAAATCAAAGCATGACGTCAGATCGCCACAGACTGCACGATGCCATGGGCTAATCGCGTCCACCGTAATGTCGAAACGTTTTTCCAGGAACCGGCCCATCGAGGTGTGATCGAATACCTCCGAGTTGACCCAACCTCCTTTGCTCCATGGCGACAGAATGTACATTGGCACGCGCGAACTCAATCCCCACGGACGAGTCTTGCCGCTGGTAGTGTCATCAGCCGACAGGTAATTACCGACAGATGCATCGAAATATTCTCCGTCCAACGACACGGTGGACTTGCCCATCAGCATGCCATCGTGGTCATAAGACGGCACAGAGGGCATCGGCAGGTGATCAAAGAAGCCATCGTTCTCGTCAAACGTCACAAAAACGGCGGTCTTGCTCCAGACCTCGGGATTAGACGTCAACGCATCCAGCACGTCCGAGATAAAGTCAGCCGCCCCGGCGACTCCCTCTCTACTGCCTGGATGCTCCGCCAGATCCTGCGTGGGCAACACCCACGAAACCTCTGGCAGCGTGCCATTCATCACATCTTGCTTGAACTGGGCCAGGAAGTTGGCTGCACCATCATCCTTCTGCGGCCCGCCCGTCAGACCATGCTCATAGATTGGTGAGCCCGGCTGCGCAGTACGGAAACTCTCAAAGGCCAGGCACCCGTGCATGGCGCCCGTCCAGTTGTTGTTCATGTTCTGGTAGATGTGCCAGCTCACGCCTGCGCGCTCCAGCAGATCGGGCAGCGTGTCCCACTTGAAGGCATTGTTGGTGTATTTGTAGTTGTATTCTCCGGTGTCGGGATCGATCTGGCCCGATCCGTCCGCCTGCTGCGCCCGGCCCGCTACCCAGTTCGACGGTTTCGGCCAACAACGCGAATTCACGGGTTCGGAATCGGTGTCCGTGCAATTGATGCCCTGCTTGCGCAGTTCCGGATTGGCGTTGGCGCCCGACCAGAAAACAATGCGGTTGGGATCTGTGCCCGTGGTGATAGAACAGTGATAGCTGTCGCAGATCGTAAAGGCATCGGCCAGCGCAAACTGAAATGGAATATCCTCGCGCATGAAAAAACCCATCGTCGCTTGATTCTTGAATTGAATCCAACGATCCATCTTGCCCTGGTTCCAAGCCGCCTGCTGGTCGGGATAATTGTGAGGTGTGCCAGATCCGATCAGCGCGTTGCTGGTCCTGGAGTCACGGTGAAAAGGCTGAATCTCCTGGCCACCCTCAGGGTTCGGTTGAAAGAATACTGACTTGCCGTTGGCCAGCGGAATCGGGAAACGATCACCGAAACCCCGCACACCACGCATCGTACCGAAGTAATGGTCGAACGAGCGGTTCTCCTGCATCAGAATCACGATGTGCTTGATGTCTTTAATCGTACCGGTTTCAACGGCAGCGGGGATCGCGAGCGCGCGCTGGATAGAGACGGGCAGCAAAGCCAGCGCCGACAGGGCGCCGGCCGTCTGAGCCGACGTACGAAAAAACTGTCGGCGCCCGGGGGAATGCGGATTGGAGGTCTTGGTCATGGAACGACTCGTGCGTGGAGGTGGACGGGCGAACGTTTACGGCGCACAGCGCAACTGCGGTGCTGGCTGAGTATTCTCGGTGTCGGGCGGCGATGTCGTGTCATCGTCATCGTCGTGACCGCTGCCGCAAGCGGCGAGAGCCATGCTCAAAGCGATGGCCGCAACTAAGGCGCGGCCCGCGGCAAAATATGGGTTCATGAGTCCTCCTGGTTAGGGACCACCGCCGGCGCTGGATGGCGGCAAAGCGATAGAGGCAGCGGGATAGCAGCCCCGAGTCAGGAATGCAGATTAGATACTGCACATGACAACTAAGTGAAAAAATCTCAATTTTTAATAATAATTTTTTGAGTTTTATTTAAATCTGATTTCACTAAGTCCAGCCGCCGACGGCCCGGTTATACCGTAGCGAAAATCAATAACGTTTGCTCGACAGCACATCGAATGTGCTGCGCAGGGTCGCAACCGACTTGTCATAGTCCGACAGCGCCAGACATGCGATCAGCGTATCGATGATCGCCAACTGGGCTAATCGGCTGGTCATCGCTTCCGTGCGAAAACGCGTCTCGCGCGACATGGTGTGCAAGACCACATCGGCGTACTTCTGGATGGGCGACTTCCCGAAATTGGTGATGCATAACGTACGCGCGCCCGCCTCTTTCGCGAGCCGTGTTGCGAGTACCGTTTCGTGCGTGCTGCCCGAGTGAGAAATCGTCAGCACCGCGACATCCGGACCGGTTCGCGATGCGCTGATCGCCTGCACATGCGAGTCGGTGACGGCCGCTGCCTGCAGGCCGATACGCAACATGCGATAGTGCGCGTCGTGGGCGATGACTGCCGAGCTACCAATCCCATAAATCTCGACCCGTCGCGCACCGCGAATCAGCGCCACGGCCGCAGACAGCGCCTCGACATCCAGCACCGACTCGGTTTCTTGCAAGGTCTGGATGTTGCTATGGAAAATCTTGCTGATCACCTGAGCAGGCGTGTCCTGGGCGGCCAGGTCCTCGTGGATGTATTGCACAGGCTGCACGATCTGCTGCGCCAGCGCGATTTTCAACTGCTGAAAACCGGTCACGCCTAACAGCTTGCAAAAGCCCACCACACTGCCCTCGCTGCACTGGGTGCGCTCAGCCACCTCGCTGACCGACATGTGCACGACCTCTGCTGGATGGCCGATGACGAACTCGCCAATGCGTTGAGAGGCGGCACCCATTGATGGCAACAGACTTTGGATGCGGGCCAGCATCGCTTGTGGTGAGCTGCGCGGGGTTTCTGCAGCAGCGGGCTGCGCCGTTCGAGAGGGGCGTTTGGAGGTGGCCATGGAGGGAAAAAAGAAGAGCTGCGGGCATGAGTCCGACAACAATTCACCCGATGCGGCGGCGAGAGAATTGATCCGAGGCCCAATAGTGTAAACGCGGTTAGCACCTTGAAACCGCATTCGATATCGGCCCGCTAGCTGGTCGACGCAATTAACGGCCGAAAAATCGGAAATGATTTGTTGGTTAGCCATGGCACCGACTCAGGGCACGTGACAATTGTCAGTCCGATCTTCGGCGTATAGTTGACTGGCACCGTATTTCCAGAGATCAACAACGATTTTGCTCTCGGATGAAAAGGCTGAAAAACAGAGATGACAAACGTGTTCAACTCCTGGCCACCTGTGTCGACTCGTAGACGCAGGCGATATATATCATCAAAACCATCGCCCGGTGAGGGCGAAGAGTACACAGACTCTATTTTTTTTGCTTCCAATATCGTCGCCTTTGCGTGCCGCCCATAACGCAGCACATCAATGATCAGCCTGGCTTTGATTCTCCATCGTAAAAAAAAACCGATCGCCAGAGATGCTACCAAGGGGACAAATGCCTCATTAAGTTGGTAGCTATTGAAGAGGACATCGACACCCAACATCGACGAAATATACATGCCGACAAATACGACCGCGCTGATTACGAGCAGCAGGCAGCATAGGGACACAATCTTGTAGTAGGTGAACACTACGCCCTCAGCCCCGTCAAGCTGACAGAATCAAGACTTTCTTCTGATCCATTTTCAGGTAGATGCCAATGCAGTTCCATAGGTTTTGCAATGTTATTCCCAACCATCGAATGACGAATCCACCGCAGGCAACGACGGTTGTGGCAAACAAGGCAACGACCGCGCCCATCATATATACCGTGCCAGTTAACAGTCCTATAACATTGTTAGGCATTTCAATGGTGATCGGTGCAATCGAATAGACGTTTTGAGCAAGTTTCCCGTCTAGAAAGATATTAGTCGTAGGGATCTTCATGAAACTGAACATTTCGTTCTTCGAGATCGTCGGAAAAGGAGCCATATACGGCCCGATCGCCAGCGCTCGCCCTGTCCCTGCGCATCCCCAAAAAGGCATGATAAATCTCCTAAAAAATTAAACAGACCATAACTCGGCATCGAACAATTCCTTATCCATTTCGATGGCGCCTGGGCGCGTCTTGATGGTATCGGAGTCAGTTATCGCCCGGTGAAATTTTGTTTTATTCAAGGTCACGTCGTCAAAATTACACCGACTCAAACGTGCATAGGAAAAATCGGAAAACTGAAAATCGGCGCCATAAAAATCACAATCTATCAGCACAGCTCTGCCAAAACTGCTCATATCCATTTTTGCCGACCCAAATCGGCATGATGTAATGAGTGACTCATTCCATAACGATTGCGTCGTTATTGCCCCCGTAAAAGTCGATTGCTCAATCGTACTGCTGACGAACACAGCGTTACGGATATCCGCGTTGGCGAACACCGATCGCGTAATTTTTGCCGAAGTGAAATTACACATCACCAATCGGCAATTCGAGAAATCGGATTGAGTCAGAATGGCCTCATTAAACTGGCAACCGGACAAATCCTGGAACGCAAAGACTTTCCCGGATAAATCGCATCCCGAAAACATGGCGTCATTCAGCACCGCCGCCTCGAATATCACGCCTCTCAAATCAAGCTCGTGAAAACCCGCTTTGACAAGCGTTGCCTCGGAGAAGTCCGTTCCGGTCAGGTTTCCCCCCATAAAATCGATACCACTCAAGTTTTGCCGATTGAAAGCCGCATGAGTTAGATCGGAATCTATTACATCGATATTAGACAATTGGCAGTCTTGGAAAACCGCGCGGCTGAGGCCAGACTCGCTGATACAGCCATCATTCAGATTACACCCTGCGAAGCTGGCAGTAGTCATATCACACGATGAAAACTGCGAACCTGAAAAATCCGTGCTAATCGCATTCGCTCCCGTAAAAAAGCACTCGACAAAGTAGCATCCTTTGAAGTTACACGAAGACAACACCGCTTGAGAAAAGTTGACTCTGATAAACGTAAGCCCAGTCAATACTTCCCCAGTTAACGTCTCGCCAGACAAATCTATTTTCTCCAATGGCGTTAATCCATCAGCTTGACGAAGAATATCGACTTTGCTCATTGTTCGGCTCCAGGAAGCCTTGATGAGTCAGATCTAAAGGGGGCCACCTTTGTGCGTTTGATATTTGCACCTGAGATCAACGTAGATCGATCTAACATGATCTCCGACATGTCAGCTTGGAATAGATTACAACCAGACAGATTCGCGCCTACAAAACTTGCTTTGGCAAAATTACCGTGCATCAAATTGGCGCCGGTCAAATCTGACCGATCAAAATTCGCCCGAGTAAAATTGGACTGTGGTGTCAAGACTTTGCGGAGGTTGCACTGCTGCAGGCTGGAAAGCGAAAAATTACATTGCTCAAACACAGATCCTTCAAAACTGGACTCTCCAAAATCCAAATTGCTGAAAAGACTGCGTTTAAATATGCTGTTTACAAAAACAGCGCCCGACAGTTTGACATCGTCGGTAAAGATATTCTGGATGAAAACCGAGTCGATGATCTGAAAGTCAGTCAACTCGAGGTTTGTAAACATTGAACTGATAACGGTGGAGTCAGCGACAACGACGCTTGCAACACGCGACTCGATAAAGTTGATTTTGTCGAGCTGCGCATTGTCAAAACGGCACGATGCCACGTGACTCTGGCTAAAGGTGATGTTATCAAGCTTTGCATTGGAAAAAGAGCAATTGCTCAATTCAGCTTTGTCGATCGAAAAGCCAATAAAAACACTGCCTTCAAACGTGCAATTCCTGAAGATAGTTCCCTTTTCACATATCACATCATCTAAATGCGCAGCAGTAAATGAGGTTTTCTCGAACGTGGCTTCACTGATATTGGCACCGTTAAAGCTTGCGCCATTCAGATTGGTAGCGACAAAAGTACCGCGAGCCAATACGGCTTCGGTGAATGTGGCGTCAGTCAAATTCGCATTCGAAAAATCGACGTTCTCAAGCCAGCTTCCAGAAAAATCGGCGCCGGCCAGATCCATGCCGGAGAGATTCGCCCCAGTCAGATTCATGCCTCTCAAGTCTTTATTGAGCCGATGTTTCCAGAGAACTCGTTCGCGCAGCTTGATTGCCTGCTGTTCCTCCGCACTACCCACACCCCGTTGATAATGAACCGAGTACAAGTATGTCTTGTGCACGGAAGCTTTAGTAAGCTGATACATTTCCCTGCCTGCAGATGTGTCACCTGAGGCATCAACCAAGGCACTACGTATGCTTCGCCGTTTATCAAGTTCCTTGAACGGCTTGATCAGGGGCCCTACCTCTGGAGGACCGCTGATAGGAATGGATATTTCTCCTTCCCGAGGATCTTGCAAACTGCTCTTTAGCGTTTGAATCAACTCCTTTTGCCATACGTCCGGCTCGAGTTCGGCTCGACGCTCGATCTCGTTGAGCCGCTTGGCTGTGGCCTGCCGTTGCTCGTCGATCACTTTCTCATGCAGATTTTGACTACGCTCGGCCAGCGCAGGGAGGTCATTCAAGGTCAGCGGCTTAATCGGGCCAATCAGCTGTTTATCAGGATAGGCATCGCTATGGCGGCCAAGGCGATCACCCAGCCTGGACAGCATAGGGTGCTGGTCTAACGAGCTATCTTCGAACCAAGGTGCAAGCATGTCTCCCGGCATGAGCTCCTCGTCTCGCAGCGCGTGCAACGCCGCCTGCTGGATATTGCTTCGCGCGTTGAATACATCAATGTAATGCTTCAACGGCCGAGGCTCATCAATGCGCTCCAATGCCGACATGACGGCGCTCACATCAAAAGCATCATCCTCTTCAATGGGAATATGTCCATGGAATAACGCAATATAGCGACATTCATGCGGGATAAACCAAATCGTTGTCGCTCGCATCGGAATTTCATCAAGGCAATCGGTATCGCTGCCTCTGCGACGGATGAAACTGCGCGCTTTCAATCCTGGCAACGTTCCCGACCAGCAATGATGTTCGGGATGC
>Ga0182738_1004426_pt1 | contig 15547 bp, 12 predicted proteins | sample eDN5th30CBELigMG_FD_128876 | JGI IMG/M metagenome (GOLD analysis project Ga0182738, IMG submission 128876) | Enriched Miracle-Growth compost microbial communities from Emeryville, California, USA - eDNA 5th pass 30_C BE-Lig MG (version 2)... ... | reverse complement strand
TGTTCAGATCTGTCTGCGCGGCCTGGTAGTCGCCCTTGTTGATTTCCGCTTCCGCGCGATCCAGCAGCACAGAATAGTTGTTACCATTGACCGCCAGTTCTGTGGAAAAGTGATCAATAGCTTTATCATAATCGTGCGCCTTGAAATAAGCACGGCCTAGCGCCTGCTGCGCACCGGGATAATCCGAACGCATTTGGACGAGCCGCTGCAGCGTGACGACGGCATTTTCCACCTGGCCCATATCCAGGTAAATGCGACCCAGCAGGAAGAGAGCTTTTTCGTTTTTCGGGTTCAGGCGCAGAGCCGTGTTGAGAATCTCCACGGTCTGCCGGAAATCCGAATGCATGTTTTCCTCGCCCATGCGCACGTAAGATTCCACGGCTTTATCCAGGGCATCGGCATAGGCCGGATATTTTTCGCGTGCCGGTATCAGCGCGGCGTATGCTGCTGCGGCCCGGCCGTAGTCCTTCAAATCAAAATAACGCTGGGCCAGCTTGTACTCGATGTTATAGCGTTCGGATTCAGAAATCCTGCTTCCTCCGAGGCGCAGGCCATCGCGTAAGAGCTCCAGGCCTCGCTGAGCCGTGGCGGAATTGTTCAGCAAAGCATTGCCCAGGGCAATATAGGCCGGGTAATAAGAAGGGTCTGCAGCAATAGCCTGCTGGAGCTCCTGCTGTTCGAGTTCCATTTTGACGGCGTCGCGCGCGGCAATGCCCTTCTGATAATGAACCTGAGCCTGCAGGGTTGCAATCCTGGTGGAAAGTGCATCCTTAGCGCCCACGCGCGCATTCAATTTATCCAGGGCCGCCTGCGCCGCATCCAGCCGCTGTGTGTCAATATACGTGACCACCTGCTGCAAGAGCTGCGCGGTTTCTGAATTGCTGGCCTGCTGAACTTCAGCATCCAGTTTCTGAAGTTTGGCCTTCAGCCTGGTGGCCGCTTCGCTTCCCGGCTCCGCATCATCAAGAGCCTGCCGCCAGTTTGTGCGCGCAAGGTTCGCATCACCACGATTTTTGGCAAAATCCCCCTGCACTTCCAGTGCAGAAGTCCCCTCTTTGACGACTCGCACCACATCAGCTTTTTTCAGGTTTAGCGTGCCCACGGCAGTTTCCAGCACATACTTGTCCGCTGTCTCAGACACCAGTGCGCCGTGGACCACTTTGCCCGAAGCCAGGTAAAAATCGTCTGCGTAACCCACAGATACACAGGTGAAGATTGCAGCCGTGGCCATTGCTGCCATAGCCTTGCTCTTGAACCAACCTGATCGACTGCTGTCGTGCATGGTGAAAGCTCCGTGGGTTGAATTTACAACTTAGATAACCGGCGTATCAAAATTTGTGCTAGATCAGCCTGTGGCTATTGACAAGTGCGAAGTTACCATCCACGACAGCAGCCGTTGAAACAGTTGGTTATTGCGCGGATTTGTTCGCCTGGTGCTCTTTCATGCGGCGCGCAGTTTCTTCCGGCGACACATCTTCCACCCGCGAAGAAATCCACCAGGTGTTTCCGCCTGGATCCTTTACGCCGCCGCTGCGGTCGCCATAAAAAAACGTCTCCATATCCCGCACCATCGTCCCGCCGCTGGCCAGCGCCTTTTTAAAGACCGCGTCTGCATCTTCAACGTAAACATGGACGAGGGACGGAGTTTTTGGCCACTCTGGCGATCCATCGCTGATCATTATCACCGTGTCGCCGATTTTGACTTCCCCGTGGGCAATTTTCCCGTTGGGTGTTTTCATAATACCGCGCTCTTGCGCCCCAAATGTCTGAATCATAAAATCCAGCACGTCCGCTGCATGATCGCACACGAGATACGGGCATACAGTGCTATAGCCTTCTGGAATGGGATAAGTGGCCATAAAAGTTCTCCTGTTGTAATATGTGAAATGGAGTTAGAACATTAGTTCTATAGGCGCAAGAAAAATCGTACAGGCGGTGCATTTTAATGGGTGGGCGGCCAAATTCAGTGAGACGTCCCGGCATGGAAAAAGCCCGGAACGCACGAGTGTGACAGTTCCGGGCAGACATGGTGGCCAGGTGCGCAAATTTGTCGCGCACCTGTACGGGCTAAATCCTGCGGCTAGGCGATGCTGAGTTCTTCTTCAACCAGCATCATGTACTCGCTTTCGAGTTCTTTCATGGCCGCCTCTTCTTTATCGGTCTCATGATCATAGCCCATCAGATGCAAGAGTCCGTGAATGAGCAGGGTGGTCAGCTCGCGCTCGAGAGAATGGCCGTGTTCATCTGCCTGAAGCTGTGCGCGCGGCACGGAGATGACGATATCTCCGAGCAGATCGGGGTTGATCGATGCAAACCGACCCTCATTCATGGGGAAAGCAAGCACGTCGGTTGATTTGTTGATTCCACGGTAGTTACGGTTAAGATTCCGCATTTCTCCGTCATCAACAAACACGATGGAAACCTCAGCCGTGGTGCGGCCTTTCTCTTCCAGAACGAGCTTCAGCACATTCTGGGTGATTTTTTTCAGCCGGTGAGTCGTGATGATGTTGTGCTTGCTTTTGTTGCGGACGTGAATGTCCATGCTTCCAATCCCTTCCTGTCAACTGCGTGATGCGGCAGTGCGGGTGTCGCTTATCCGTCCCCGGCTCAGATCGCAACGGCAGACGCATTGCCTGAAAAATCCTGCCCTGGATTTCCCAGAAGGCTCCAGGGCTGCAACCCGTGGAAGCAAAAAATGCTCCAACATGGCGGCGGTGCATTAAAGACGATTTGTGCGTGTCGAAACCCAATCATCCGTTCGGCCGCATCAGCAGCAAACTGCCTCCTGACGCGGGACAAAACGTATGTGACACTGCTGTGTAGTCGCCGTTTGCGTCTGGAATTGCAAGGGGAATGTTTAGCCGCGCAGGCAATCGAGGGCTGGGAGAGAGGTTGTAGCGTTGATGCAGGGCAGTGTAAACCCAGGTGCAGGGCAAATCCAAAGCGTCGTCAAGCCGGCGCACTCCGATGAGGTTTATCGGGCACCCTCAGAGGTTACCATGCATCCTCGCCGGAGTGCTGTGGCTTGACACAGCTATGGATCACGCAGGGCTACCCGCCGGCCGCGTAGTTTTTAGCCGGTGCTTTGCATTCCTGCGGCTATGCTGGTGATGCTGAGCAGCAAAGGCTCGTTCCAGGGGTTTGACCGATTTTGCTGTTCTGGCGGGAGATTGTCCCAGATTTCCATGAGCATGACCTGGAGGCGATTGATGGGGAAAACCGCGGGATTACGCATGCGAACCGTACTTTGCACAACGGGGGCTTTGTCGAGCAGATGTTCCTGCCCGGTAATGGCCAGCACCCATTTGGAGGATCGCTCGTATTCCTGCACGATGTTTTCGTGGAAACGACGTCCGAGTTCTTCTGGTTTGACACGGCCGGCGTAATTGGCGGCTGTCGGCAGGTGCGTGCGCAGCAGTTCCAGCTGGGCATTATCCAGGATCGTGCGGAAAAATGGCCACTGGCGATACATCTCGCGCATGATTTCCAGGTTTCCCGCATCTTTGCTGGCGAATGCTTCGAGGCCGGATCCCACCCCATACCAGCCCGGCACGACGTAACGGCTCTGCACCCACGCAAACACCCAGGGGATGGCGCGGAGTTCATCCATGCCGTTGAGTGGCCCGCCGCCGCGGGCTGCAGGGCGAGAGGTGATGGGCAACTGGCTGATGTGGGCGATGGGTGTTGCCTGGGTATAGAACTCCCAAAAGCCGGGGTCTTCGTGGACCATGGAGCGGTAGACTTTGCGCGAATGAGCGGCCATTTCCACCATGGCCGGGCCGAAGCGGTCGTGGCTGCGGCCATTGGCTTCGGGCGAGGGAGTGGCTTTGCCATCCTGCACGAGGTTTCCAAAAAGCCGCTCGGGCTTATTGTAAAGGGCAAGGAGTACGGAATTGACGATTTGTTCCAGGTGGCGATGCGCCATGGGCCGCAGGGCGTAGCGGAAGGAAACGACTTCGCCTTGTTCTGTAAACCTGATTCGTCCGGTAAATGAGCCACGCGGCTGGCTGAGAATGGCGCGGCTGGCGCGTCCTCCGCCGCGGCCGACAGTGCCGCCGCGACCGTGGAAGAACCGGAAATCGACGCCCGCTTCCTGGCAGGCCCGCGCCAGGCGATCCTGGGTGTCCTGCAGGTTCCAGTTAGCGGCGAGGTATCCGCCATCTTTGCTGCTGTCAGAATAGCCCAGCATCAATTCCTGGAAATTATTGCGCGCCTGCAGGTGAAGCTGATAAGTGTCATTTTTGAACATCTGTCGCAAAAGCGTATCGCAGTGTTGCAGATCCTCGATGGTCTCAAAGAGCGGCACGATATCGAGATCACTTTCGAGGCGTACCGGGCCGGGAGTGCTGCCGTTTTCTCCGTTCCCGGTCGGCATGACCCAGCGCACCAATCCGGCCTCTTTTGCCAATACCAGGACCTCCAGCATATCGCTGACCTGGTGCGTCATGCTGATGACGTAGGCTGTGATACACTGGTTGCCGAGAATGGCACGCGACTGCCTGATGATGTCAAACACCTTCAGCGTCTTCAGGCTTTGTGCGGATCCCTTCCACCCGCGGTGGAGCAGCGGGCGCGAAGAGCGAAGTTCGCGATCAAGAATTGCGAGCTTCTCTTCTTCCGGGATGCTGTCATAGTCCGTGCCGGGGGGCAACACACCCGCCGCAACCAGGATTTCTCCCAGCACCCGCGCATGTTCATTACTGTGCTGGCGGATATCCAGCGATGCCATTTGAAAGCCAAAGGTGTGGGCCTGGACCAGAAGGCTTTGCAGCAGTCCGCCTTCGACCAGCGGCTCTGTCGCTGGCTGGCTGAGGGATCGGGCAATAATTTCCAGGTCAGAGGCGAATTCCTCTGCGCAATTGTAGGCGCCGCGGATTTCGTCTGTGATCTCCAGCGCGCTCGACGGGTCAATGGCACGCAAGTGTTCCGCGCGGGCGAGAGTCGCCTGCAGCCGCGCCTGCATGTAAGTGATTTTCAGGGCAAACGGCTGGATCTTGAACCGGTCCAGGTCTTCCGCTGGCAGCGTAATCGTCTCGGCGTCGCGGGAAATGGAGTCCATCAGTTCATCTGAAACCTGCAGCAGCCGCGAGCTCAAAGAAAGCTCGCGCTTCAGCGGATCCATGCAGCCCAGGTAGTAGCTGATGATGACATGATGATGATAAAGGACCGTCGCCCAGGTGATCTCCGGTGTTACATTCGGGTTGCCGTCGCGGTCGCCGCCCACCCAGGAATGATAACGCAGGAATGGCCCGATGCGAAATTCGTGATCTGGAAATGCACTTCGCAGCGCACCGCGCATATCGTGATGCAGCCAGGCAACCACATCAATGATTGTTCGCTGGAAAAAATAGACGGAGTTATTAACCTCGTCCATGACTGACATGCGCCCGGAGCGCAGTTCATCAGTATTCCACAGAGCGGTCAACTGGCGAAAAAGTTCTTCCTCGGCGTGAGGGCCAGGCAGATCCAGCGGCCGATCAAGACGCGATGCATCGGGCGGCAATTCTCTCTGGCTGATGGCATCGGCAAAGGCGAGGAGTTTATCCATGACAACGCGGCGGCGCGCCTCGGTGGGGTGCGCAGTAATGGTCGGAACAATCTCCACCCGGTCCAAAATGGATTGCATTTCGTCTGCAGTAACCCCGGCATCGGCCAGGCGGGAAATCGCATTTCCGATGGACTCCGGCCGCCATGCCTTTGCAGACGGGCTATGGGTCAGCTTTGCCATCTGACGGCGGCGGTTTGCGTGGACGATTTCCTTTTGCTCGGCAATGTTAACCAGCTGGAAGAAAATCGTAAAAGCGCGCAACACCCGGGAAACAAGTTCCGGATCGTTCAACTCAGCGAATTCGGATTTCATCTGCTGGATCATCTGAGCAGAGACCCGCGGCTCACGGCCAAAATCCTTATCTGCAGCGCACTGGCTATACAGCCCGCGCGCAATGCCAATGATGCGCTCTTCGCCTTCCGCCACCAGGAGGCGGCCAATCATCCGGTCGATCAGCTCTACATCATCAGCCAGGGCTGCCGGCAGCCCATCTTTATGGGGAGTTACACCAAGAAAACTTACTTCGTCGTCTGTCATAGTTATATACCGAAGCAATTAACCGCGGGCAGACGACCCATAGACAAGGTTTTTCCTCAAAAAAAATAGCGAGCAGATTTCGGGTGCCCGCCGCGATGGCTGGCAATCAGAAATCTGCTCGCGTTTTTTACCAGGAATTTTCGGTTACAGAATGCCGAGAATACCCAGGCCAAACAGGCCGGAACGGCGGCACGGGTCGCATACAGGGCGACAAACCGGGCGCGGCGGTGGGGCCGGACGGCAGGCTGGCATAACATACGTTGGCTGATAAACTGGCCGTGGCGGCGGTGGCGGCGGGCCTCCGCATGCGGAGCATGCGCTGGCTACTGCCGGCGCGCCAAGGCTGATTCCTGCCGCGAGGGCAATCGTTGCTGCGAGATTCTTGGACATTCTGGTGACCTCCAGTTGAAATTTTGCCAATTTGGCAATGATCCAGTTTAGCAGGGGATGCAGGATCAATGCCACCATGAGTACCATCGCCTGAAATAACCCCCAGACGAACCGTCGCCGCGCCGGTGCACCGCTTTTTTGCCTCCTGTTTTCCCATGGCACCGGATGCAGGACAGCATCCTGCCCGTGAACTGGTTATGATCTTCCCCGCGATTACCCGCACCTTCACGCGCCTCTGCACCACCCCGAGTGCACGGGAACCAACCCCACACTGAACTTTTTTCTCCATGGGGCGTAGCGCAGTTTCGAACTTTTATGCCCCAAGGATTTTGAACCAATGTATAAGATTGTGCTTGTGCGCCACGGCCAGAGCTCGTGGAACCTGGAAAATCGTTTTACCGGCTGGACCGATGTTGAACTCAGTGACCTGGGCCGCGAAGAGGCCCGCAAAGCCGGCGAACTTCTGAAGGCCGAAGGCTTCACATTTGATCTCGCATTCACGTCCGTACTTCGCCGCGCCATCCGCACCCTCTGGATCATTCTCGACGAGATGGACCGTATGTGGATTCCCGTGGAAAAATCCTGGCGCTTAAACGAACGACATTATGGTGCCCTGCAGGGGTTGAACAAAAGCGAAACCGCCGCGAAATTTGGCGATGACCAGGTCCACGTCTGGCGCCGCAGCTATGATGTGCCGCCGCCCGCGCTGGAAGCTGATGATGAACGCAGCGCAGCCAATGATCCCCGCTATGCGGATCTTTCCAAAGATGAGCTGCCCATGACCGAATGCCTGAAAGACACCGTGGACCGGTTTCTTCCCTTCTGGCATGAGAAAATTGCCCCCGCTGTCAAATCCGGAAAAAAAGTTGTCGTCGCAGCCCATGGCAATACAATCCGTGCGCTCGTCAAATACCTGGACAACGTCTCGGAAGAAGACATTGCGGAACTCAATATTCCCACCGGTATTCCTCTCGTTTATGAACTGGATGCTGACCTGAAACCCATCAAGCACTATTACCTGGGCGATGCAGAGGCCGCCGCAGCAGCCGCAGCCGCAGTCGCCAATCAGTCGAAGGCCAAGTGATGCGGGTTGATTCCAGGCAGCCCGACGAAAAGCGCCCGCTAAAGATCACTCCTCATTACGCCCGTTATGCCGAAGGCAGCGCTCTGATTGAGTTGGGCGAGACAGTGGTTCTTTGCACAGCCACCGTGGAAAATCGCGTGCCTCCTCACCTGCGTGATATGGCGCAGGGCTGGGTTACGGCGGAATACGCTATGCTGCCCCGGTCCAGCAAACAGCGAATCCCGCGCGAAGCCACCAAAGGCAAACAGGGCGGGCGAACGCACGAAATTCAGCGGTTGATCGGCCGCAGCCTGCGCACCGTGACTGATATGCGGCGCCTGGGCGAGCGAACAATTACGATCGACTGCGACGTCATCCAGGCTGATGGAGGCACACGCACCGCTGCTATTACCGGCGGATTCGTTGCACTGGCTCTGGCTGTCCAGCACATGAAATCTCAGAACCTGGTCGGCTCCAATATCCTCACCGATTACCTGGCAGCCACCAGCGTCGGTGTGGTAGAAGGCCGCCCCGTGCTGGACCTCAACTACATTGAAGACAGCCAGGCCGACGTGGATATGAACCTCGTTATGACAGGCGCAGGCAGCTTCGTGGAAATCCAGGGAACTGCGGAAAAGGTCGCCTTTGGTGATGATGTTCTGGCTCAGATGCTCGCCTTGGGCAGAAAAGGAATCCAGGAGCTGATCCACGCCCAAAAAGCGGCCCTCGGCGAAACACTGCCATAAAGAGGTAGTCGCTCGCAGGAAGGGGTTCCTGCCCGTCAGCGGTGCGCTCCGCGCACGTCGAAGGCGGCAGCAAGCTGCACGCAGTCCAAGGTGTCATGCGCCAGCTTTAATGTTTTACGCCTGCCTCAATGTTTTTCGCCTGCCTTAGAGTTTTCCGGCATCCTCATCGGAGTGCTGTGGCTTGACACAGCTTTGGATTACGCAGGGCCTGGCGGGTTGCGCAGATTTTGTTGCGTCAGCACAATACGCGTAACCGCACAATCCACGCCGCAGCACCATACGCGCCGCTGCACAATTCACAGCCGTCCGAAGCGTCATCGAGGCGACGCACTCCATGGACTGCGTGCAGCTTGCTGCCGCTTTCATCCCGCGCGGAGCGCGGCGGTCGGAGATGGACTGGTCATCTGCCGCCCCTGCCGCCCCTGCGGCTCCTGTCGCCCCGCGCCCTACCCGACCGGTGGAAAGAGTTCGTGCCACTGCCCCTCCCCCGCCCGGCGTAGAACAGACCGTTGTAAAAAGGCTTTGGCTTTGGTGATTGGCTGGTGCGCTCCGCGCACGTCGAAGGCGGCAGCAAGCTGCCGCAGTCCAAGGTGTTTTGCGGCATTCTGAATCTTCTTCGGCCTCCTCAGAAGTTCTTCGGCGCTTGAAATTTCTGGCTTCGGCAGCGAGCTACAGCATTCATTTTGATGGCGGGGCGCGGTTTGGCTGCGTGGCGGGCGGGGGGCGGGGGTGCTAAATTCCGGCTGGCAGTAGCCGCGAATTGTTCTTGCGGATGGAAAGCACCTTTTCCATTTTTCTTTATTATGCGAGTCACAATTTTAGGTTCAGGCACCAGCGCCGGAGTGCCGACGCTTGGTTGCCGCTGCGAGGTTTGCCGCTCGACAAATCCGAAAAACAAACGTATGCGCGCGAGCATCTACCTGGAGCAGGGGGATGCGCGCATCCTCATCGATTGTGGACCGGACTTCCGCACGCAGGCGCTGTTGCGGGGCATTTCAGACGTCAGTGATCTGCTGCTCACTCACACCCATGCTGACCATTTGAACGGCCTCGATGATCTTCGTTCCTATAACATGATTCATGGCCATCCCATTGATGTCTATGGGACAGCGGCCACGCTGGATGACGTGCGCCAGCGGTTTGCCTATTGTTTTCGCCCGCCCGCGCCTGGGGGCGGCATACCGCAACTTGACCTGGTGGAATTCCAGCCGGGGCAGCCGATTGTTGTTGGGGGAATTGAGGTGCTGCCGCTGCAGGTTTATCACGGCAAGCTTCCCATCGTGGGATTTCGCATTGGGTCGCTTGGCTATTTTACTGATGTCAGCACGATGCCCGATGAAACCGTCGATGCTCTGCGGGGCGTGGATGTGCTGATTACCAGTGCTCTGCGGCATCGCCCCCACCCGACTCACATGAGCCTTGAACAGGCCCAGGAACTGGTGCGCCGTATTGAGCCGCGCCAGGCTTATTTTACGCACATGTGCCACGATCTGGAGCACGAGGCAACGAACCGCGCATTGCCGCCGGGCATGGCGCTTTTGTATGATGGACTTTCCTTTGAGGTTTAACAGCAATTCAATAGCGGCACCGCTGTATGGCCAACTCAATTATCATAAAGCCCGCGAGGAGTTTGTTCATTGCGCCTGACGGAAATTTACGCCAAGCATGCACCTGCCATTTCTGTGGAGTTTTTTCCGCCACGCACGCCCGAAGGCGAAGCTGATCTGGCGGCACGTATTCCCGAAATAGCTCGCCTGCGCCCGGCGTTTTGTTCTGTCACCTATGGAGCCGGAGGCAGCAACCGCGACCGGACACTGGCGTGGGTGCGTCGCGTCAAAAATGAATTCGGCCTGGAAGTGATGTGCCACCTGACGTGTGTGGGGCAGTCGCGCGCCGAAATTGACCAGGTGCTTGCGCAGCTCCGTGAAGATGGCGTGGAAAATATCATCGCCCTGCGGGGCGATCCGCCCAAAGGCGACGACAAATGGTGCCCACATCCCGACGGATTTCATTACGCGGCCGAGCTGGTAGACGCTGCCAAAAAGCAGGGATTTTGCGTCGCCGTTGCGGGGTTTCCAGAAGGCCACCCGGAATCGACAGACCGCCCCAGTGATCTGCGCTACCTGAAACAGAAAGTGGATGCCGGGGCGGATGCCATCGTCACTCAGCTCTTTTTTGATAATGCCGACTTTTTCCGATACGTGGATGAAGCACGGGCTGCTGGCATTACGGTGCCCATTATCCCCGGCCTGCTGCCGTTCCGAAGCGATGAGGAACTGCGCCGCTTTACGACAAAATACGCTTTGACCATGAACGGCCCGGCCCGCGTGCCGGAGGAGCTTGAGTCTAATATTAAGAACTACGGAACCACACCGGAACAACAGCAGCAGGTGGGCATTGAGTGGGCCGTGGCGCAGGCCGAAGAATTGCTGAAATCGGGTGTCGTGCCGGGCATACACTTTTACTGCATGAACAAAAGCACGATGGTTGAAGCGATTATGACGCGGCTGCGCGAGCAGGGTGCTTTGAAAGACTGACAGATGTCAGCCGCGTTTGAACAGTTTATCGGTATGAGGTAGACAATGGCTGCGGATTCCATCCATCAGATCATCACGCGCCCGGTGCACACCGTGTCTGGCTTTGCGAGCGGCTTCCGCTACCCGGCCATTGCAGCTCTTTTTATCCTGCGCCATCCGTCGCTATGGCCCTGGTGCATTATTCCAATCCTCATAAATGCAGTGATCATTGTGGCGCTGTGGATCTGGACGGGCAATTACAGTCAGCATTTCCTGGCCACCCATATTCCCGACGCGGCTGGATGGTATTGGGAGCTCCTGCGAAAGAGCGCCTGGCTGCTGGCTGTGCTTTTGCGCGTGCTGATCACACTGGTGACGTTCATCGTGGTGGGCACCATAGCCGCCTTGCCGTTTAATGATCTTCTTAGCGAAAAAACAGATAAACTGGCGGGCGGGTGGCATGATCCGCGTCCGTTTTCACCCCGGCGCGTGGCATGGGAACTCATTGTGACCGGTGCGCAGGAAGGCAAGCGGATGACCGTTTTCCTGCTGATCATGGTGCCGCTGTTTGCGCTGTCGTTTGTGCCTGTGCTGGCGCCTTTTACCTTCGCAATCAAGCTGATCGTGACCGCGCTGTTCCTGGCGTCCGATTATATCAGCTACCCGATGGAGCGCCGAGGGGCCCTGCTGTTTCGTTACAAATTTCTGGTAGCGCGACGCCACCTGTTTTCCAGTCTCGGATTCGGAATGGCCGTGACCTGTCTGCTGCTGGTGCCCCTGGTGAACTTTCTCTTTTTCCCGCTGGCAGTTGTCGGCGGCACTCTCTATTTCAATGACCTTGTGCGTCAGCACGGAGATGATATCCGGCGCGGGTTGCCCGATCGTTTCAATCCGCACGGGCCGCCCGGCACCGCAAGCGTTGTTCCGGCGAGGAAATGAAAATTCTGTTCATCATAAACGGTGGGCGCGGTGCGGTGTCGCCAGGTCTCGTCGAGCGCCTGCGCCGGGTTCTCGATGATTCCGGTCGCGATTACCGGCTTGAAATTACCCGGTCTCTCGACGAATCAAACGCCATTGTTGCCGAGGCGGCTGTGGGCGGTTATGATACTCTCTGGATGGGCGGCGGCGACGGGACAATCAATGTCCTGCTGAACCAGAGCCTGCCGTCTCACATGACCCTCGGCGTTGTGCCCATGGGGACTGTCAATGCGCTGGCCCGCGCTTTGGGTGTGCCCATGGATCCCGAAGAGGCATGCCGCTTTTTGCTGACAGCATCGCCCCGAGCCATGAACCTGGGCTGCGTTAATGGCGAGCGACTGTTTTTGTGCTTTGGAAGCGTCGGATTTGACGCGGCGGTGGTGCATGATGTGGGCGGGACATTCAAGCGTCTCGGCGGTCGCCTGGCCTATGCTGCAGCGGCCGCGGCCAGCGTTTTCAGTTTAAAGCGGCTCGTCCCGTTCTCAATGACGGCACACGCCCCCGCGCAGCTTCTAGCCGATGATCCCGCCATAGACGCCACTGCGGAGCCTCGGCGCGAACCGCTGCAGGACCACGGCTACTCGCTGGTGGTCAGCAACATCCGAAATTACGCCGGGTTCAACCTTTTTCCCGATGCACATCCCTGCGCCGGACAAATGGAAATGTGGCTGTTTCGCGATCGCCGTCTCGATGCCATGGCAGTATGGAGCGCCGTAACCCTGCTGGGACTCCACCGCTGGAAACGTCACCTGCGGCGAAACGTCGGCCACTACCTCGTGCGCAGTTTCGTGCTCGAAAGCGACGCCCCCATGTATCTGCAACTGGACGGCGAGGCTGTCCACTGCGGAGACGGCCGCCGGTACGAATTCGAGTTTCGCGAACACGCGGTGCAGGTTCTGGCCGGACAGTAGAGGGGCAGTGCGGGGCGAGATCCCGGCGAGTGACCCTGGACACAGCCAATGGCCGCCCATTTTGCATAACTTGGGCCGCCGTTTATAGCTTTTCTCCAGACCTGATCAGGAGATGCTTTCGTGTTGACGACAACCTGCCGCGGCGCCGGCCGCGCATTCCTGCTGTTATGCCTGGCCATGCTGGCCCTGGCGCTATCACCTTCAGCCGCGCGTGCTGCCAAACCCGAATACCGAGTTTTATGGGTGGATCTTTTTCATGATGGACTGCGCAGCCAGGCTGAGGCCGACACCATGCTCGAAATCGCGCGCAGTTCCGGCTACAACACCATCGTTATTGAAGTGCGAAAGGCATGCGATGCCTATTACAACAGCCAGATGGAACCCAGAAACCCGGCAGTGCAGAAGGGGTTTGATCCGCTGGCTTACATCATCCAGCAGGCCCATGGCGGCTCACCGCGGCTGCAGGTCTTTACATGGCTCGTCACATACCGGGCCCGCATCAGTGGCGACAGCATGTGGAAAAACCCCAATCACGTTTTCCAGCAACATCCAGACTGGTTGAGCCAGAAAAAAGGCGGCGGCAAAAGCGGGTCTGCAGATACCTGGTTTCTGGATCCGGGCGTGCCGCAGGTCATCGATTACAACCTGCTGGTGGTGCGAGACATCCTTGCTCACTACGACGTCGACGGCATCGTGTTTGACTATATCCGTTACCCGGAAAGTGACGGGCGCGGCAATGAATGGGGCTACAATCCCATAGCAGTTGCACGGTTTAACAAACTTTACGGCCACACCGGTCAACCGGCAACCAATGATCCCGAATTTTCCGAATTCCGTCGTCGGCAGATTTACGATCACATGCGCAAAATCTACGCTCATGTGCGAGCCTGGCGCCCGAATGTGAAGGTCGGCGCCGCCACGATCACCTGGGGCAGCCTCGGCAGTGATTTCCGCCAGACGTCCGCCTATGCAGAAATCATGCAGGACTGGCCAACAATGACGCTGGACGGCTGGCTTGACGTGGTCCTGCCGATGAACTACAAACGCGAAGACAACGCGCGGCAGGCGCAGGATCACCGCGACTGGGCGCGCTTCCTGGGGCAACTGAGCGAGCGATCCGGGCGCTTTGGTGTCAACATTGTGGACGGCGAAACGCTGAATTCCCTTCAAGGCATTCTCGCGCAGATCAGTGCCACCCGCAATTTACCCGGCATCGATGGCATTTCAACCTATGCCTATGCCGAACCGCGGGTCGGAAGCGGGCGCGTGCCCGACCGTGATTTTTTCGCGGCCATCCGCAAAAACGTCTTCCCGGATAATGCTGTTCCGCCAGACGCCACCTGGCTCACCCGACCAACACAGGGCTTGATCAAAGGCGTGGTGGCGCGGGATGGAAAACCGGTCGACGGCGCCACGGTGACCGTGGCCGGGCGCACAACACACACCGACGGCACCGGATTCTACGCCTTTGCGCGCATGGACCCAGGCAACTACCGGGTCACTGCACAAACCGGCTCTACAGATCTGGGCGCGGTAGACGTCAGCGTAAAAGCCGGCCAGGTGGCCGAGGCACCAATCAGCGGCAAATAAGGCAGACGCCGCCCGGGGCGAGTCATGGAAAGGAACCTCTTTACGGGGTTGCCCGTCTAACGGTGAAAATTGCGACACAGTTCAGACCGGCACGGCGCATGCATTGATGCCGCAGGCTAAAGATAAAGGATAATCGGAGTAAGCTCATGGTTCAGCAGGCAGGCATCAGTAGGGTCGCAGAAATTTGCGGAAAGCTGGCGGCAGGAGTCGCGCTGGCGATCACTCTCGCACTCACACCAGGAGTAGGCTCAGCAGCAGAAACAGCTCCGGCGGCCGGGCAAAGCAACGCCTCACAGACTTCCGCCACAGCGGAAAAATTATCCACCCGCACCCGGGAAAATGAACCAGCCGGATTCATCTACACAATTCCCATTGAGGCCATGGACGTTGCCGGTGCCACCACTTCGACCTCGCTCATGCCCTACAAGGGCAAGGTGCTGCTGATCGTCAATGTTGCCAGCAAGTGCGGGTTTACCAAACAATATGCAGGCCTGGAAGATCTGTACGAAAAATACAAAGACCAGGGTCTCGTCGTACTTGGTTTCCCCAGCAATGATTTTAAAGGACAGGAACCGGGCACAGAAAAGGAGATCCTGGAGTTTTGCCAGGGCCGCTTCGGAGTCAGTTTCCCCATGTTTGCCAAGATCCACGTCACAGGCGAACACATGGCGCCTTTATACAAATATCTGACAAAAGGCCGCGGCGAAATCTCCTGGAATTTCAATAAGTTCCTGGTCGACCGTGAAGGCCGCGTGGTGAGTCATCTCGACAGCAAAGTCGCCCCCGAAGATCCCGTGCTGGTCCAGCAGATCAAAGTCCTGCTCGCCCAGTAGGCAGGCCGCGGGAAAATTTACCAATACTGCCACAGCACTCCGACGAGGCAGGCGAAAAACATTGAAGATGGCGCACGATTGAGGCTGGCGCAAACCATTGAGGTAGGCGCAAAACATTGAAAAGGCCGTAAAACATTGAAAAGGCCGTAAAACACCTTGGACTGCGGCAGCTTGCTGCCGCCTTCGACGGGGGCGGAGCCCACCGGCTAATCACCAAATCCAAAGCCTTTTTACAACGGTCTGCTCTACCCCCGGGGGGGGGGAGGGGGCAGTGGCACGATTTCTTTCCACCGGTCGTGGAATGCGCGGGGCGACAGGGCGCGGGGCGGCGAGGCGGTAGACAACCAGTCCAAATCCGACTGCCGCGCTCCGCGCGGGATGAAAGCGGCAGCAAGCTGCACGCAGTCCATGGAGTGCGTCGCCTCGATGACGCTT
>Ga0182738_1004424_pt1 | contig 15549 bp, 24 predicted proteins | sample eDN5th30CBELigMG_FD_128876 | JGI IMG/M metagenome (GOLD analysis project Ga0182738, IMG submission 128876) | Enriched Miracle-Growth compost microbial communities from Emeryville, California, USA - eDNA 5th pass 30_C BE-Lig MG (version 2)... ... | reverse complement strand
CTGGCAACTACATTTACTTTTTCCACTACCATTTTTTTAAAATCGAATTAGTATTTACTTTAATATTAATCATATTACCCTTAACCTGCTTCAAGGTTGCCACAATAAGAAAGCTAACAATCACCAATAACAGCCATGAGCTCACCTTTCCCAGATGAACAAGGCTCCATGCATCTCTTTGGTTTGGATATTCCCATGCACTGAAATATGTAGCAATATTTTCAGCTATCCAAATAAAAAATCCAATCAATAAAAAGGAGAGGGCTAGTGGCATACGATATCTAATACAATTTACCTTGTATAATACCCAGGACTTCCAAAACACGATTAGTACCAATCCAGATAAATACCAACGAATGTCCAGCCAATAATGATGGGTAAAAAAGTTCAAATAAATGGCTACACTAAGAGGAACAACAACTAAAAATGGTGGCCAATTTACTAGCTCTACCTCTAATCGCCTCCATGCCTGACAGAGAAAACTCGCTACACTTGCGTACATAAAGCCGCTATATAATGGGACGCCATATATTTTTGTATAGCCGTCTTCAGGATAAGACCAGGAACCCATATGTACTTTAAAAAGCTCCAGCGCAAGTCCGATTATATGGAAAACGGTTATCACCTTTAACTCATCCATCGTTTCAAGACCGGTGCGTACCATTAGCCACTGCATCAAAAGGCAGATAAGTAGCAGCCAATCGTATCTGGGTATCAAGGGAAGTTCTATCATTTTAGTGAGTGCCAAAGAAACAAAAATAACGACAGGAAATATACAAGATAATGCTTGTTCCCAACCAAAATAGATAAGCTGCTTTAGACCTTTCATCATTAGATTTCTCCATCATTTCTATATTCCAAAATATCACCAGGTTGGCAATCCAACGCTTCACAAATTGCATCCAGTGTGGATATCCGGATTGCTTTTGCCTTGCCATTTTTCAAGATAGAAAGATTCGCCATTGTAATTCCAACCTTTTCCGATAGTTCAGTCACACTCATTTTCCTTTTTGCTAACATCACATCAATATTGATTATAATTGCCATTTATATCACCTCAAACGATTAAGTCATTTTCTGATTTTATATCAATTGCCTCTTTTAATAGCTTTTGAAGTACGGCGGCAAAAACGGCAATCACCATCGAAGCAAAAATCAGAATCAGTCCCATTAAAATGATCCCAGGGGCATCATCCACTTCTGCTAAAAGGTAAAATAACGGCAAACCCAACACAAAAATAGCACTAATGGAGATGGCACAGTTTTTTATTTTCTTTAATGCATTTACCGATAAATCCGAGAATGCGTCATTCCTATCAATATAGTTTAACAGTTTAAATGCTTGATACAATGCAAAGTAGAAAGGAATAGCTGCAGCATAAAAATCAAGCATTATTAGATATTTTATATAAGCATTATTTGGATACAATTCAGCAGCAAATTTTCCGATTTCCGGTACTAAAAAAATGCATAATGCAAGAATGGGTACTCCAATAAGAATAACAGCAATCTTTAAAAAGAGCGTTGAAACCTGTTTCATCAAAAACACCTCACTTATTTATTTCTATTTGAATTTACCATACCATTTATCGTTTTACAATAAATTATTATCATTTGATATACTTTTTTTATTGTTTTTTTAAAGGCAAAATAAAAAGCATTTCTTAGCAAGAGAAATACTTAAAAATTAGATTTATTATCTATATTATTTTTCAATGGGTAGCTATCCTGTTACAAACATAAAGTCTTGGACAAATACTGAAACTGCCTTTAAATCAACCCGATGACTTTTATACAATGCTTTTGCCTTTTTTAATTCTCTTTTCATTTGAGGTGAAATTTCTTCTGCTTCTTTTAACGAAAGATCCCCAATTAACAGATCAATCGCTATTTTTCTTATGTTTTCTTCACGAGACTGATGCAAAATGTAGGAAATACAGCTAATTTGGTCCATCCATACACCTCTCTAAACATATTTTTATGTATTATTCTATGTTTAGACAGAATATTCCTTCTTTATTTACCATTCGTAAATCAGGGCAATTCAAATCTGTCTTTTACAAACAATTTGAATTAGGTTCCCATCGAATTCTTGCACCCACCTTGCGTGTAAATCTTTTAAAAAATCATGTGGGACAGATAACATGGTAGCGCCATTTTCTATTACATATTGAATAGCGATCTGTATCTTTTGTCCATAACACGATTTCTTATTAGGCATTTTATAGCTCTTTATTACGCTTTTTCTTTCAGTATAAAAAGGAGGTTGTACTTCTTTCGTGTGAAATCAGTACAATCCTCCCATTGAAGTCATTCATTTCTTGCCAACAAACTTATGCGAGCCATCACAATTGGGCATTTTTTGAGATAATCCACAAATACAGTCATTTAAACCCTTGCCATTTAGAATTCTTTCCATTGCTTTTTCAATCCTTGCAACTCTAGTTTTGGATTGCTTTGGTTGAGAAAAATGAAGAATGTATGCTCTTTGTCGTCCTGGCGTCAATGCTTCAAAGGCAGTTTTCAATTCTGGAATTTCTTCAAATTTCGTTTCAAGTTCTTCTGGAATGATGTATTCTTTGTGCTCTTTTATCGTTACTTCCAAACCGGATTTTTCCACTTCAATTGCTTCATGAATATATTCTTTTATGACAGATTCCAATTTCACTATATCCTGTAAGCTAGTAAATCGAATTTGCCTTGCTGCTTGTACATTCTCCGTTTGTTGGATTAGAATTCCTTGAGGATCTTTTAACAGAGCACCTTTATGAAATAAAAGGGCACAATATTCTTTGAATCCATGTATTAATACAATATTTTTATTCCTTATTGTGTAACAAGGATGCATCCATTTAAATTCTTCCGTAAGCTCTTCACACTCAAGAACAATTTGTCTTAACTTCACATATTCTTCCTTCCACGGACTATCTTTACTTAAAAATTCCTCTACTTTAGGATTTAGTTTTCTATTTGCCATCCAATAAACCCCTTCTACATTTTACTCTTTTCTCCAAAATGTCATGCAATCTGCTTTATCATTAATATTAAACTCAATCATTTTCTCAAGTAAGGAGAAATCAACCGGACTTTCCCACTTAATTCGTACTAACTGCTTGGTATGATCATAACCAGCTTGTACAATTGCATCAGAAAATTGGATGATTCCAACTCTTTCAGGTGCGACTGCCAAATGATGTTTTGCAACGCTAAAGCCAATTATGTATGTATCATGATCTGTGAACATCGGCTGATTCCAGGCTATTCTTGGTACTAAACTGGGGAAATTATTTGTTACCCACTCCAAAACCTCTTTTGTTCTAGCACGATGCGCTGGATTAGCAATGTGTTCTAAATATTCTGCAAAAACTTCCATAATCAGCCTCCCAAAAAATCAATCTTGCCTTTTTTGATTCTAGTCTATCATATCTTTCATTCATTTGGTATTCTGATTACAAAGAAGGTGAGAGTCGCGATTTAGTAAAAATTCAAGAGGAAATACTAAATGCAGAACATCCCAGCTTCTATCCCATTATATCAATAAACAATTATCTGGAGGTATGCATGGACGAGAAAAATTGTGACATAATACACCCTAATGGAGTAAAAGAAAAGAAACTGGATCTAATAGATGAGGATACGATTAAGTATCATGCTAACGGAATAACGATTTGGTCAAAAGGAAAGATTATTGATGATACACCTGATGGCTATTGGGAATGGTATCGTATAGATGGGACAATAAAGCGTTCAGGCTACTTTAACATGGGCGATCCTGTTGGGGAGTGGATCACCTATGACGGCAAAGGCCAAAAATACAAAACCACCAACCGGGATAAAAAATAGGCTAAACAAGTGTTTAAGCCTATTTTACATAAAATGACTGCACTTTCATGTCTTTTATTTGTTAATGTAGTTATCGAATGCAAAGTATATCTTTCTAAATTCGTAGTTCATTTGTCGCATAATTGCTCTTAATACATCTTCATACCTTCTGACTCCCTATTTGCATTATGTAAGGTTATTCCTAAGAACATAGATATGGAGAGTAGATGAAGGAAACGAATTTCTGCAACAGTTAGAACAGCGAAAGCATTATTTAATTCCCTATATTATTTTATGAACTCCCTGATTGTAGTCATGCCTATTTCCTAGTTCAAATTTGGCACTTGCTGAATTCGGATACTTTATAACTATATCAAAAATATAATCTAAAAGTTCGATCTCGTTCTTTTTATATAACCAACCGTTTTCTACAAGCATATCAAAATCCCCACTCTTTTTTAAACATACTCTAAACGCTAAGCTGAGAAATATACTGCACTTATACCAACGTAAATTAATACTGAAACGATGATAAATGCTGAAAAGAAGATCCACTTACTCAAGCTAGTCCAATTATTCATCCATCCCCACCTTTTTTTATTCACATCAAACCAGAAACAATCGATGAGAACAGTCAAACCGATAATGATAATCACGATAATCGGATTCATTCTTATCCCCTCCTTTATTATCAGTATATGAAAAGTCATTCCTTTTAATCTTATCCTAAAGTTATTTGGCCATTTAGTTGAAATCGAATCTTTTTTCCTCCTAATTTTGTTATATTAAATAATATAAATAAAATTCAGTATTATGATTGTGCATAAGGAGAAACTTTTCAAATGAAGGAAATTATATTTGTCACAACCAACAAAGGGAAAATTGCATCGGCAGAAAAGGAATTGAAAAATATTAAAGTAACGCCGATACAGGAAGAGTTAAGCGAGCCACGAACAGATGATATTAAAGAAATCGCTAGACAAAAAGTATTGCAAGCATATGAAATCGTTAAGCAGCCTTGCATCGCTTTAGATTCCGGCTTTTTTATCGAAGAATTAAATGGTTTTCCAAGGGCTTATGTAAACCATATGCTAGATACGATAGGTATTACTGGCATATTGAAATTACTAAGAGAAGAAAATAATCGCGCTTGTGAATTTAGGTCTTGTTTAGCTTACTTTGATGGAGAACAAATAACATTCTTTGAGAGTAAATCATCAGGAACTATTTCTGAAGCTATAAGAGGATTAGATAATGATAAGAAATGGTCTGATCTTTGGTATATATTTATTCCAAAGAATTTTGATAAAACACTTGCCGAATTTACAGAAGATGATTTTCATAGATATGAAGAAAAGAAAGAAGAATCTTGTATTAGTAAATTTGGTAAATGGTTTGAAGGATTATGATGAATATGGTCAGACCATTTTTTAAGGAACCCAATATTTTTTGGGTTCCTTTTCATTTCTAAATAGTGTTTACATATAAGATTATTTTAACAGAACTTCAATTTCTAAATCTGTTAATATTTCAGGAGCTTCTTCCTGCATATATTCAATCGTTAGTTCTTTTTTGGTAATATTCATAAATGCTTCTTCGACAATATAATGATCCTTCTTTTTAAAGGTTATGGATGTTTTAGCACCATAATATACTTTTCCCAAATGATCCTTTAACGTAAAATAGTTTGAATGCAGAAATGGAAATTGGCTATTTAATTCATAGGTTAACGTCATTACATTGCCCGTATATTTAACCCCAATAATGTTGATTTTGCCCAATTCTCCCAAATCTAATTTAGTATCTTTTCCTCTAAATGGTTTTTCAATTGGATTATAAGTCCAAATATTTTGGACGATCATTGGTTGAATCGTCACCGAATCAGTATTTTTTTCATCCAACCCTTCAAATGATTCCTGAATAGAATACACTACTTCCATATTATCCTTTATTGTGATTCCACCATAGCCATGTGTATTATAAATCCAACTCCTCTAGCTCTATTAATAATGAATGTTCTAGTCTTTTAGAAATCACGTCATCCCCCCCTTACTGATTCGCTAGTTAGACGATATGGATTTACTATAGGATTCACTTTTTATCGTTAATAATTATCTTCCGTAATTATAGCACCCTTATTTCCCTCATCATGCGATAGTCGGAAAACAAATAAGCTGAATTCTGCCATGAATTCAGCCAATTATTTGGAACTTTGAGATTAAATAGACAAAATTGTTCATGTTAGGAATGACCACTCTCTAAAACACTAATAATAGGTAAAATAAAAACTTCACAAATGTCGGAAGCGCTTCGAATATCATATACATTCTCCTAACCTATTCGATTATCTAATATATAATATATGAAGTGGCTATCGATATGTAAACGCTATCTTGTTACCTAATATTAAAATTCTCACAAAAAAAAACTCTCAAACAGAGAGTTTCCTTAACTTACTTTATAAAATTTATCGATTTTGCCAGCTAAAATTCTTAGAAAGTTATTAATTGTCATATTTTCTATTTTTTTAGAATACCATGACAATTTATTTCCCATATCTTCCCCATCATAATTAACATTTAATGGGACATATCCTTTTGATTTGGACGATAAAGTATGATCGAAGGCAATAATTAATACTTTCCCCTCAGGTGTTTCTAATTTGACCTTGTACCTTGGAAATTTGTATTCAGAACTATACTTAACACCTTTAATCTTAGCCTTAGTTTTCATACATTCTCCTTTTCAAGTGTGTCTATTTACTATTATAGCTTAAATAAAGATAATTAGACATCTTTAACCTTTGAAAATCGAAATAATATAAATTTGTCTACACAATTATACAAATAATGTCTTGTTATATTTGGATTGATCTTTCTTTATCTATTATTCTGCATTTGCTATTACCTCAACAGTTCCATCTTCTGCATAATGCATAATATTCACAATTTTATAATGAGCTTTTTCTATTACAATTGTTTCTCCAATGGAGGGAGCAATTTGATATATCACTTGTTTTGATTGCCAGCCCTTCACTTTATGCTGATATAAGGTATTTAGTCTCACCATGCACAATCTCCTCTTTCTATTGATAGTAAAAAAACTAGTTCTTACATTAATTTATGCGCAACTAAATTTCACCTTTCCTTTTCAACTAAAAAATGCTGAAATCAGTTAGTGACTTCAGCTAAGCAATAATATATATTTAATGACCCAGTTTCAATAATTTCACGTTATGTCAGACTTTAACATATTGTTCCTATCAAAACTCCCAGTAATTATTCACAAGCTTCTCGGCGAATCAGGCATACTATTTACTAAAATAATGTAAATAAGAATAGAAACGGGCATAGTTAAAAGAAAAATGAATCGAATACCTAAAGGTGTAATACCAAAATATTCACCTATTCCCCCACAAACACCATAAATAGATTTATCATTCTTTGATTTCATCATTTTACGATTTATTCTGATTCTCCTCTTCATCTAACAAGCTATTTGAAATTCCAATGCTTAATAGACTATTGTTTATCTTTTAATTCCCTTCATTTCCGATACTCCATCAGCCAACAATCTTGATACTCCCCTTCATGTAGTTCTCGTTTGGCAAGAATTTTAACTTTTTTCAATCCACATTTTTCATAGCATTTAATCGCCCTTACATTCCTTGTTTGTGGATCCATCACTACTCGATCATCTTTTTGATTCTCGATTAAGAAATGAATCATCGAACTTACAAGCATTTCCCCAATTCCTTTATTCCAATATGCCACTTCTCCAATAAATTGATCTGTTCCGTATATTAATTCCTTACTATATGTACTATATCCATATAACTTTTTCGCTTCACTATCTAGTGGATAAAATTGTATATACCCTATTTCTCTATTTGAATATTCGACAATGCCTTTTACTTCTTCCTTATCATTAGGCGGATAGAACACCCTATTCACTTTATCTAAATCAAAGGGATTATCTCTTCCTTCATAATACTCAAGGACAGATGGATCTGAAAGCCATTTTGCTAAATATTTATTATCTTTTTTTTCCAATTTACGAACTTTTAGAAGCCCGCTTTCAAATAGATTCATCTACAAATCTCCATTTTCTATCATTTTCTTGCAATGATTGTAAATTCCCATGGGATATTTTCCATTTTCCAACCACGATGTTCTTCAAAACTCTCTAGTCTTAACCCAGCAGCTATCAATGAATTAATAATTTCGCTAAGTGTATAAAAGCGGATAGAAACATCTGGAAAATCATCCTGTTCTTCTTCAGGAAAAAACTGTTTATAGGCAATATCTCCTGTTTGTAATTCTGTATCAAAATAGGCTAGTTTCACATTAAAATCATCATTCAAGCATTTTAACAAAGGATGGAAGTCACTTAAAATCAATGTTCCATCATTCTTTAAAAGAGAAAACAGAAGTGACATGAAATGATCTATATCCTGAAAATAATGTAGAATCCCACCTTCGAGATAGAGAATATCAAATGCTTCTCCATATGTCTGTAAATCGATTTCGTAAATATCTCCTACAATATAATTTATAGATGTATTAGCATGATAAGCTAATTCCCGAGCATATCGTTCATTCTCCTTGGATATATCAAAGATTGTTACTTCAGCTCCTAACAGTGCTAATGGAACTGCCTTTCTTCCATTTGATCCACAAAGATTGGCAATCTTTTTTCCTTCTACATTCTCAAAAAACGTTTGATGCTTTTTTAAACTTGTTCGAGGATCTTTCAATATTTCTTTCGCCTTTTCCTTTGGGTGCCCATCACGCTTCATCCAAAATTCATAAGCACGGTATTCCCAAGCCACTTTATTAGTCGTACTTTGCTCATTCATAAGGAAATGCTCTCCTTTATAATTTTTCAACTCACTCCCACAGTCTTTTCACTTCTACTAATTCATTTCTCAAAAATTTCATTCGGTAAATATCCGGCTTTGTTGTATGGAGTAAAAAATCTAAATCAAACCGCTTGTCATAATAGCCCATCATTAGCGTCATTACTGCACCATGGGTTCCAATTACTATCTTTTTTCCTACATATGTATTTAGTAACTGTTTTAATACCGTTATCGCTCGTTTTTGACATACATTGTTAGATTCAGCCCCTGTTAGAGCATAATCAGGATTCAAATATGACCTACTAAGACAAGATTGTAATTCATAATCAGAAAGAGGAGTATCTCCTTGACTAAACACTCTTTCTTTTAAATCCTCAAAAACGAACACCTCTTTGCCCAAATCTGTAGCTAAATCCTTTATTGTTAAAATGGCACGTTGATAAGGGCTCGAAACAAATAGATCTATTTCTTCCTTATGAAGAATTTTGCCGATACGTTCAGAATCTTGTTTCCCTTTTTCCGTTAGCCCTCTTGTTCTTTCTGTGCCTTCTGTTTTTGGCGATTCCCCGTGTCTTACCATGTATATATAGGTTATCACCTTACTCCCCTACTTTCATGCTTCCAATTTGGAGCCACTCTGTAGGGGCATTTTTTACAAAATGCTTCTCTATAAAGGTAAGAACTTCCTCGTTTCCCGGTAATGTGACTAATTGCCTTGCTTCATCAAAAGACAGCCACTTGTACTCACTATGCTCCTCATTTAATTCTACAACTTGGTTTTCCTCTACAAAACCAACAAAAACTGGGGCAATATATATGTAATTTTCTAATGGTGAATATAATTGATCAAATGTATTCGAGCTATAGAGATTTACGTTTGTAATTCCTGTTTCTTCCCTTACTTCTCTTAAAGCGGCTTCCCAAGCTTTCTCCCCTTGTTCTAGACTCCCACCTATATAACACCACATATCTTTCAATATCTGGGTCGCACGTTTCATTAACAAAACATGATATCTTCCCTTTATTTTTTTTAGCAAAACAACAGCAATCCCATTACTATGAATGGGAGTTTCTATTTTGATGTTCACCAATGAACTCTCCCTCCATTCCATCATTCTACCTAATAATTTTTAAAATTTAGATAATATTTATTATAAACTTTCAACCCTTAATATGGAAATATTTCTCCATTTTTACTTTAATGAAGTGAATTAGTGGACGATGCATAATTCCTATCATTAGAAGAGTAAAATGAAACTATACTAACAATCCACAACAAAAAAAGCATTCATTTGCGAATGCTTTTTTGGCAATATTTCCTCTTATCTTACACCTTACATCATATTAGCCACTAATTGAAGCGCACTTAAGAACAGACCGATAATAAAACCACATACTGCACCGTTTACACGAATCCATTGCAGATCTTTACCAACGTTATTCTCAATCATATCGACCAGTGTTTCGTTATCTAGCTTATCAAGATTTTCCTTTACTAAATTGCCAATTTGATCATGGTTTTTCTCGATAAAATTAGAAATTTGCTGAATAATCCACGGATCAATCTTTTCGCCATTTTCTTCGATTTTTTTCATTAGTTGAAGAATAAATGGAATTGCTTTCGTTTCCATGAACTCCTCATTTTCAAGAAGCTCAATTGCTTTTTCTTGTGCTTGTTGAAGGCTAGCTAAAATCGTATGATTGGATTCTATGGAGTCTAGTACCTTATCCTTCCATGTATTGATTCCTTCTAATACTTTATCATTTTCTGGAAGGCTTTCGATTTCCTTGCGAATATAGAGAATAAGTGCTTCACGGTTTTGCTCCCCATCTCTTTGAAGACTTCGCATTCCACTCAAGCAAAGATTTTGGACAATTTGCCCTAACTTATCTTCCGTTAAAATATTCTGCAATGTTTTTAAAGCAAATTGAAGCATGCCATTTGCCTCTACATTATTTAATACATTCATGGAAACAGAGCCAAGTTTTCGAGCCGTCTCTTCTTTTCTGAGCCACGTTTCTGTTTTTACAAGAACATGATCTAATGCTTTCTTATCAACTTCTTCTGAAATTAATTGATTTGTAAGCAGCTTTAAAATATTACTAATTTGCACATCAGATAAAGCCGCTGACATTTGCTTACGCACAAATGGAGTGATTTTTTCTACTTCAATATTGCTAATTGCTTGCTGTGTAGCTTTTATCATTGCTTTCTTTACTGGTTCTGTTTCGATTCTTGTTTTAATGGTTGCTGTAATCTTTTCGGTAAAAGGAATATTCTTCACTTTATCCTGAATGCTTTCCTTTGATAACCAATCCTTTTTCAAAACATTCACTAATCCATTAACCATTCTATCCCTATTTTTAGGTAATAAAGCGGTATGTGGTATTGGTAAACCTAAAGGATGTCTAAAGAGTGCTGTTACGGCAAACCAGTCTGCTAATCCCCCGACAAGTCCTGCTTCAAAGCCGCCATGAACTAAATGTATCCAGATATTATCTTGAAAAGGGAAGGTTAGAATAAATCCTAATCCCATGATAAGAAGTGAATACCTTGCAAGTTTTCTTGATGATTTTTTTTCCACGCAATGTCCCTCATTTTACTTTTAAAATCGTTTATACATTTTTTTAGGTTATAGAACCTCTATCCTGTAGTATACCAATAATCTCCTAAAAACAGAAAGATAAAGTAGATATTTACCGAATTTTTTCTGTTTGCATACAAAAAGCCAAAAGGTTACTCCTTTCAGCTTTCTTTATCGCTTTATTATTTGTCTAATTGGGACAAGAATTCATTCATGACCTGTCGATATTGTACTGGTTCTTCTATATAGGCCATATGGGCACTTTCTTCAAATACATGAAAAGCTGCATTTGGCGTTTTGCTACTAAAATATTCCGTTGATGTTGGTGTTGCTTCATCATATCGCCCACAAGTATACAATGTTGGTATAGATATTTCAGATAACCGATCCGTACAATCAAATGATTTTAAGTTCCCTTGCACAGTAAATTCGGAAGGTCCCCACATTACTTGATATACATGTGGATTTCTAAAATGCTTCCCCTTTTTTAAATGTTCTGGGTAAGGCTTTAATCTACATACAAAATGGTCATTAAACACTTCAATTGCTTTTTGAAAGGCAGGTGTATCTGTCTTTCCGTTTTCTTCACAGTTTTTGATGGTTTCTTGAACCTCTAGTGGTAATAAAGTTAAATTTTTCTTTTGATCTTTTTCCCATAATGGTGCGCTTAAACAAGGGCTTGAAAAAATAATACTGCTAATCCCTTCTGGTTCACGAAAATAATATGCCGCTGCAAGGGTTGTGCCCCAAGAATGGCCAAGTATATGTACTTTATTCAGCCCTAATCCTTTTTGAACTAGCCCAACTTCTTCCACAAACCTGTCTAAAGTCCAAAGGGAATCATCATCTGGCCGATCTGATTTGCCACAGCCTAGCTGATCATAAAAAACGACCGGTCGATCAATTGCCAAATCTTTTAATCCTTGTAAAGAGTAGGAGCTAGAACCTGGTCCTCCATGTAAAACAAGCAGTGGGATTTTATTTGCTGTTTCATTATGTATAACATACGAAACTTTTCCACCTGTTACTTCTATAAATCCTTCTTTCATCCGTTTTCTCCTTTACGTATTTTACTTACTAGTTTAGCACACTAGCTAATTTCTCTCGTAAGTAATTAGGCTATTTTTGAATCTTTTTTTCGATAATCTCTATACGATTGCCGAAAGGATCACGAAATTCAAATCGTTCATAGCCTTCAATCGGAATAGAATCTGCTATTTCTATTCCAAGGTTGTTAAGTTTGTTTTTCCATTTATTCATATTATCTACTTGATAAGCTACATGAGCTTTTGTTGAAAAACGATCAAAGCCATCCTCTGTGCCAACATGAACATCTATGTTTCCAAGTGATAGCCAAAATCCACCTCGGCCTTTTAAAGAAATCGGCTTCTTCATTTCGTTTAAACCTAATACTCCACAGTAAAAATCCTTTGCTTGTTGTTCCAATCCTTTTGGAATCGTTATTTGAGCATGATGCACGCCAATAATAGTCATCTAATCTATTCCTCCTCAAAAATCATTCTATATTTAGAGTACATTATGGACGCATAAAGAAACATAATAACATTCTAATCACTTATGATAAGAAAAAATAATGAAGGATAAATTGATGATAAGTCATTCGTTTCTTTGCAAATCAATCTACTTTTCGATATAATAAAATCAAGATACTGAATATTAAATCTTTTTCTCTAAGGAGGAAATCATGGAATTTCTATTTGGTTTATTAATTGCTTCTGCTCCATTATTAGCTTCCCTTTCGTTTGCAAATATGGCAAAAAATAAACAATAAGCGAAATCATTAATCTAACGGATGTCCCACACATTTTGGACATCCGTTAATTTCTTTTATTCATTTCTTTGCCAAGCGAAAATCCTGCAAATAACTTTCCACCATATGGTTTTAATACTTTTTCCGTAATTTCAATAATTTTTTCCTTTTCCCCAGTCCGATAAAAGGTATCAAACGCCTCAATAAATTCCTCCGTAAATTTGGGATCATATTGTCGTAAAGACCGAACCATCCATTTCGATGTGCCAACCCATTGTTTATTTACTCTTAAAACAAATTCATGGAGAAGAAAGCTTAGCGTGCTGGCGATGAAAATCACTTCTTGTTTGTTGTCTGATCCAATAAAATCATCCAGTACGTCTGTTATAAAATAACGCTTTGTACGGATAGTTTCCTCCGACCATTCTTTCGGACCCTCTTTTAGCATTTTTTCTGCTTCTTGTTTGATAGCTTGCAAAACTCCGTCATCTTTTAAAACCATTCCTTCTGTAACCATTCGTTGCATAGAGGGTTTGGCTAAATTATAATCCATTAAGAAAAAATCTTTATATGTAGCTAAATTATGTACAAATATCTCGATTGGCCAACCAAATTCCATCATGGATTCTCTATAAGAAGAAACGACCTTTTCATCAAAAATGACAATATCAAGATCGGAAGTAGCTGTCGCTTGTCCTCTCACCACACTTCCTGCCAGAATAGCCGCATTACAACTAGTAAAATAGGTATCTATAAAAAGTCGAGCTGCTTCCATTGGCTCTAATCTTTCCATGTAATTTCCCTCCTTTTCTATTTTCTCCAATCATTCGATCATTACTTTTAATTCCTTTACAAATACAGCAGTACCATTTATTTGTATATCTAATTGACCTTTCCTTTCAGAAACGAGAACCGTTACTCTCCCATCACGACCTATCTCCTGTCCTTGTTCAATGATAATAGGCTCATTGTTCCATAATTCATTCACATAGGTAACATAATATGCTCCCATCACTCCAGAAGCTGTTCCAGTAACAGGATCTTCAATTGTACCTGAATAGGGGGAAGAAAAATGCCTTCCATGCATCGTTGCATTTACATCATATGTTTCAAGGCAAAATGGATGAATGGATGCATGTGGAAATTCCTTTAAAATAGATGGAAACAGTTCATTATTTACATTCATTTTCGAAAATGCGTGCAGTTCCTTAATAGGAACAAGCAATGTCCAAAGCCCAGTATTGCCATAAAGGATTGGATTGTTTCGATCTAAATCGGATTCTTTCATACCAAGCGCTTCAGCTAATTCTTGGTGGGAACCTTTAAATTCTTTAAATTGTGGTGTTACTTGCTTCATAGTGATGGAAAAAGAAGACTGTTTATTTAGATTAATTCGTATAGGTAGTACACCTGCTTTGGTTTCAATTGAAAAAATCTCTTTTTCAGGTAGGAGTCCATGTGTTTTTAATGCAAATACAGTAGCAATAGTCGCATGTCCACACAGATTCACTTCATGACCTGGGGTAAAATAACGAATTTGTAGATCCGAACAATCGGATGGTAAAACAAATGCCGTTTCATTAAAGCCCACCTCTTTGGCTATTTTTTGCATTTCTTCCTCCGTGTATTTCTCCCCCTCTAATACGACTCCCGCGGGATTTCCCCTATTCGGTATTTCGGTAAAAGCATCATAATGCAAAACGGAAATTTTTTTCATCTCTATTCTCCTCCGATTTCTATATATCTATCATACTCCATCCGCCTGGCTGTTTCCCTTCCCACTTCTTTGCCACATAATTTCTCCACTATATGAAAGGACATATCGATTCCAGCAGATATTCCGCCTGAAGTAAGTATCTGTCCTTCCTCTACAAATTTTACATTTCTTATAAGCTGAACCTTTGGGAATTCCCTTTCCAATCGATCAATATCCATCCAATGCGTAGTTGCCCTCCGTTCATCCAACAAACCGGCTTTCGCAAGTAAAAATGCACCTGTACAGACAGAAGTAATATATTCTACTTGACTTGATTGCTCTTTAATCCAATTTATGACAACAGAATTATTCATTTCAATTTCTTCTGCTCCATAACCACCAGGAACTACAAGAATATCAAAATCAGGGTGTTTTTCAAATGAAAAATCCGCTTCTATTTTCAGCCCATTTCTTGCTAAAATAGTACCTCCTTTTTCTGAAATAGTGTGGACATGGAAAAATTTATTCTCCCCTCCAGCTAAAGAGAAAACTTCAAATGGACCAGCAACATCCAATACTTCTACTTCATTAAAAATGAATATGCCAACATGACGTACTTTCATATTGCCTCCTAAAATAGTAATTCGTGTTTAAAAGTTGAATGTAGAAATCCCAACTAACAACTCTAGTCTTTTTCATCCTACCATGAATTTCGAATTTTTAAATAATATTTTAACTAAAATTCTTAAAAATAAATGGTATAATATTTGTTCGAATGATTTAGCTGGGAGGAAGGTATGATACAAGCAATTGG
>Ga0182738_1004422_pt1 | contig 15553 bp, 12 predicted proteins | sample eDN5th30CBELigMG_FD_128876 | JGI IMG/M metagenome (GOLD analysis project Ga0182738, IMG submission 128876) | Enriched Miracle-Growth compost microbial communities from Emeryville, California, USA - eDNA 5th pass 30_C BE-Lig MG (version 2)... ... | reverse complement strand
GCGGTGCGCTCCTCGGGATCGACTACCCAGTAGCACTCCGTGTGATGCCGCTGGTAGATGAGTCGTTTGGTGAAGCGATCGGCGCGCGCGGAACTCGGGCTGGTCACTTCGATGGCGAGCAGCAGCTCACGCATGTTCGACCAGTCGAGCGACTTCGCACTGGCGACGGGCACGACGAAGATGTCGGGCTGGAGCAGCACATCGCGCCGCCCCCACGAGATGTCGGCGGGCGAGGCGAAGGGGTGGCCGATGCGCTCGACCTCCAGATAGTGGCTGATCGAGAGGAGGAGACGCCGGACGATCTCCTGATGCCACGCGCGCGGGGCGGAGCTCACGAGGAGCTCACCGTGCGCGGTCTCGTACCGCGGCCAACTACCGGCCGCGCGCTCGTTGAGCTCGCGAACCATATCGGCAGTGTAGAAATCGATCGGAGCGGCCATACCCATACTCTCGCCTCGGCGCGGGGGTAGATGCAAGGGGGGGACATGACAGCAGTATGGCGTCGCCATCATGACGGAGCATCACCATTCGAACGCGCTACGACCGGATTCACGCACCCCGTCCCGCGCTGTCGGAGGCATACGCTTCGGCGTCGCTCTTCCGCGGCCGTTCCAGCGCCCACATGCGCCGACCCTTGGCTCTTGTGTATAATGCTGCGACGCGCAATCATGCAGCGTCCTCAACCGGCAAGGAATCGACCATGACTACCGCGGCCGCTCCGAAAGGCTCCTCCCTCTTCGAGGATATCATCGAGATCTTCGCATCCCCAGCGAAAGTCTTCGCGCGCCGGAAAGGGCGTAGCTTCTGGCTCGCACTGCTCATCTACGCGGTGCTCACCGCGGCTCTCGTGGTCGGCACCCGACCACTGATGCAGCCGGTGTTCGACACGCTCTGGCCGCAGACCGTGGCGCAGATTCAGTCCAAGAATCCGAACATCACGCCGGAGCAGTTGGCGACCATCCGCCATTCGCAGCCCATCATCTTCATGGTGTCGATAATCGTGATCTCCCCGATCAGCGTGCTGGTCGTGGGGCTCATGCTCTGGATCGTGGGAAAGCTCTTCGACGCGGAGCAGACGCTGGGCAACTCGATGATGGTCGCCACCTTCGCTTCCTTCCCGAGGATTCTGGCGTGGGTCGCCGGTGCCATCATACTGCTGGTGATGGACCCAGCGAGCATCACCTCTCAGTGGAGCGCGAGTGCGAGTCTGGCGCACTTCGTGAACGGCGCGCAGCAGCCACTCCTGGCGTCGCTGCTCGCGCGCGTGGACATCTTCACGATATGGACCACGGTGCTCCTGGCCATCGGCCTGAGCGTGACGGGCAACATCTCGAGGAAGAAAGCCGCCTACGCCGCGATCATCGTCTGGATCATCGGCTCGCTGCCATCGATCTACCAGGCGCTGCAGATGCCGAAACCGTGAACGACTCCGCCGGATCGCGCCTGTTCCGGGAGCGGATCAGGCGCGACTGAGGAGCGACTTCGCGATAGTCTGAAGCTGCATGTTGGACGTGCCTTCGTAGATCGCTCCGATCTTCGCGTCGCGGTAGTACTTCTCGACCGGGTAGTCGACGGTGTAGCCGTAACCGCCGTGCAGCTCGACGCACAGCGACGTGACCCGCTCGCAGACCTGCGACGAGTAGAGCTTGGCCATGGCCGCCTCCTCGGTGAAGGGGCGGCCGGCGTCCTTGAGGCGGGCGGCGTTGTACACCATCAGCCGCGCCGCCTCGAGTTCCGTCGCGACCTGCGCGAGCTGGAACTGAACTCCCTGGAATTCGGCGATCGGCTTTCCGAACTGCTGCCGCTCCTTCACGTACGCCAGCGTCGTGTCGAGCGCGCCGCGCGCCACTCCGATCATCTGCGCGCCGATGCCGATGCGCCCTTCGTTGAGCGTCTCGATGGCGATCTTGTAGCCCTTCCCCTCGGGGCCGAGCACGTTCTCGGCCGGCACCGTGCAGTGATCGAGAATCAGCTCGGTGGTGCTCGACGCGCGGATGCCGAGCTTCTGCTCCTTCTTTCCCACCGAGAAGCCCGGGAAGTCGCGTTCGACTATGAAAGCGGTGATCCCGCGATATCCGGCGGATGGATCGGCGTTCGCGAAGACGATGTATATCCCCGCCTCGGCGCCATTGGTGATCCAGAGCTTGCGGCCATCCAGCACCCAGCCGTCGCCGCTCTTCTCCGCGCGCGTGGCGAGCCCGAAGGCGTCCGAGCCAGAGCCAGCCTCCGAAAGCGCGTACGCGCCGACGGTGCCGCCGGTGAGCCGCGGTAGATACTTCTGCTTCTGCGCGTCGCTGCCGTAGCGCGTGATCGGATAGTTCACGAGCGTGTTCTGCACGTCCATGAGGATCGCGGCCGAAGCGTCGACGCGACTCATCGCCTCGACGGCGAGCGTCATCATCATGAGCGTACCGCCGGCACCGCCGTAGCGCTCGGGTACCTCGATGCCCATCAGCCCGAGCTCGAAGAACTTCGGAATGATCTCCGGATCGAGCCGGCCGGCCTGCTCCATCGCCCGCACGCGCGGGCGAATTGCCTCTTCGGCGAATTCCGCGACGGCGTCGCGGAACATGGTCTCCTCGTCGGAGAGCGTGCTGAGCGCCGGGTGCGACGCGTTGAGGTCGGTGGTCATGAGAGCAAGCTAATGTTCGGCAGGGAGCGGCGCAGCACTCGTCCGACGCCGGAAACGCGCCGGGGGGCTACCTGGCCGCGGCGGCCGTACTCTCGCTCGCGATGGCGCGACACCCGTCGCCACAGTACCTCTTCGGCGTGCCGTCGGGGCGCATGCAGACGGTCTCGCATGCGGCGTCGTGACGCGCTTCCACGGCGATGGGTACGCCCGTTCGTTCGAGTACTGCTTCGGCGAGCCGCTCGTTGACGCCGAACGCCGGAGTGACCGAATAAGTCACGTGGGGGAAGCGCGCCGCCGCGCTCGCGACGAGGCGTGGAATGTCGCGCGTGGAGTGCTTGCCGGGCGACAGCATGTACGGGAATGCCACGACCTCGGTGGCACCGGCCGCCACGCACGCGGCAAAGCCGTCGTCCACTCCCGGTTCGGCGAGCTCCATGTGCGCGATGCGCACTATCGCCTCGTTGCCCGCCAGTTGCTGCACGAGTGCTCCCATGCACTCGAGCATGTGATTCGCCTCCGTCTTCACGGAGCCATGATCTATCAGCAGGATCGCCTTCATCTCTTCCTCCATACGAACCGGCGGCAACTCTTCACGTTGCCCCCGAGGTCAGGCAGCCAGCACGTCCAGTGCAAGCTCTACTTTCCCGAATGGTGCGGAAACCTGTACGCCGCGCACGGCTCCGCGAACATGATCGAGCATCTCGCGCGCGATCGCTATCCCCTCCGCCACGGCATGCTCTCTCGAGCGCTCGCTCGCGCGTCGCATCCGCGACAGCACCTCATGGGGAACGACCACGCCCGGCACTTCGTTCGCGAGGAACTCCGCGTTGCGTGCCGAAACCAGCGGCCAGATGCCCGCCACGATGGGAATCCGCAGCGGACCGATCGACTCGATGAAGCGCTCGAGCTGAACCGCGTCGAACACCGGTTGCGTGATGGCGAACTCGGCTCCCGCCGCCACCTTCCACTCGAAGCGTCGCAGCTCGTGCGCCGGGTCCACGGCGGCCGGATTCACCCCCACGCCGATCGCGAACGACGTGGGCCGCCCGATCGCGTGGCCGCCCGGGTCCACCCCGTGGTTGAGACGGTCGACCAGATTGGTGAGGCCGATCGAATCGATGTCGAATACCGCTGTCGCATCCGGGTACGGCCCCATCTTCGGCGGGTCCCCCGTGATGATGAGCAGATTGCGTATCCCCATGGCCGATGCGCCGAGGAGATCGCTCAACATCCCGAGCAGATTGCGGTCGCGGCAGCAGTAATGGGTGACCGTCTCGATTCCGATCTGCTGCTCGATCAGGAGGCTGGTCATGAGTGCGCCCATGCGGCTCTGCGCACGCGGGCCGTCGGGTACGTTCACGGCATCGACGCCGGCGTGCTTCAGCGCTGCCACCGACTGGAGCATCGCGCTCGCATCCACACCGCGAGGCGGAACTATTTCCACCGACTGCACGAACTCGCCGCACGCGATCTTCGCTGCCCAGCGCGAACGCTCCGCGAACGGTACGGGGGCCACGCCTTCCGGCCTCGCGACTCCCTCGCGAGCGTTCGCGACGGTGGCCGCGACACCACCCCCGCCAGCAGTCTGCGTGGCGGCGTGGCGTGCTGCGCGGCGAGCCATCCGCCCGCGGCGGGGGAGCAGCGGGCGCACCCCCTCCACCAGCGCGCGGATGTGGTGGGGCGTGGTGCCGCAGCAGCCGCCCACCACGCGTACTCCGGCCTGGACCAGATGCCGGGCGTAGGTGGCCATGTACTCCGGGCTCGCCATGTACATCGTACGTCCGCCCACGTCACGCGGCATCCCCGCGTTGGGTTGTGCGCTCAGTCTCCTGTCAGTCACGGTGGCCATCTTCTCGATCGCCTCGAGGATGGTCTGCGGCCCCACCGAGCAGTTGAGACCCGCGATGTCCGCGCCGTAGCTCTCGAGCGCGCGCGCGACGTCCTCGGGCGACGCACCGAACGGCGTGAGTCCGTCGGTGCCGATCGTCATCTGCGCGATGACTGTGGCGTCGGGGTCGACGTCGCGCGCGGCGAGTATGGCCTGCTCCATCTCGCCAAGGTCGCTGAACGTCTCGATGATGAAGAGGTCCGCGCCGCCTTCGCGCAGCGCGGCCATCTGCTCGCGGAAAAGCCCCCGCGCCTCGGCGAGTGAAGTGGGGCCGAACGGCTCGAGTCGCACGCCGAGCGGCCCCACGGCACCCGCCACCAGTACATCGTCCCCGGCCGCGGCGCGCGCGATCTCGGCTGCGCGCGTGTTGATCGGTTCGACCTGCGACTCGAGGCCGTACTGCGAAAGCTTGAGGCGGTTCGCGCCGAAGCTGTTGGTCTCGAGCACCTCCGCGCCCGCGTCGACGTACGCCTCGTGCACTTCACCGACCAGTTCGGGCGATCTGAGATTCAGTTCGTCGTAGCACTGGTTGATGAAGACGCCACGGGAGTAGAGCATCGTCCCCATGGCGCCGTCGAAGATGACGATGCGCTCCGGGTCGAGGAGCTCGCGCGCGTCACGCGGAAGTGGCACCTCAGGAAGCTCCCACCGCGGCCGGTCCCATGTCGCGCTCGCCGCCGGAGCGCACCGCATAGTACCTGGCCTCGGGATGGTGCGCCACGATCGCCGCCGTCGACTGTTCGGGCATGAGCTGGAACGCCGGTGTGAGATCCATCCCCAGCGCTTCCACGGCGGGGAGAAGCTCGAACACCTGCTGGTGCTGCCCGATGTCGGGGCACGCGGGGTAGCCCCATGAATAGCGCTTTCCCGCATCCTCCGCGATGCCGAGCTCGCGGCGAACGAGCCGGTGAGTCCACTCCGCGAGTGCCTCCGCAGCCTCCACCGAGAGGCCGTGCGTGTAGAACGCTTCGGTGTAGTCGCCCGCTCCCTGCAGCCGCTCGAAGAGTTGCGTGGCGGCGTCGCCCACGGTCACTACCTGGAAGGCGGCGACGTCGACATCTCCCGACTCCACGGAGCGGTAGTAGTCGGCCAGGCAGAGACGGTCGCGCCCCGCCTGACGCGGGAAATCGAAGCGCACCAGTTCGCGCAGCGATCCGCCGTCGCTCGAGTACGCTGCCGGGTCGTACACGATGAGCGTATTACCCTCGGACTGTACCGGGAAGTAGCCGTAGACCACGCGCGGCGCGAGCCACCCTTCGCGCTTCGCCGCCTCGCTCAGGCGCGCGAGCGTGGGCTCGAACTCTTCGCGTACGGCCTTCTGGAACGCCTCGCCGGAGCCGCGACCGCCCCACTGCAGGCGGTACAGCTCGTCGAGATCGAGCAGCGCGAGCACTTCGTCGATGGGAATGTCGCGTATGATGCGTGTGCCGTAGAATGGCGGCCTGGGGATCGGGTTGTCGGCCGCCACGTCGCTTCGCTCGCCGCCATCGCTTCCCGCGGCGATGTCCTTTCCGACTTCGGTGTGGAGGAAGACATCCTTTCGTGCGGCGTCCAGGTTGCTGGAAACCAGCTCGCCGCGGCGCACTTCGTCCACCAGCGCTTCCACCGTGTCGAGTCCCTCGAAGGCATCCTTGCAGTAGAAGACGCCGGGCGCGTACGGCCGCTCGCCGTCCACGAACAGTGCGCGGCGCCCGAAGCGGCGGTTGATCGCGGCGCCGCCTATCATGACGGGGATGTCGAGACCGCGCTTGTCGAGCTCCTGCACGCAGATCGGCATCTGCTTCGATGTCGAAACGAGAAGCGCCGAGAGCCCGATCGCGTCGGCTCCGATCTCCACGGCGCGCTCCACTATGATGTTCACCGGAACCTGCTTCCCGAGATCCACCACGGTGTAGCCGTTGTTGGAGAGGATGGTGTTGACCAGCGACTTGCCGATGTCGTGCACGTCGCCGTACACCGTCGCGAGCACCACCTTCCCCTTCGTGTACCCCTCGGCGCGCTCGAGGAACTGCTCCAGGTGGCGCACCGCGCGCTTCATCACCTCCGCGCTCTGAAGAACGAAGGGAAGTATCAGCTCGCCGGCGCCGAACTTGTCACCCACGTCCTTCATGGCTGGAAGGAGCACGTCGTTGAGCACACGCACGGGGTTCTCTCGTACGCCGGCCGTGTCGAGCAGCTCCTCGATCCCGTCCTTCTTCCTGTGCACGATCTGCCAGTGCACCTTCTCGTCGGGCGTCATCCCGGCGGTGGGATCCTCCACCGTCTTCGCGGCCGTTGCCGACTGCGCGTCGGGCGAGCGGTCGAAGTGCTCGATGAAGCGCTGCAGCGCGTCGGGACGGCGGTTGAACACGAGATCGTCGGCGAGCTCGCGCTCCGCCGCGGAGATCTCCGCGTAGGGTCGAACGTGCGCGGGGTTCACGATGGCCATGTCGAGACCGGCGCGCACGCAATGGTGCAGGAACACGGAGTTGAGAACCGCGCGCGCCTCGGTTCCGAGTCCGAAGCTCACGTTGCTCACGCCGAGGGAAGTGAAGACGCCGGGGAGCTCCTGCTTGATGAGCCGGATCCCCTCGATCGTCTCGTGCGCGCTGTCGAGCCACTCCGCCTCGCCGGTGGCGAGCGTGAAGGTGAGGTCGTCGAAGATGAGATCCTCGGAGCGGAGCCCGTATTCGTTCACCGCGATGTCGTGGATGCGGCGCGCCACCTCGAGCTTCCGCTCGCGCGTCTTCGCCATCCCGACTTCATCTATGGTGAGTGCGACCACTGCCGCGCCGTGGCGCTTCACGATCGGGAGCACCGCCTCGATCCGCGCGCGACCGTTCTCCATGTTGATCGAGTTCACTATCGCGCGGCCGGGGATGTGTTCGAGCGCTCGCTCCACCACTTCCGGTTCGGTGGAGTCCACCATGATGGGCGTCTCCACGCTCATCGAGAGGAGCTTCACCGTACGCGACATCTGCTCTGCCTCATCGGCACGTTCGGTGAGCGCGACGCACACGTCGAGCACGTGCGCGCCCGAGTCCACCTGCTGCCGCGCCACGCCCACCAGCCCCTCGTAGTCGTCGGCGAGGAGGAACTGCTTCACCTTGCGCGATCCCTGCGCGTTCACGCGCTCGCCTATGAGCAGCGGCGGCGGATCCTGGTGCAGAGTGATCGCGCGCATGGCGGAGCTCACACGCGGCACCGCTGCTGCCTTCTCGGTCTTCCTGGCCGCTCCGGCCTCGACAGCTCTCACGGCGCGCACCACCGCATCGAGGTGCTCCGGCGTGGTGCCGCAGCAGCCTCCCACCACACGCACGCCGAAGTCGTGGACGAACTCCGAGAGCGCGCTCGCCAGCGGACCGGGCTCCAGCGGGTACACGGCGTCGCCCACGCCCGTGTTGATCGGAAGCCCGGCGTTGGGAATGCACGACACCGGACGCGAAGCGTGCTCGGCGAGGTAGCGGATCGGCTCGCGCATGTGCTCCGGACCGGTCGAGCAGTTGAGGCCGATCACATCGACGCCGAGTGCTTCGAGGGTGGTCATCGCGCTGGCGATGTCGGTGCCGAGGAGCATGCGCCCGCTCGTGTCGAGCGTGACCTGCACCTGCAGCGGCACCCTGCGGCCGATCTGCTCGAAGAGGCGCTCGATCCCGGCGATGGCCGCCTTCACCTCGAGGATGTCCTGCGCCGTCTCGATGAGGAGGACGTCCACGCCTCCCTCGACCAGTGACTCCGCCTGTGCGCGGTAGTTCTCGCTCAGCTCGTCCCACGTGATGGCGGAGAGCATCGGGTCGTCGCTTGCCGGGAGCATTCCCGTGGGGCCCATGGAGCCGGCCACGAAGCGTGGTCTTTCAGCGGTGGCGTAGCGGTCGCACGCGGCGCGCGCGATCCGGGCAGCGTTGAAGTTCACGTCGCGCACGCGATCGCCGAGTCCCCACTCGCGCAGTCGCCGCGGCGTGCTCTGGAAGGTGCACGTCTCGACCACGTCGCATCCCACGGCCAGGAACGACTCGTGGATCTCGCTGATGACGTCGGGACGGGTGATGACCAGATAGTCGTTGCATCCCTCGTAGGCCGCGCCGCCGAAGTCATCGGCGCCGAGCTTGTAGCGCTGGATGTTAGTGCCCATCGCGCCGTCGAAAACGAGGACCCCGCGCGCCAGAGCGCCGAGATACCCGGATTTGCCGCTGGAAGATGTCATTTCGATTCGATTACGGATGCGAAAAAAGCCCGGCGCGCACAGGCACCAGGCCGGCGCTTTAGCGGGATGTTTAACGTGGCCGCAATTTGCCGTAAATCGCCACGGTACTCCGATTTGTCTCGATGCAGTGTACGCTCCCGGGGACCGGCGAGCAAGGGGTGCTCAGGACGGGTGGCGCTCCTCGTACACTTCGCGTCGACCGGTCGCGAATGCTCGCTCCGCCATTCGACGTACCAGCGCGAGAAGTCGATTCCGCTCGAGTGGAAGCGCGAGATCGGCGAGCACCATCCGCTGAAGCGCGGGGGGGATCACACCGGCGGGAGTGGCATCCGTGCGATACAGGAGCACGGCGCCTCCGCGCGCCAGCGGCGTCGGAATCCCGTGCGGATCGGCGAGCGCGAGAGTGGTTTCCACCAGAACCGCGAGCGGCTGACGCGACACGCCAAGTGCGCGTCCCTCTTCGAGCGAGTGCGCGGTCCTCGCGGAGTAGCCCGAGGCAACGAGTAGCTGCGCGACTCCCTCGAGGAGCGCGTCGTCGGTACCAATCAGAAGAATCGTCGCCATCATCACCCGTGAGATTCGACTTCGGTGATCAGGGAACGAACGGCCTCGATACTCACCCCTCGCACGTCCACCAGCTTGGAGCGCGAAGTCGCTCCGCGCGCGATGCCCACGTCCTTCCGCGACACACCGAGTACCGTCGCGAGCAATCGCACGAGCTCCTCGTTGGCAGCGCCGTCCACTGGCGGAGCGGCCAGCCTCACGCGCAACGCACCATCATGCACACCGTCCACTGCGCTTCGCGACGCCCTCGGATGAACGCGCACCGCGAAGCGCACCCCGCCATCCCGCTCACGTACGTCCAGCTCGCCCATCATCCGATCGAACGCATGAAGCCTTCGAGAAGGACGAGAATGAAGTACGCGACGATCGGCGTGACGTCAATCATCCCGAACGGCGGGATGACGGATCGCAGCGGCCGCAGCAGCCACTCGGTGAGCGAAACCGACCAGCGTACGAGCCGGCCATACGGGTTGAGGCGAATCCACGAAGCGATGATCCGTACGATGAGCGCGATCTGCAGGATGCCGAAGGTCCAGCTCACCAGCAGCATGTACAGACCACGCGGTCCGGCGCTGGCCGAGAGTATCGTGGATGCGATCATCCCGCGAAGGAACTGCAGAGCCAGGATCAGCGCGATGCCGCCCACTACCACCGCAACCAGCGCCCACCACGGCGCGCTGGCCGGAGTTCCTCCGGCGCGCACTATTCGGCGCTCCACGGGCATGATCATCGGGTCGACGGCCCGTCTGAAGAAGCGCGCGACAGGTCCGAACGGGTTGATCCGGCGGGTTCGCACCATCCAGTCGAGAGCGAACACGACGAAGAGCACGCAGGCCAGCACCAGGAGTGCAAGCCTGAGCACCGCGAGGATCGTATCGAATGCCACGAAGAAACCGCTCACGGCTTCAAAGCTCGCAGGCGGGGTCCGGGCGTTCAAGGCAAACGAGGGCAACAACGGGGTCAGGCACCTGATGTAGAGGTCTCGGGGCAATGGCCCCGAGACCTCTACATCAGGTGCCTGACCCCGTTGTTGCCGTGGTTCGATCGATGGACCGGACGACCGCTGCGGGATTGCCGGCGATTATCGAGTCCGCCGGATAGTTGCCCGCACAGACGGCGCCGAAGCCCACGACGGAATTGCGGCCGATCGTCGTGCCGGGAAGGATCCCGACCGCCGCGGCCACCCACACGTTCTCGGCGATGTGAATCGGTGCCACCCGGATCGGGGCGTCCGGCTCGTGTCTGTTGGGGAGCGTGCTGTGAAAATCGGTGTCCATGATGCGCGCGTCTCCGAGAATGGCGCCATCACCGATCCTGATCTCCCGCTGGCAGCCGAAGCGCGTGCCGTTCACGTACGAGCCGCTCCCGACGCTGATCACCGCATCTTCGCTGTACGTCCATGGAGTCACGAGGCCGTCGATGAGCACGTCGTCACCGAACACTACGCGTCCCGGACCGCGTATCACGAGTCGTCCGGAAATCCGGAAATTCCTCCCGGTTTCGAGACGGATGCCACGCAGGCGGCACCATGCCCGGCAACGCCAGCCGCGCGCTCGTATCCGCAGTGCCTGCATCGCACGGCCGGGATTTCGCAAAGCGCGGAGCAACAGGCTGGTGGATGCAGGCATCTGGATCGTCTCTGGAGTGGAGCGGCTCGCCGCGTCTTCCATGTCGCAACGGGGCGAAGCTAAGGCACACGGCCGCCACGTGGTAGTGGAGTGTATCTTCGTGGGAGCGGACGACTGATAGTTGCTCCGAATCCACACGGTTGCGGGCACGCCATGCTCTTCCACCCGTAGCTCGGGTGAGTTGTGTCACGGCAATGTGGCGCAACTCGTCTGTAGCATGAGTCCCGGCCGTCCACTCGGTTGCATCGCGCGAACTTACCGATGCGGCGAGTGGCATCATAACTGCAGAACCGCATGCTCGACCATGGAAATAAATTTCCGACTGGGACCAGCGTGACGCAGGTCACGATGACGTCCGCGCGCACTCCGGTGGAACACATCTTTACAGTCGACGTGGAGGAATACTTCCAGGTCGGCGCCTTCGAAGGCATTGTGTCGCGCGAGGAATGGACCGGCTTCCCCAGCCGGATCGAGGAATCGATGGATGCCGTGTTCTCGATCCTCGAGAAGCACGGCGCAAAAGGCACTTTCTTCACGCTGGGCTGGATCGCCGAGCGCTATCCTGCCATCGTGCGTCGCATTCACGACCTCGGGCACGAGGTCGCATCGCACGGTTTCTGGCATCGGCGCGTCGACTCGCTCACTCCTGACGAGTTCCGCGAGGACGTGCGCAGCTCGAAGGTCATGCTGGAGAATGCCTGCGGTGCACCGGTGACCGGATTCCGCGCGCCGAACTTCTCGATCAAGCGCGGCGGAGAATGGGCTTTCGACATTCTCCTCGAGGAAGGCTATCAGTACGACTCGAGCCTCTTCCCGATTCGGCGTCCCGGATACGGGTATCCGTCCGCACCCACCATTCCGCACCTCATTCACCGGAAGGCGGGCTCGCTCTGCGAGCTGCCACTCGCCACCACGCGCTGGCGCGGCATGCGCGTCCCTGCGGCCGGCGGTGCCTACCTGCGCCACTTCCCCTACTCGATCGTGCGCCGTGCCATGCGTGAGTACGATGAGAGTGGAATCCCGGCTACCTTCTATATTCATCCATGGGAGCTGGATCCGGCGCAGCCGCGCATTTCCGTTCCGCTGCATACGCGGATCAGGCATTACGGAGGTCTCAACCGAACCGTGCCGCGACTCGATCGACTCCTCAGGGAGTTCCGCTTCACGTCGGCCAGGGAGTGCCTCCAACTGCATCCGCCGGCACCTCCCCTGGCAGCCAAGGTATCTAGCGCAGCGGATTGACATGCGCGTAAGTCACTTCACCGGCACCGACGCCACCTGGGATGCTTTCGTGCGATCGGTGCCGGGTTGGACGCATTTCCATCTCATCGGCTGGAAGCACGTGATCGAGAGCGTTTTCGGCCACGAGTGCATCTACCTGGCCGCTCACGACGCCTCGGATTCGCTCCGAGGCGTGCTTCCGATGGTACGCGTCAAGAGCCTGCTGTTCGGCCACTTCATCGTCTCGATGCCGTTTCTCAACTACGGCGGCCCGCTCGGCGATGACGACGCGGTGCGCGCCCTCGTGGTGGAGGCTGCCGGTATCGCGGCTCGCGATGGTGCCAGACTCCTCGAGCTGCGGAGTCGAGTGCCGCTTCCCATCGATCTTCCCGCCTCGCACCGGAAGATCACGGTGCTGCTCGATCTCCCCGACGATTCGAAAGTGCTCTGGAAGGCGCTCGATGCGAAGGTGCGGAGCCAGGTGCGCCGCCCGCAGAAGGAGGGAGTCGTGGTCCGCTTCGGACGCGACCAGGTGGCGCCCTTCTTCGAGGTGTTCGCTCGGCACATGCGCGACCTCGGAACTCCGACGCAGCCGCGCCGGCTCTTCGAGAGTATCGCCGATACCTTCGGCGGCGAGGTCTGGTTCGGCTGTGCGTACCTGGGCGATCAGCCGGTGGCATGCGGGTGCGGCTTTCGCTGGGGAAACGAGTTCGAGATGACGTGGGCGTCGGCGTTGGTGGAGCACAAGCGGATCGCGCCCAACATGTTGCTCTACTGGAGCTTCATGGAGCGTGCGATCGCCGAGGGCGTGTCGCTCTTCAATTTCGGCCGCTGCTCCCCTGGTGCCGGCACTCACCGCTTCAAGCTCCAATGGGGCTCGCGCGACGAGCAGCTCTGGTGGTACGACCGCGCCGCCGCGAACGACGATGGTGCTTCCACGCCGTCGCCCGACGATTCCAGCTACTCCTGGGGCCCGCGACTCTGGAAGCGGCTGCCCACCCCGGTCGCCACGGCGCTCGGGCCGCGAATAGTTCGCTACATCCCGTGACGCTCAGACGGCAGCTCCCTGTTGCCTCTCGCGTGGAGGTGGGCTCCATCGGAGCAGCGCTCGCCGACGCCGTGGTGCACGACGCCCGGCTGCCGACGGAGCTGATGCGCGAGCTGAGAGAGCGGTACGACGCGCGACGTGTGGCGCTCACCGACAGCGGTACATCGGCGCTGGTCGGCGCGCTCCGAATCGCGGCGGGCGAGAAGGGCACCGTCGCATACCCGGGATACGCATGCGTCGATCTCGCCGCCGCTGCGCGATTCGCCGGCGTGCGGGTGCGCCTCTACGACGTCGATCCGGCCACTCTGAGTCCGGATCTCGATTCGCTCGCCGCGGCGATCGCACGCGGCGTGGATGCGATAGTGGTCGCGCACCTTTACGGCTTCCCGGTCAACATGCGCGGCGTGCTGAAGCTCGCGATGGCGGCGGGTATACCTGTCATAGAGGATGCGGCGCAGGGCGCGGGCGGCACGCTCGACGATCGGCTCCTGGGTTCCTTCGGTGCCCTCTCCGTGCTCAGCTTCGGGCGGGGGAAGGGAACTACGGGCGGAAACGGCGGCGCTCTTCTCCTGCATGACTCGTCGCTCGCCGATTCGTTCTCCGAGGTGCGTCACAAGCTGGGAAGACGACGGTCCGGAGCGAAGGAGATCGCCGGAGTCGGCGCGCAGTGGCTTCTGGGGAGGCCGTCGCTGTACGGAATTCCATCCGCCATTCCATCGCTGCACCTCGGCGAGATGGTCTACCATCCGGCACACGAGCCGCGCGCGCTTTCATGGGCCGCGGCCTCGCTCGTGCGTCGCGCGCTCGCGCAGGCGCCGGCCGATGTGGGCGGACGCCGGAGAACCGCGGCCGTGCTGGAGATGGCCGCCCTGGAGGGCGCCGATATCCGGCCGGTGCGTCCGGTGCAGGGGGGCGCGAGCGGCTACCTGCGCTATCCGATCCTCGATCGTGGTTCGCGAGCGGAGCGCGCCGACATGGGCATCCTGCGCGGCTATCAGCTCACGCTGCACGAGCAGAAGGAACTCAGGCCATGCCTCGCCGGCGGCGAACCGCCCACGCCCGGGGCGGAGGAGCTCGCGCGCACGCTGTTCACGCTGCCCACGCACTACATGGTCACGCCGAGCGACATAAAGGGAATGATGGAATGGCTGCGCGTGCCCACGCGCGTCTTCGTTCCGGTCCGTGACGACCATCGTTCGCAACGTGCGGCGCGCTCGCACTGATACCCTGGGGAGAAGCCGAACCGAATGACTGCCTCGGAGATCACCGATTCATCCACGGAGCCGATGGGCGCGCTGATCGGCGAGTATCGCGCACCGATCGCGGCACGCCGGCTTCGCATCCTGTACGTGTGGGATGCGGACTACCCGTGGGACGTGCGAACCGAAAAGATCTGCGCGACGCTCGCCAGTGCCGGTCACGACGTTCACATCGCCGCGCGCAACGTCAGGCGCGACCCCGTCGTCGAGCGCCTCCCCGAGGGCACCGTCCATCGTATGTCACCGGTGCGCTGGGCCGGCAGGAAGCTGGACAAGGCATTCGGCTTTCCCGCGTTCTTCAACCCGCGCTGGCTCTCGCTCCTCGACCGCACCGTGCGCCGGCTGCGTCCGGACGTGGTGATCTGTCGCGACATCCCGCTCGCGCCGACTTCGCTATGGGCCGGGCACCGCCACGGCGTTCGGGTGGTTCTCGACATAGCCGAGAACTATCCGGCGATGCTGCGGATGGTGTTCGACGCCGGCGTGCATCGCCCCACCGATCACCTGGTGCGCAACCCAGCGGCCGCCGCGTTCGTGGAGAAGCACAGCATTCGCCGCGCCGACCGGGTGATTGTGGTCATCGAGGAGATGGCCGAGCGGCTGGTCCGGATGGGGATTCCGGCAGATCGCATCGACGTGGTGTCGAACACACCACCGCGCTCGCGCGCAGAGTCCGAGCCGAACCGGACGCGCACCGAAGGGAGGCCGGTCGGACTGGTGTACCTGGGGCTCCTCGAGGCACCGCGCGGGATCATGGAGATGGTGGACGCGGTGGCGATACTGCGCCGCGATGGCTTCCCCGTGACGGCCACGATCATCGGGAAGGGGCGCGACTCCCAGCTCTTCCAGGATCGCGCGCGGGAGCACGGTCTGACCGACGCGGACATCTCCTTCCCGGGCTACGTGGACCGGGAGACGGCGTTGCGAGCGGTTCAAGAGGCGGACATCGGAATCCTTCCGCACCACGTCAACGAGCAGTGGAACACGAGCATCCCGAACAAGCTCTTCGACTACATGGCCGTCAGCCTCCCGGTGGTGAGCTCCAATCCGGAGCCATTCGCGCGCATCACCCGCGCGACCGGCGCCGGTGAGGTGTTCCAGGGTGGGGACGCAGCATCGCTGGCGGAGGC
>Ga0182738_1004420_pt1 | contig 15557 bp, 16 predicted proteins | sample eDN5th30CBELigMG_FD_128876 | JGI IMG/M metagenome (GOLD analysis project Ga0182738, IMG submission 128876) | Enriched Miracle-Growth compost microbial communities from Emeryville, California, USA - eDNA 5th pass 30_C BE-Lig MG (version 2)... ... | reverse complement strand
TTATTGTCGTATCTAAAGTATGCCATCTAAATCGATAAATTCACTTTCTTCTGAAATTATCAAATTTTATCTAAATTTAAAGTCTTCTCTTGCTCGTAAAACCAAAGAATCATTCAATTCTCATATCTTACAACAACGTTAAATACTTCTTCCATCATCATGATCCTCATGGACTTACCTTGTCCTAATTTTTACCATTCCAAAATCTTTTGGAAAAAAAACTTCATAATTTGAATTTTCTGAAGAATCTTTTTTTCTAGTTTGAAACTGTCATCTCCAAGCTTTTACAGAAATTAAAGACCTCCAAATTTCTCGCTTCTGATAAAGTCTCAGACTGCATAAAAAGATTTTGATTGATCATATTCCTTTTCAAAACCCAAAAAAGGGGAGTTGAAGACAATTTTATAAATACTCTCTACTTCCCGATAAAGATAAAATCTGAAAGAATTGTTTGATTATACTAATCAATGGATAAATCTCCACTTCTAATGTTTTTATCTTTCCGAAAAAAAAAGTTTGGATTTTGAAAAGAGATTCCTCACTCTTTCAAAAAAATTTTCTTACTTATTATGCAAAAATTCATAATGAGCAAGTAGAGGCTCCAATTCATCAGCAAGTATTTTGATTTTGTGAATGATTCATGGTACTTATTGCAACTTTGACAAGAACTTTCTGAAAACAAAACCCATTATCATTGCAATTATCACTCATCCTTTCAAAACTTGACTCCTTTTCAACGCTTCCTACCTAAACTCCAGGGAAAAAACACATAAAAGCTTCAAAGCTGTTGAATTGTCTACTTTTTTCAGATTCACCTCCATGATCAAGTTTTCTTTTCAAAGGAATCAAATTTTTCAAGAGTAAACAACTAATCATTTTATAATAATTTTTCTGATCTCGTCCCAAATTAAAATTTCGATTGGACGTTTTTGCTTTAAATCCAAAGGTTTGGAGCAATGTACTTTATAAAGCAAATGCTTTTACACATGAGTTCACTTCTCTAAGGCCTTATACTTGAGGAATAATGGAAGATAACAGCAGAGATTCAGATCAGAACGCTCCCTCGTTTCCCCTGTTCAACTTTGATGCTTTGAGACATAGTTTCCCGGCAGTTTCAACTGAGCAGCCCAGCTCTCAGCCCATTCAAATTGAAAAGGACTTTCTATCTAAAGCATCTGATCAAGAAAGTTCAAAAAGAAACAGAAGTTCAAAGCCAAGAAAGTCAAAGAAGAGCAAAACTTCTCAAGGTGAAAAAATCACCATGAAAGATATCTTGGAAGATATTCAAGCAGGTGTCCCAATGGACGCTGATGTAATCATAATTTTGTGTTTTATAAGCTAATAAACCTAGCTGAAGATGAAAGAGGATAGACTTCGGAAAATGAGAGAAGGGAAACAAAGAAAAAAACAATTGAAAGATCAACAAGCCGAGAAAGGTGTTGAAAAGGCACTTGAAAATGTAAAAAGCATGACTTCAATAACCAGCATCCCTCAAACTCTTTTCAACTTCAATACACCAGCAACTGCCAATAATCCAGTGCTGGCTACTCCAGGTCAAATTGTGATTAAAGAAGGCAAACCTGTTTTTGAGGTCTCAGAATCTACCAGAAGCCCCAGTTTAGTGGTAGAGAGCCGAAAGCCTTCAAAACTAAGCTCTCTATCTTTCAGAAAAAATAATTACACGAAACATTGGACTCAGGAAGAAACCAGAAAATTCTACAAGGTATGCAAGTTCATTTCTCAAGTTCTGTATCGGACAAATTAGGGAATCGAAATTTTTGGGTCAGACTTTTCTATGATTTCAAAGCTATTTGAAAATAGAGACAGGATGCAGATCAAAGTACCTCTAGAACCAAATTGATTCTAATTTTTCCCCCATAGAACAAACTTCGTAAAGAAGACAAAAAGCATCCAAAAAAAGTCGAGGAGGCTTTTAAAAAACACGGGTCTTCAAAAAGAAAACATATAATGTCCCATGTTTCAGATCTTACTGTAAAATCGATAAAACAAGATACAGGCCCAGATTTACAAATTGAAAATCTGCCCACCTTCAACTTTGAAAGCAACCGAAATCGAAGCTTTAGTAATTGCAGTATCGATAGCATGGATGCGGTAATCTCAAATATTTTCAAAATCTTACTTGTTTAGAAAATCATTGATGACTTGAAAGAAATTATTACCCAAGAACCGGCAACAAATCTAGGTCAAAAATATTTTCCTGTCAGGGTCGATTCAACAAACGTCGCAAAAGAAAACAGGAGATAAGTCTGTCGAACAGAGGAAAAACGCTTGAGAGAATAGTGTTGCTTATCATTAGAAATTCCTTTTGGGTAATACAAAATAGATCCTTATTTTTAATGATAATATACTTCAGAATCACGAAAAGACAATCATAAAATATTCAAGGAAAATTTCTTCTCCTGTCAACTTTTTCGGCATCATCCTCAATCTTACTTTTCAAGATCGTCGCAAAATCTATTCTCGTTTGGAGTTTACTTTAACCATCCTGGTCTGTGCATTCTTAATACTCATGATTGTTTTCCTCTTTCGCGGTTTAATCCAGAGGACAAGCCCAACATTTGTCCGATCCCAACTAATTGGAGCTACTGTGGGCCAATCTCTAAAATTTTCAAAGGACTCTTTCTATTTTGCAATGGGGCTATATGACACTGCAACTAATTCTTACTTTGGAGATCCTAATATCTACACTGTTGATGTCATATTGTATTTGGCACCCTCCTTCACAGGAAAACTTGACTGGACAGAGGAAAGTTGGATCTTGAGCTATGTATCCCTGCTCATTTTAAAGAGAAATTCACATATGACTGACAACTTTTATGTTTCAGTTAAACTCAGATTGATAATGGAGAGACTTCATCTCTGATTTGCGCAAAGATATCGATCTCATCAATTCTCCAAATGTGATAAGACAGCAGCTGGAAATACTTGTGAATCTAGATATTGGCAAAATCATCACATAATCAATGAGAATTATTATTGTAAATTTGTCAAATGATTTTTTTTTCATATTTGTATGCATATTTTGTATTATTTTACTTTCAGTAGTTAAAGATTTTGTTTATAATATAAGTTTTATTTTCTCAAACATTTACAAGTAGAGTATTGGGCAAGACAATTCCTCAAAATTTAATCCTTTCTTCCACTAAAAATTTTTTTGCCAAAGATTTTGATATGTTGGAAAATATTTTTCCAAAATCCTGTTTTGTTGTCTAGAGAAATTGAAAAATTGATTTAAAAAAAAGAATTTACCATTCTTGGTCAATTTTACTTTTTTCAAGGTTGGTGTTTCTTGGTTCCCAAAAGGGTATTTTCTTTTTTTTTTGTTTTCTCCAATAGCTAGATGACAAAAATAAAAATCAAAAAAATCCAAAAGATCTTACTCCATATCTTTTGCCAAAATTTTTGCATTTCAAGGTCTATTTCTTTGCCAGTTGCTAATAAAAATAAAAATAAAAATTCATTGCATTTTCTTGCTTACCTCCATTTCGTTGCATCTTCTCAATCATGTCTCTTGCATATATCTGGTAGAATAAGAGAAGCTTGGGGTTTTGCCCAGGATCATCAGCTGGATCAACGTCCATGCAACCATCGGAATTCACATCATCTTCTTCTTCATTGTTGACAACTCCATCTTCTTGCACACAATCCGAAGCCATGACGGTTTCCTTTTGGCCGTTATTGGTCACTTCACTTCCTTGCACACAATCCGAAGCCATGACGGTTTCCTTTTGGCCGTTATTGGTCACGTCACTTTCTTGCACACAATCCGAAGCCATGACGGTTTCCTTTTGGCCGTTATTGGTCACGTCACTTTCTTGCACACAATCCGAAGCCATTATTGTCTCTTTTTTCTTCGATCTCAGACTTACAATCAGGTTTGCGTTCTTATCTTGCCACTCCTTCAGATCAATTGCTTCACATTTGTGCTGAAGGATCAAGGTTTGGAAATTTCCGTTGAGTGGCTTGAGGAGATCTCTTGGCTTCTCAAAAATACGGGTTTCCACCGATTTTGAGTGTTTCGGACCTCCCTCAAATTCGAAGAAGACATGTCTACTCCTATCACTTTCAAAATAGGAGTAGACTTTGTTGTCAACTAACTCTCTGGCCAGATATTCGCTGCTTGCGAACTCCAACCAGTCATCTTCAGTCTCAAAAATTGCACTAAACTTTTGAAGGTGATGGTTCTTCATTTTGACAGCTGAAGGTTTTTCTTCTGGTTTAATTAACGGGATCTTGGCTTTCTTGTCATCTTGCTGGCTGTCAGGTGCGATATTCTTTTGTGGATGAGAAGAGAAATGGGCTTGGAGAGGATCAGAAACTTTTGAAGGTTGGATCGACATATGCAATTTGAAGAAGATTTTAGAAATTGACTAATTCTTTCAAAAACAACGAGATTAATAACCAATTTTCCCAGGCCCCTTTCTATTGGTTGGATATAACTATAAATCTATCTTTTCTCATGAAATTATTCGTCTTAATTTTAATTAGGAGGAATTTTTCACTGAAAAATGTCACTCTGAGTTCAAATCATCAATTCAAAATAAAGTATTTTTAGAAACACTAAAGCATTTTGGTTTCTACTAAAGTATTTTGATAAATACTAGAGTATTTTGATAAATACTAGAGTATTTCGAGGTAAAACTTAGAAATTGATAGCAATTTTAGTTGTCAATATTGTTTGGCTGTTGTTTTTTAGAGAGAAGAAACTTTAGAATATTTAACATTAGCAATTTTTAATCGCTCTTAATTATATACTAGTCTTCAAAGTAATAAAACTTTACAAAAAGGTTCTCCTCATTCTATGAATTTATTTGATCAAATTTGCTGTAACTAAAGTAATTAATTTTATATATACTATATGAACACAGATTAATAATATACTTTGCTTTTTTGCTCAACATCACTCACGAATATGAAGACCAAACAAACTCAAAAGTAGAATGTTTATCGATATATATGGATGGAAAATTGATAAAGAATAATAACAAATTCATTTATCCTTCCCTTATTTTTTTTCCAAATTGATTGAATAATCTGACTTTCAAGTTACTAAGGCTTTCAGAAAATGCATTCATGAGGTAAGTGAAGGTTCCTTTCACAAAATTCACTGGAATCTGAACAATCTTTTGGTCTTCTTGGATGCTATTGTCGTCGGTGATCTTTACTTTCTTGAAAGAATTCAACACTTCCTGGTCGCTCTCTGTGAAGGTTGCATATTTTCTTTTGAGGTTTCTTGAAGAGCGCTTGCTTGGGCTCTCTCTTTGTTCTACATCAGTAGATACACCCAACAGAGCGTTTTGAGAATTCTTCATGCTATCTTGAGGATTAAACATCCAGTTTCTGAGATTGCTCCCTTTATTCTCTTCCTCAAAAACAGGGTGATATTTTTCTCCAATCATCTTTTCTGTTTGACTTGCAATCGGGCGATCAAATACCTTTTGAGCCTGAATTTTTCTTCCCATAATTGGATTTTGTCTTCCTGTGTTGGGCTGCTCTTTGTAATCTTCGTAAAATAAATGATTGAGTCTTCGCACAGTTCTTTTATTCTTCTCATTTGATGCAAGGTTATCATTTTCCTTGTTTGCGGACTTGTTGTATCGAATTTCCTTTTCCTTTTGAGAGTTAGGTGCGTCGAAAACTAACAAAGTTATTGTTTTGAAGATAGTGATAAATTTTACTTAAACCACTATTTTGTTGTCCTTTTTCATTCTTTGAATCATTATCGGGAGCAAATGTTTCTTTGGAAGAAATCTCACCAAAATTCACCTCATTCATCAGATAATTCTGAAACTCTTCTTGGAGAACCTTAGTTTCGTAGAGTATAGTCTCCAAGTGAGGATTGTTTTGAAATTTAGCTACATGCTCCTCAGAATTTACATGAGTATAGTAATCTTCGTATGAATGCTCACAGACTCCACAGAATGTTGCTCTCTTTGGAGGTCTTGGAAGAGCTAATTGTTCTAACTCCTCTTCATCTTCTTTGTTCGCCTTTGCAAAAAAACTCTCTTTGAAGAGATTTGGATTGGTTTCTGCTACATTTCTTTCATGAGAAGCTAATATTCCTGGCATCCAAGCAGGACTGTCAAAATTCAGAATAGGAAGATCCACTTCTCGCTCCTGTGTCATTGGATTGATTCGTTCAAAGTTGTAAACAATTTCTGACTTGCAATTGCTCTTTGGCTTTAATGGAATCAACCTCATTTCATTTGGTCTTGTTCTCTTAAAAGATCCGCTCATTCTCTGATGAAGTCTTTTTCAATCAGATTTTAAATTAAAAATTTCATATTATTTGATTACTCTCAGACCAGTTTATGCGAGGCAAACTTTTTAAACATACTTGATTGGTAAATTCAAAAAAACGATCTGACTTTTCGTCACAAAATCAAACTCGCTCACACCTTTGAAAAATTCTTAATGAAACCATTTTTCATTTGAAATAACTTGATTTAGAAAAAAACAAAAAAATTTCCTTTTCAATTTTCCCACTGAAAAAGTCAGAAATTTTTTAAACCTGACAATTTCCATTTCTCTGTCAAAATGAACAATCAATTTTCTCATTTTTTCAACTTCAACTCAAAACACTTACTAAATTACAAAATTCAAGTATTTTAGTTTTGATATTTCTCTTTTTGAAATTTTGGAAAGGGGGTTTGAAAACACGATTGAAGACGGAATCGAAGAGGGAAAACTGTGACGAATTATTTTATGCTGTTCTCCATTAAAAAAAAACTCCTTCTTCTTAAAATATTTTTCCAAGCAAATAAACTTTACATATCTATATTTTCGAAGAAGAGAGGGAAAATTTTAGAAAGAGGCAAACGTTATTTTAATACTCAACAAGCTACTCAAAATATTTGTATACTATTAATTTAAATTATGGAGTTTGCAGCTGACAATAATCGAGAAAACAACGCTGATTCTGACCAAGGAAACAAGTTGGATACGACCAACAAGACTCAAGATGAAAATGTCCTTGATGGTAACAAATTTGACTATTTTTGCTAATTGTAAGATGCAAACAATGGCAATAATCAAGAATCTCAAACCCCCAAAAATAAATTCACCAAAAATGCTGAAGATACTTCCTATTCAGGTTGTTGTCTCACCGAGCCCAATTCTAAGGTTTCTTAGGCAAATCAAATCAATATGAAGATGATCAAAATGAAGATTATACCTCTTTTTATGGAATCAACAAAAGGATATACAGAAAAACTGACAAATTTGAGCCTCCTAAAACGTAAATAGTTATAGCAGTAGTGAAATTGTAACACTCACCAAGGGGACTTGATTTTAATCTTCTTCCTCAAAATCCCAAATTCATCAAAACAGTCGATCATCTTGAACCAGTTTATATCCCAAAACAAAACATCTTGGAGGAATCTTTGAAAAGGGAGGCTGAAAAGATCTGCTTCAGAGAAACACAAATCAATCGAGTTGTCTATGACTGTGCTGATCCCAGTATCTACACTAAAGTAGAATTCTCTTGGCGATTGAAATTCTAATTCTTCAAAAGAACTTGAACAGCAAAGATTACGGAATGGACATTTTGCCTTATTATATTCCAACCTCAAAAGAAGATACTACTCTTGTCTTTGAATCCAGATTTGAAAGTGGAAATCTTAGGAGAGCAATTCAAATGTATCAATTTCAAAGAATTCCCAGCTTTATTGATGAGTAGATATGACTATGAATATGATTTGATCTTGAAGCCTGATTACTATACTAGAGGTCATACTCAATGGTACTACTTCTCCGTTGCCAATATCAGAAAGGATAAAGTATAAAACCACTTTAAAAGTCACAAAAATAACCCCATCAAAGGAATACAGATTTAACATCATTAATATGATGAAACCTGATAGTTTGTATAATTGCGGAATGAAACCTCTTGTCTACTCAGAAGGCATTGCAAAAAATAAAAGTAAAACGATTTTAAGAGAATATAGTTTTTCTCAACATCTTTCCAGAGATTGGATGGCATAGAGATGGATACGATATTTGTTACTACCAAAACAATATGAAAAGAAGGAACGCTGGATATTACTATACTCTCACTTTTGCTATCAAATTCAAACGTAAATATAAATTTTTCGAAAACTTAAACTTATCCATTTACAGATGATTTTGACACTGCTTATTTTGCTCATTGCTACCCATATACTTATTCAGATCTCCTTTCATATGTTAAATCTATTGAAGAAGATCCTGTTAAGAAAACAAGAGTCAGAAGAAAACTTTTATGTCAAACAATCGCTGGAAATAAGTAATCAAGCTTGTCTTTGGCTTTATTCAAAATTCCTTAGCTGCGACTTATTTACAATCACCAATTTCGAAGACGACTTTGAAGCTAATCGAGATAAAAGATGTGTGATAGTTACAGCTAGAGTTCATCCTGGTGAAACTCAAGCAAGTTTTGTCATGGAACATATCATGGATTTCTTGGTTGGAAATAGCCCTGAAGCAAAAATTCTGAGAGACACTTTTGTCTTCAAGATCGTACCAATGTTGAATCCTGATGGAGTCCTTGTTGGAAATTATAGATGTAATCTTGCAGGTGTTGATTTAAATAGACAATGGATTGACCCTGGCAAAAAACTTCATCCTTCCATCTTCCATACAAAATTGGTAAAATTTTTCTCCGAATGATTTATCTCATATCGCATTAGATGTTGAAGAAAATGAAGGATGAAAGAGAAATTGTTTTATACTGTGATATTCATGGTCACAGTAGGAAAAAGAATATTTTCATTTGTATTTTTCAAAAGCATTTTTTATCTCACTAACTATTCATAGATGGATGTTCTGGAAAAGATAATAAAAGAAGAGAGTTAGTTTATCCAATGTTATTCAGAAATAACTGTGATTTCTTCTCTTTCAAAGATTCGAGCTTTGTCATCCAAAAAGATAGGGAATCGACTGCAAGAGTAATTTCAGTTATTGAATATACTATCTCAAATCTTAGATTAATTTATGGAGAGAATTGTCCATTATCAATTGTTATACATTGGAATTATCATTTTGCGGACCTGATATGGGAGAATATGAATATTATCATTTCAATTATGAAATGTTCAAGAAAGCAGCTGTTTCATTTTGTACAAGCTTGGTTGACCTGTGCGATCCTGAACAAACCAAAGTCAAACAAATCATGGAAGAAATCGAACAAAATATCTTGAAGCCCTCTGGCAACGATAAAAAGGATGATAAAGGACCTGGCAATAAAGAGTATATTTTTTTGGGAGTTTTTATCTCATTATCTCTAGGGATATTGATTCAGATTATTCTGGTGATGACACTGAACCTCCAGTAAAGGAAAATCCACCACCTCAAAGTCTTGGGACACTTGATGGAAATTCTCTCAGTTCAATCTCTTCTCAAAATATCTTCGTTCAAGGAGGTACTCAAACCGGAATACAAGCGTCTCAAGCTGCAGCCCAAAAAAGGCAATTGGCAGTCATTAATGAAATTGATGATCGCAAAGATGGGAAAAAGAAAAGTGTTAACGCTCCTGCTACTAAAAAGAAATCTAAATAAACTATTTTCAAAACTCCAACTCTCTCTATATAAATGTTTTTTGTATTTGTTATTATTGCTGTATTAATCATGAACCAAATAATGAAAAGAATATGTTTTCTCCTAATTTTACAAGGATAATAATTTAAAGTTAAAAATATCTTTTGCTTGATCCGATCAATGACAGCAAAGAGACCACTCCCAGGACTTGGAGTTTTAGTTTTAAACAAAAATAATGAAATCCTTCTTGGGAAAAGAAGTGATTGCCAATTGTATGGAATTCCAGGAGGTTACCTTGAAAAATTCGAAACTTGGGAAAAAGGAGCTGCCAGAGAATTAAAAGAAGAAGTCGATCTTGATGTTGACCCGGAAAAGATTCACGTTGTTCAAGTTTTCAATGCTTTAGAGGAAGCTAAACAATACCATAATGTCGCCATCATTTTGTTATGTGAATATCCTGAAGGTCAAGAAGTGAGGACCATGGAACCAGATAAATGTGCTGGATGGGAATGGTGGAGTATGCAAGATCTTGAGAATAGAATTGAAGAGATCTTCTATCCAAATAGACAAGTCGTTGTTGAATATAAACATATTCTGGATATTGATTTTATGCGAAAAACGCTTGCCAAATCCAACCATATTAAAAGTAGTTTCCATCCTTAATAAAAAATTTTTGTATTCAGCTGTATCTGGGTGTGTGTGTTAAAGTGAGTCATATCATAAGAGCGATAATGAAATGGTTTTTCCAAAATAATCTTTCGTCATTTTCTCTTGCCTATTGCCTTCCAATGAGGAACTCGTGTTCTTTTCCTTCTCTCCAGACGGAGTTGTTTAAAACTTTCTCTCTCTAAATTTCTCAGGTGATGAGGATGAAAAAGCTTGCTTATTTATTTCTCTCATCTGCTTGCCTGCTTCCGGAAAATTTTCGGCATGATGTTCCACAAAAATTAAAACCCTTTTCTTGAAGAGAAATAAATGTTCCTCTTCTTTGTGAAATAAAAATTCTGAAATCTATTTTTGAAAAGGATGATTGATACACCCCAGTGTTGGTATAAATATTACAATAATTAAACCAATAAAGAATTGGTGGTGATCTAATAATTTTCTTACACCGAAATATTCACACTGGAATTTTTTAAGAGCATATGTATAAAGGTTTAAATCAAGGTTGTTAATTTATTTAATATGAGCAATCCAAATAAAGACACCAAACCTCCCTCTACTGCTACTAAGCAGTCTCGAAGAAGGAAAAATAAAGTTGTTGAGCGAAATCCAACTGAAATTATTCGAACAGAAAGTCCAGAAGTCCAAATCCACTTAGAATCGATGGTAAATGATGATTTGCTATCAAATTCAGGGACCTTTGATGGAAACAATACGATTGCCAATTATCTCCGACAATCTGGAAGGGTCTCTTTTTCTGACGTTCTGACCCACACAACCAAATATTTGAAAAAGAAGAGGAGAGAAAATCATGGTAACAAAAATGAAAATGGTGCCCGGGATAAAAAACACAATTTCTTCGTGCCCCTCACAATGAACCCCAAAAATCCCGTCGTTAACAAAGAACGATTAAACTACAGCGTCTATCTCGATGAAGAAGATGATTGTCAGGTAAATTTCCGAGGCTTTTCAATAGTTTATGGGAATTAGCTTATTATCCATATCTTGAGAAAAAGTGCGATGGCTAGAACAAGGGAAGAGCTCCTGTTCCTTCAAAAAGCATTTGCAGACATCAGGTTCTTCATGGAGGTCTCCACTCAACTTGATCACGCTTGCCTACTTCACTTGTTCAAGAAACTCAACATTGAGAGATATTCGGCTGGACAAAAAATTTTCAGCCAAGGTAAAAAATGTCTTTCATCAAAATCCTTCATTTCTTTTCAAGGTGAGGTTGGCACAAAGTTCTATGTCATTATCAAAGGTTCTACCTTTGTCCTTGTCAAAAAGGACGGTATTGTTCACCTAGAAGATGGGGAAAAGTTCGACTATACTTGCACAACTACAGAAAGAAATGAAAGGCTCGCAGAATGCCTCAACGGGGGAGCACCTCATGAAGTTAAAAAGAAGGAAGTTGAACACCATTACCCTGACTGCTGGATCGTCAGAACACTCACTCAGGGTGATTCCTTTGGTGAAATTGGTCTTCAAAAAGTTGGAAGCAGGTTCTTAAATAATTGTTTCAAATAATAATTCTTTCAAGAGCTCGAACTGCGACTATTGTTTGCCAAGAAGAAACTCTCGTTGGAACCTTGGCTTATGATGATTATCAAGCAACTCTAGCGAAACTCTATGAAAGACAATATAATGATAAAATCAACCTTTTTGAGAGAATAGATGCTTTCCGTCATTGGAGAAGAAATCACATTTCAGCTCTATTCCTTCAACTTGAAGAAGTCAAAATCCAAAGAAAAAAAATTGTTATTAGACAAGGAGAAATCTCAAACTATATCTATTTCATCAAAACCGGAGAAATTGAAGTAACGAATTTTTTGTCGTTGCAATGCTAACACTCCCCCAAGTTACATAAAATTGTGAATTCGCCAAATGAAGATGATGTTTCAGAACCATTAAACACTTTTGAAGATCGAGAACCTATGCTTCGTGCACAACCCAGTAAACTCAAAAAACCAGAATTCGTCAAAGTAAAATTATCTTTGGGGGTCCAATAATCATTCAATGTCAGCTTGGAAAAATAACTATTGGAGATTATTTTGGGGTGAGTGATACCTTGGAAAGAATTCCATCTCTCTTTACAGCAACAGTCTCATCAGATGAAGTAGTGTTAATGAGAATAACCAGAGACGTAAATCTCTTTTATCCCTCAATTCTAATTTTCCCCAAGAGATTTTTGAAATTTGTTAAAGATAGACAAACATTAAAAAGTTTAAGAGAGCATATCCGAAGAAGAGATCAATGGCATCTAGATATGGTGGCGAAAACCATGAATGTCAACAATCAATTCTCTTCAAAAGTCTGGCTCGACCCAAAGGATCAACCTGACTTTTTTGAATCCCATTCCCCATTTACCAAAAAAGTTGAGTTTATTGCGATGAATGATGAAAACGTCTCAATTGTTTCGAAATTCCCAATCCCAATTGCAGGTCTCAAATCTGCAGGCAGCTCTCCTCGTGTAAACTTTGCTGTCAGGCCAAAAACTTCACTCCCCAACAGTCCCCGTTCGGTCATTGTTGTAACCAACACCGTTAAAGATCCTGCTAAAGTAACTCAAGAACATCTCAACTCTCAAAAGTTTTTCGCAAGAAGTAATAATACCAAAGATTTTAAGCATGGGGTGACTTACCAGAAAAATCAAAATAAACTCAAAAAGTTTTTTGAAAGGGAGAAACAGGAGAAACAACAAAAAGAAAAGGAAACCAATGAAAAAGCCAGACCAAAATTAAAAATTGTTTCCCCAGAACAGGTAGTCGTTGCTCAATCCCACAACAACCTCAAAGACATTTCAGTCAGTCTCGTGCTTCAAAAAAGAGATTCCAGCTTGCCTAATAGTCCTGAGAAGTCTCCCTTCAAAAAAGATAGAATCAGCTCTCCTCTCTTTTTGAGAGATAGGGTTGCTTCTCTTTCCCTTCAAAAAATAAATGGAAATGACATTCTCACCAGACGTCTCAGCACAGACGATTTTAAGCCATCTTCAAACCCATCCACACCAGGAATGAGAATATCAGCCTTTTCAATTCAGTTCCCTAAACATGCCAAAACCCATAGTCAAAATGAGAGTTCCCAAAAGAGTCTCACTAATCTTCCTTCTGAAGCCCCTTTAAGCAATTCCTTTTTCAAAAAATCATCAACTTACTACACTTTCACTCATGAAAGATTTAATACTGACGATAGTATAGATTCAAAAAATAGTCAGTCCACGAAGAGAAATTCTCTCAACGACATAAACAGCAAACGAAGAGTCTCTTCCGCTCAAAAAGAGTTCCGCCTTAGCTCTTTCAATCCAAAAATGAAATCATAAATTAGAAATTAATAGATAGGTCTTTATTATATAGTTTATACTTTTCTTTCATTATCTCATCAGGGAATTGTTTTGTATTTTTTAAATATCGAGTCTGTCATATAATCAATTTTATATTTTCTATTATAAAAAACTCTCTCAATTTCTTCCCTTATCATATCAAAATAATTTAACTAGTTTGTCTCAATTTAGACTTGATGTTAAAGAAACTTCTCCTCGCCTCACTCGTTGTTGTTCCAACAGCAGGATACTTTTATCATGGCTTCCACAAGACTTCTCCAATCAGCAGGACTGAAGTTCCGCCGCAAATATTCTTATACATCCAACATGTTGGAGCTTATCAAAAACTGAACGACTCATTTCAGATTCTCGAGAAAGACCTCAAACAATTCAAAGAGGCTGGAAACAAAATCTCAGGATTCAGATGGACTGGTATCTATTATGATGATCCCCGAACAGAAATGGACAAAACCAAGCATAGAGCTAGTATTGGTTTTTGTTGTGACCCTTCAAGCCAAGAATCTGTTGAAGCCTTTCTCAAAAAGTTTCCCAACTATAGCATCTCCAATATTCCTAAGCTCACAACGGTTCATGCAAGTCTTCGCTATGTTTCGCCTATTAGCATCCTCTATGTTTTTCACACAATCCATGCTCAATTACGCGACTACGCAAAAAAGAATAACTTGACTCAAGATCCTTCACATTTGCCTTTATTAGAATTTTATGATATTGAAGGAGATCATATTTCTTATATCGACACAAATTTTGCTTATGGTCAAGATGTTGATAAATTACAATTATCCAATTCTCCAACTCGCAAGTAAGAACTCATCCGCAGAGGATGTCGAATAAAAAAATCAAGAAAATCCTCACTCATTTACTTACTATTTCACAAATAATGATCTCCTCTCATATTTCATATTTTCTTGTTAAGTTTGCCAAAATAAAAACAAAATAAGAATTTTGCTATCGTGTTTTCTTTGGAAAATTAAATTCATGAAAAAATATCTGACAGTAGCAAGTTTAGTCTGCTTGCCTATTGGTACATACTTTTACCATGGATTTCACAAAGATTATCCTATCATTGAAAAACAAATCCCTCGTCAAGCTTTTGTCTACACTCAACATTACGACGCTCCCTCCAAATTAAACAATACATTAAAGATCATTGAACAAGATTTCAGAATTCTCAAGTCCAAACTTGTCAATCCTCAACTTGCAGTCATTTATTATGATGACCCAGTCACTTCCAAGGAAACCAAAAAACAAAGAATCGTTGCTGGAATTTTTTGCGACACTATCAACGCTGATCTTGCAGAAGAATTTGTCAAAATTCGCCCAAATTTCGAACTCCGCATTATTCCTGATCATAAAACTGTTGCGACAACCCTTCCTTTCAAATCATCGAGTATTTCAACATTCTGGGTTCATCGTATAATTCATCCAAAAATTTGGAGTTATTTTGTAAATCATGGCTATGACAAGGAAATCAGCTCTCCTTACATTATGAATGTAATTAATGATGAAGATCAAACTTGTGAAGTCCGTGTTCCCTATGGAGAAAATTCAGATTGTTTACTCGTTTCAAAAGCTCGAAGATCTTAAAAGATATTTATACTACTTACATGTAATGCATTCAGTCATAAACAAGTAATATTTTCATACCTTCTTCAAAAGACTACCTTTTCAGCAATTTTGGATATCGAAAAATTCTTGATATTCTCTCTCATAAATTTGAGGGGGTTTGGAATTCTAAACTTTGAAATTCCAGATCCCATTGTTCAGGACAAATTCGAAAACCCTCCCAAAAATTTTTGAAGACCCACTATTTTTTGTTTGGTTGTATTTTTCAAAGTTTATCTGCCATTATTGATTCATCAACCCTTTATGAGGAATGTGGGGACATGAAACATTTCTTTCGAGGGCAGAATCCTTGAAAGAAAGTTTTTTGGAAATTTTTTGTTGATTTTTTTTTCAGGTCTGAAACTTGAGCTAATCAGGGCTGCTCAATCTTTCTTCAGAATCCCAGTAATCTTCCGATCTC
>Ga0182738_1004419_pt1 | contig 15562 bp, 16 predicted proteins | sample eDN5th30CBELigMG_FD_128876 | JGI IMG/M metagenome (GOLD analysis project Ga0182738, IMG submission 128876) | Enriched Miracle-Growth compost microbial communities from Emeryville, California, USA - eDNA 5th pass 30_C BE-Lig MG (version 2)... ... | reverse complement strand
TAGTTGTGAAGTTAATCACATACAAACTTATACCCCTTTGTTTGACCGTGAAAAATTTCTCCCATCCCCTTTGTTCGTAAAAAAATAAAAAAGGCCTTGCCTTGAGACAGCAAGTCCTTTTTTATTTTTTTAGGATTCCTTTTTATCTTTCCTATTTTGTAGCAAAATAAAAAATAGACATGGCATCTATTGTAGATATGCCATATCCCTTATTTACTAACCGATATATTTCCAAAACACCCCGTATTTAGCAGGTATTTGTTCTACTAGTTGTTGTAATTGCAATTTCTTCATTTCTTTTTCCACTTCTTGGATTGATTTATTATAAACAACAGATAATTCCTTGGACGCAACAAGTTTAAAACACTCTAAAAAGTTTTCCAGTGGTGGTGGTGCTGCTTTTTCTGGTTGAATTTGCAGCATCTCTTCGATGATTTGAACATATACCTCATAAGGGTAATAACCTGTGACTTTAATTCCTTCTTCTTCAATATTTTCATTAAAGAAGACTAATGTCGGAATTTCATTTACTTCCATTTCTCTTGTGATTTTTAAATCACATTGAAATGCCTTCGCTGCGCTATGTGAATGGATATCAGCTACAAACTCAATTACATCTATCCCCACGCTCTTGGCACAAGATTTAAGTACATCAAATGTGGCAATATTTTTTTTCTCCAAAAATAAAAGCTCTTGTAATTTTCGTAAGAATTTCATTCCCGATTTCCGGCCTTGCAATTCTGCCGCCTTTAGCGCAATGGAAGGTAAATGTGGCGAAATAATAGGATTATCAAACCATAAGGAACCATCACATGACATTCCAGAACGACTAGCTGTTTTTTCCCAAAATTCAGCAATGTTTGCATGCTTGCTTTTCTTACTACAATTTAAAGAAGATAATCTACCACTTAATACATGTTTAAGGGAGAAATATCGTCCATACTCAATTTGTAGTTTTTTCATAATAGGTTCAAGTGCCCAGCATTCAGGACAGAGTGGATCGATAAACATATAGATTTCAAGTGGTTTACTTTCTTGGCAATTATCATCAGCTGTTTTCGGCTTGGATATAGAAAAGTCTTTTTCCATCACGTGTTATCACCTTTTTTAGTTTCGATTTCCTCCGAATTGATCATATGTTTTGCTGTCAGCACGAGTCTTGAAAAAATCCCATCACGCAGTTCGCTATCTAGTTCTACTTCTTCCATGGCCTGATCCATGCAAGCTAACCATGCTTGTGCTCTCTTTTCTGTTATGGGAAAAGGTAGATGTCTCGCTCTAAGCATAGGATGACCATGTTCATTTGAATAAAGGGAAGGACCACCTAAAAATTGTGTAAGAAATTGTTTTTGTTTACGAGCTGTTTCTGTTAAATCCTTTGGGAAGATAGGAGCTAGGTCAGGATGTTGACCAACATGATTGTAGAATATATCTACAAGTTTATTTAATGTGGCTTCACCGATTTGATCATAAGGTGTCGACATTTTCTCGACCATATTTAAAACTCCTTTTTCGTTCTTTTATAACATTACTTTATTATATTGTAACAATCCAAATTTCATTGTACAAATAAATAGCTTGTAAATAGATCGAGATAGAAATTATGCCATATATTGCTGTGTTACTTTGTTTACGTAATTCTGGGTTTCTTTGAACGGTGGAATACCACCATACTTATCAACATTACCAGGCCCTGCATTATATGCAGCTAAAGCAAGTTCAACATCTCCGTTATATTTGTCTAACATTTGCTTTAAATACTTACTTCCGCCCATGATATTATCTATTGGGTTAAATACATTTTGTACACCTAATGATTTTGCTGTACTAGGCATTAGTTGCATTAATCCAGATGCCCCTGCATAGCTCGTAGCGTTTGGATTGAAGTTAGATTCCACCTTAATAACGGAGCTTATTAGTTTTTCAGGTAGATTATATTTTTCCGCAGCTAATTTAATCATTTCATCGTAATCGGTGGCAGATGACGATGAAGAAGAAAGCTTTGTTAAGTTCATTGGTAGAAGGGAAACATTACTAGTCACTCCTACAGGAAGGGAAGAAGTTCCTAGAGTATTGTTTTCAATAGAATTTGTTAAAGTTGATTCGGATGACAACATACTACTCAGAAAGTCTTGGAAAAGGGTGGATGTATTACTATTTGTAGTGTTCATAGAATTTAATCCTTGTAAAGCTTGGAGTTCAAGCATTACTTTAAATTGATCAATTTTCATTGCTTTCCTCCGTTGTTAAAATAAGGACTTTTATAACAGGCATGCAAAATTTCGTTTAACAAAATGAAAATGGTTGGGATATAAGTATTGCCGTTAACGATAAGCACGAACATTTCGTGTTTTAGTCTTAAAAAATGTTTTCGTGAAGTCTGCTGTTATTACACGCAGCTTGAATACACTTCGCTTTCCATGGGTAAGGCGCCGAGCCGCTTCCATAGGAGTCTACATGTATTCAGGCTGCTCCATTTGCCAACTAATTATAAGCAAAATTTTCAAGAAACAATCTTAAAAAATGCAATGGAACCATATATGAAGGTCCATTAAATGGTGTATTAATAAACTAAGATTTATTTTTGTTTATATTTTTCTTCATAAAATCTGCGTACTTTATTTTTCGTTTTTCTAACGGGAATGTTTAAGCTGGATAATAGTTCTGTGAAATATATTTCTCCTTCTTCCCGATTACTTACTTCATATTCTAACTCATAATCTTCTTTTTTTAAATAAAAACTATGATCTAAAACTAGTAAACCATTTCCAATTGTTTTTTCTGCTCTAATAGTTCGGAGGCTTCCAAAATATAAAATGGAAGCAGGCTCGATGTTCATATCTACCAATAGACTAGAAATTTTCTCATCGTTTATTTTCCCAGTTGCAAAAATTGCTTCGCTTTCTTCTTTGGAAAGAACTTTATTTGTTTCAAGAAGTCCATCTGGATGAGGCTGTTTTAATGTTAATTCATACCCGTCATTCTTTTTGCGAATTCTTAATGCAGAATGGTTAGCCTTTAAAGCAAAATCGCTTGTATCAAAATAATGATTTTCTTGCTCAAATAAATCGCCTTCTTGAATGTGAAAATGAGTAAGAAGCAATTCATACTCTTTCTTTGTTAACATGTTTTTAAATTCAATTTCAATGTTTTGAGTTTGCGACATAAATAAATCCTTTCTAATGTAATCTTGTCTACTATTATAAGGTGAGATTAGAAAACAAGCTATTGTCAACTTCCATTTTGTTTCCGTTACATTTTTTTATTCCTTTTGTGTTAAATAAACAGCTAACTAGGCAATTGCGCTTTTCTAATTGTCTAGCTCCAGGCACCCAGGAGCAGATGGGCTTCTCGCCCGTTCCCTACGATAAGTCAACATCGGCTCACTGTCGCTCACCGTGTTTCCTTTATCTCAGGAAAGGTCGCTCCATCCCACACGCCCCTAAACGGGAACCCTGCGCTTTTCTATGATATTTCTTTTGGTTGTGGTAAAATAATGCATAGTTGGAGGGTGAATGATGAAACAAAAATGGAAGATTACAGAGAGTATTGTAAGAGAAAATGAACTGGTATTTCAATTGCAGGAGAATGCGAATTTAGAGAATACAATGGCAAGTGGTCAAATGCTGGTTGACTCTGATTCTCTTGCGTTTATATATTTACTTGAAAAAGAAAATGAATATGTTTATCTAGAAATTCCAGAAATGGTGTGGAAGGATTGTAAAGTGGCATTAGAAGCAAATAATGCATTCTTTATTAAGGCTTTAAATGGGGAATTATTGCTTGAGAATTTTAAAGAGGAATTGGAATATTTAATTGAAAATATTCGAGGAAATGGAAATTATGGAGAGGATATGGAAAAAGCGGTTTCTTCCGTTTTCCAATAAAATTTGTTGATTAGTTTTTTGCAGGTACAACGGCACAGTGAATGGGATAAATTAGGTGCTAGTCTTCCTGTATAGAGAACAAGAATAAATTAACAGATTTTCTATAAGTGAAATACCTCGTCTCAAAAAGAAACCTTGGAAATGAGGTGTTATATATGAAACAGTGGGATCAATTTTTGGCTCCCTACAAACAGGCAGTGGATGAATTAAAGGTTAAACTAAAAGGAATGCGACGACAATTTGATCATGAAGAGGAGCATTCTCCAATCGAATTTGTAACAGGGCGCGTAAAGCCGATTGCAAGTATATTAGATAAGGCGAATGAAAAAGGAATTCCTTTAGACAAATTAGAAACGGAAATGCAAGATATTGCAGGACTTCGTATGATGTGTCCATTTGTTGACGATATTATAAGAGTAGTTGAACTATTAAGACAAAGAAATGATTTTGAAATTGTAGAAGAAAGAGATTACATATTACATAGAAAAGAAAGCGGCTATCGATCCTATCATGTGGTAATTGTCTATCCAGTACAAACCATTACTGGGGAAAAGAAGCTCCTAGTTGAGATCCAAATTCGTACCCTTGCGATGAACTTTTGGGCGACGATTGAACATTCACTGAATTATAAATATAAGGGCCAATTTCCCGAAGATATTAAAATGAGGTTGCAGGGAGCTGCAGAAGCAGCCTTTCGTTTAGATAAAGAAATGTCCTTAATCCGTGGAGAAATTCAAGAAGCACAAGCTTTCTTTAATCGAAAAAAAGAAAATGACAAGAATAGTTAGTATTTTTTTCTTAAGTTAAAACAATAGAAATAAAAATATATATTCTGCATTTCTAAACTGAGAAGAGGAGCTACTAAACAATGAAATTTGCCGTAACCTCAAAGGGTGATTCAAAATCCGAAAACTTAGTGCAAATAATCAAACAATACTTACTTGATTTTGAACTTCAATATGATGAAGAAGAGCCAGATATTGTTATCTCTGTAGGGGGAGATGGAACACTTCTTTATGCATTTCATCGCTACAGCAATCGTTTAGACAAAACAGCATTTGTTGGTATGCATACAGGTCATTTAGGATTCTACGCAGATTGGACTCCAGCTGAATTGGAAAAACTAGTGATTGCGATAGCGAAAACGCCTTATAACATCATTGAATATCCAATATTGGAAGTGGTTGTCCGATATCAGAACGAAGAGAAGGAAACGAGATACTTAGCATTAAATGAATCAACGGTGAAAAGTATAGAAGGAACCTTTGTCATGGATGTGGAAATGAGCGGCAAGCATTTCGAGCGGTTTAGAGGAGATGGTCTTTGCGTCTCAACACCTTCTGGAAGTACTGCCTATAACAAAGCATTAGGTGGGGCAATTGTACATCCTTCCATTGAAGCAATTCAGCTGGCTGAAATGGCGTCCATTAATAATCGTGTTTTTAGAACGGTTGGCTCCCCGTTGATTTTACCAAAACATCATACATGTGTTTTAAAGCCAGTTAATGAGCCGAATTTTCAAATTTCGATTGATCATTTGAATCTATTACATAAAAAAGTACATTCGATTCAATATCGTGTAGCAGAAGAAAAAGTACGGTTTGCAAGATTTCGTTCGTTCCCATTTTGGAAACGAGTACATGATTCTTTCATTTCTGAATAAGAAATAGACAGGAGCGATAGTTTGAGCTTTTTGTTAGAGTGGGTTATACAGCATGAAGCAGGCTTTACCATTAAAGAATTTTTGAAAACACAATGTATCTCAAAGGCAGCTTTAACAGATATAAAGTTTAAAGGTGGAAAAATCCTGGTAAATGATCAAGAAGAAAACGTTCGCTATTCTTTAAAAAGGGATGATCATTTAGTTGTTCTCTTTCCGCCTGAGTTGCCTAGTAGTGGATTAATACCAGAATCCATTCCTTTAAACATAATCTTTGAGGATGAGTATATTCTTATCGTGCAAAAAAATGCTAGGATGAATACGATCCCTTCAAGAGAGCATCCTACAGGCAGTTTGGCAAATGCCTTAGTTGATTACTATAAAAAGCAGGGCATTGAAGCAACAACTCATATTGTTACACGCTTAGATCGAGATACATCAGGATTAGTACTTATTGCGAAGCATCGCCATATTCATCATTTACTGAGTGAGCAACAAAAAACTGGAGATGTAAAAAGAAAATATATCGCTATTGCAGAAGGGGAAATTTCTCCCTTACGTGATATAATTAATGAGTCAATTGGCAGGTGCCAAGACAGTATAATTAAAAGAGAAGTTCGAGAAGATGGGCAAACAGCTATTACCCATTATCAAGTCTTATCGCAGGATGTAAATTATTCTATAGTAGAATTAACACTTGAGACAGGAAGAACTCATCAAATACGAGTACATCTTTCTTATAAAGGACACCCACTTCATGGGGATGACTTATATGGTGGGAAAAGAATCGATATTGATCGGCAAGCATTACATTGTTTTTTTATTAAATTTACACATCCAGTTTCAAAACAAACAATGACTTTTACAATTGATCTCCCGGACGATATGAAAAGGTTGAAGCAAAAAATGACAAAGAGTTAAGGATCGAAGACAGATCTCTAACTCTTTTTTAATTCACTCACCTATCCTTGTTTCCTACTGCCTCTTCATCAAAAGTACGGAATTTCTCTACAATAAAAGGCATACTGGATGGGACAGATTCGCTAGTTAGTTCTGGATATTTTAGTGCTGTTAATTTTCCTCCAAATACTGCGCCTGTATCAATGTTATAGGTACGATGGATTTCTCTTACATTGCTTACTGGTGTATGACCATAAACAATGATGGATTTTCCTTTATAATATTTAGCCCAATCTCTTCTTACAGGTGAACCGTCTCCATGTACCTCGCCTGTGATATCCCCATACAGTACGAATGTTTTTACTTTATTATGATATTGGCCAATGTAATCCTCCCGAATGCCAGCATGAGCAATAACAAGCTTTTGATTGTCAAGCACATGATATAATGGTGCATTCTCATATAATTCTTTAAACATTTTTCTTATTCTTTCCTGTTCTCTTTTATTTAATTGCTTCCATTCTTCTACGGTTGTTTCTAGACCATGGGCAATTTTCACATTTCGTCCTAAGAAAAAACGATACAATTTATCGCAATGGTTTCCAGGTACGTAATAAGCCAAATCCTTTTTGACTAATAAATAAACAGTTTCTATTACAGCTAAGGAAGCAGGGCCGCGATCTGTTAAATCTCCAACAAACGCTAGTTTTCTCCCTGCTGGATGCTGTGGATAATTCTGATCCCATCTATAACCTAATTTCTCTGTTAAAAGTTTAAACTCCTCATAGCATCCATGAATATCTCCAATGATATCAAGCTTCATAAAATCCCTCTCTCCTTTATTCTCTTTTTTACTATACCCAATTGCTTTAGAGAGCATTTTGTTAATTGTTTCTGCTTTTGGGGAAAGATAAAAGAATAAAAGTGTCATGTCTAAATAAAAGACAAATCGTTAATCTTTTGTTACTATAAAAATCATATTGAAATTTTTAGCTGATTTTTAAAGGCAGTTTTCTAAAAGATTGTTGTTTTTTCAATAGGAAAAAAGAATAAGTTGGAAAAATAGAGTAGCCATAATATACGTAGACTCCAGTGGGATTATCGAGAAAGACGCTATTAAGATTCTGCATGAGCATAACGAGGGCACTGAAAAAGTATAGTTTCTCCAAATTAATTAAGGGTTTATTTATTTGATAGCGAATATTAAGTTGGTTTGGGGAGGCGACAGCTCGACTCCTATGGGAGGAGTTGCGAGAAAGTCCGAGACCCTGCAGGAACGTAGTGACGAAGCGGCTCGGCGCTCGCCCCATGGAAAGCGAGCTGTCGCCTCGGAAAACAACTGAAATACCCAAATTTAAAAGTCGGCCACCAACAATTATGATTAAATTGCAGTTACAAACTTAAACAGCCTTTTTAAAAGCTTATTGCTTAGACTAAGAAAAATAGCCAATTTTAAAAGAGAGGAGGAAGACAAGTGTCAGAGAAAAATTTAACGAATGAAGCACAGCGTAATGTAATTCTCCATTCTTTACAAAATGAAAACTTACAGGAATTTCGTAAAAATTTCCTTGAATTTCATCCTTATGACCAAGCTTCATTTTTTAAGGAAATGGAGATAGAAGAGAGAACCAAAGTTTTTGAATACTTAGCTCCAAGTGAAATCGCAGAAATGTTTGAGAACTTAGAAATGGATGATTGGGAATATCAAGAGATTTTTGCTAAACTTATCCCTGATTATGTAGCAGACACTTTAGCAAATATGTCTGTAGATGATGCTGTAGATATATTAAATGTATTAGAAAAAGAGCAAGTAGAAAGCTATTTGGCAATAATGGAGCAACCAACTGCAACGAGCATTAAAGCACTTATGCATTATGAAGAGTCGACTGCTGGAAGTATTATGACAGTAGACTATATAAGTTTATCTGCAGAACAAACGGTAGAGACTGCTATGAATATTTTAAAAAGAGAGGCACCCAATGCAGAAACTATTTATTATATTTATGTAGTTAATGACCAAAAACAATTAGTTGGCGTGGTTTCTTTACGAAGTTTAATTGTTAGTGGGAATCAAACGCTTATCAAAGATATTATGAATGACAGAATCTATTCTGTCTCTGTAAGTGAGGATCAGGAAGAAGTAGCTAGAAAAATGCAAGACTATGACTTTTTAGCCTTACCTGTTATTGATTTTCAAAAAAGATTGCTTGGGATTATAACAATTGATGATATTGTCGATGTTATGCAAGAGGAAGCTTCAGAGGATTATTCAAAATTCGCTGCGGTTTCCAATATGGATTTTGTTGACCAGCATCCTTTCTCTGCAGCAAAAAAAAGGCTCCCATGGCTAATTATTTTATTATTTCTTGGCATGTTTACTGCAAGCCTTATTGGTCGATTTGAAGAAACACTCAATCAAGTAGCAATCCTTGCTGTATTTATTCCACTGATTGCCGGAATGGCTGGGAATACAGGAACGCAAGCTTTGGCAGTTGCTGTACGTGGGATAGCCACAGGAGATATTGGCAAGGAAAATAGCTGGAAGCTAATTGTAAGAGAAGCAGGGACTGGGCTCATTACTGGAACGATATGTGGCATACTGGTTACGATTGTGGTGTATGTATGGAAGGGTGATTTATTTCTCGGAATTCTAGTTGGAGTTTCAATCCTTGGAACACTGATAGTAGCAACGATTGCTGGTGCAATCATCCCTCTTATTATGCACAAATTTAATATAGACCCAGCTGTGGCCTCAGGTCCATTTATTACAACAATTAATGACATTATTAGTATTTTGATTTATTTTGGTATGGCAACTATGTTTATGAGTTATTTAACGAATTAGAGGAAAAAAGGAGGGATAGCGATGGAACATGGTGCTTCTTTCGCATCACTAGTTATCGTAGTTACGGTGGCTCTATTAACACCAATTATTTTGCAACGACTAAAATTGAATATTATTCCCGTAGTTGTGGCAGAAATTCTGATGGGTTTAATTATCGGGAAAAGTGGGTTTAACCTTGTAGAGCAAGATATGTGGCTAGAAACTCTATCGACTTTAGGGTTTATCTTTTTAATGTTTTTAAGTGGTTTAGAGATAGATTTTTCTGCTTTTTCAAGTAGAAAAAAAAGAGAGACATTGCCTAATGGGAAATTAGAGCCTAAAACATTTCAGACGGCAATGATTATTTTTGTGGCAATTCTCCTTCTATCAATCGGATTAAGTTTCTTGTTTGTACTAGCTGGATTTGTTGATAGTGCATTCTTAATGACCATTATTATCGCAACTATTTCTTTAGGAGTAGTAGTTCCAACTTTAAAAGAAGCAAACATCATGAAGTCCGTTATTGGGCAAATTATTTTGCTTATAGCAGTAATTGCTGATTTAGTCACAATGATTTTACTTGCTGTATTTGCTTCTATTCATGAAACAGGAGGGAATACTTGGCTATTATTAATTCTTTTTATAGCAGGTTTAATTCTTTACTTTGTTGGTAGAAGAATAAAAAATAATAAATTTATGGACACTCTTTCTAGAGGAACAGTACAAATAGGCACAAGAGCAGTATTTGCATTAATCATCTTTCTTGTCGCTTTATCAGAATCTGTTGGAGCAGAACATATTTTAGGTGCTTTCTTAGCAGGAGTACTTGTGTCCCTATTATCACCAAATGAAGAATTGGTTCACCAGTTAGATTCATTTGGTTATGGATTTTTAATACCTATTTTCTTTGTGATGATTGGTGTTGAAATGGATATCTGGTCGTTATTTACAGATCCTAAACTATTATTATTTATTCCTTTACTATTAATGGCGTTATTAGTAAGTAAGCTGTTACCAGTCTACTATTTAAAAAAATGGTATGATACAAAAACGATTGTGGCTTCTGGATTTTTATTAACATCAACTTTGTCACTCGTTATAGCTGCATCTACAATTGGAGAACGTTTAAATATAATAACACCTCAAATGAGTGGAATCTTTATTTTGGTTGCCATTATATCTTGCATTATTTCGCCGATTTTGTTCAAGAAAATGTTCCCAAAAGATGTAGCACAAGAAAAAGTGATAAATGTTTCTATTATTGGAGTAAATCAAGTTACTATGCAAGTTTACCAAGAATTGAAATCATCTCTTTATGATGTAACTTTCTATCATAAAAAACAAGAGAAGCAAGATTTTCAAATTGCAGACTCTTTATTTGAAATCATTGAGTTGAACAATTATTCAGAGGAGATTCTACGACAAACAGATATTTGCTCAGCAGATATAGTTGTGATTTCGACAGGAGATTCCTTCTTAAATGCTGAAATGAGTCTCTTGATTAAAAGAGCAGGGGTACATCGAGTGATTTGTCGTGTGGAAAATATGGAGATGGAGGAGGAATTACGCAGAGAAGATATAGAAGTATTTTCTATGTTGACATCTACGAAAGCATTATTAACTGCATTAATTCAGTCTCCAAATATATTTGCACTACTTGGAAATACAGAGACATCCCTACATGAAATAATATTAAGAAACAAAGAATTTGAAGGAATGTCTTTGAGATCCTTCCCGTTTACTGGAGATGTCATTTTCGTCCGAATCTTTAGAGGATCTGATTTCGTCATCCCTCATGGAGATACAGAGTTACAACTTAATGACCATCTTCTTGTAACTGGATCACATGAATATGTAACAGAATTAAAGAGACAGTTGGAATTTAAATTTAATTAAGCATCGTTAGGTTATTATAGGCGGGTAAATTATTTAATAATTTTTGCAGTATGAGAAAGGGCTGAAAGGTAAAGGAAAGACGCCTCTAAGCCCATTTCAGCAAAAAGAAGGACAAAAGGGTAACAGAGAAGACGCCTCTAAGCCCATTTCAGCAAAAAGAAGGACAAAAGGGTAACAGAGAAGACGTCTCTAAGCCCTTTTTAGTAAAAAGAAGGACAAAAGGGTAACAGAGAATGCGCCTCTAAGCCCATTTCAGCAAAAAGAAGGACAAAAGGGTAACAGAGAATGCGTCTCTAAGCCCTTTTTAGCAAAAAGAAGGACGAAAGGGTAACAGAGAATGCGCCTCTAAGCCCTTTTTAACAAAAAATGCAAAGCTAAAATCCCAAAAAAACAACAGAGAATAACGACGATACGGTAAGCTAATGACAAAAATGACGAAAGTGCCTATTGTATGAGTGCTTTCTTTTTTTATTTTTTTGTAGTAAAATTAGTACTAGGTACTAATAACTTGTAATAGTATATAGGAGGAATAAGAATGACTTTTTCATTAAAGGGCAAAACCTATGTTGTCATGGGTGTTGCAAATAAAAGAAGTATTGCATGGGGAATTGCGACTTCCTTGCATAAAGCTGGTGCTCGGTTAATTTTCACTTATGCAGGGGAAAGATTAGAAAAAAGCGTTCGTGACCTTGTTGCTACTCTAGATTCATCAGATAGTATTGTGTTACCATGTGATGTTACTAATGATCAAGAAATTGCCACTTGCTTTGAAGCAATAAAAAAAGAAGTTGGGACAATTCATGGGATTGCTCACTGCATCGCTTTTGCTCATAAAGAAGAATTACAAGGCGACTATATGAATACAACAAGAGACGGTTTTTTACTTGCGCATAATATTAGTTCCTATTCATTAACCGCGGTTGCTAAAGAAGCAAAAGGCTTAATGACAGAAGGCGGAAGTATTGTTACATTAACTTATTTAGGCGGAGAGCGTGCAATTAGAAATTATAATGTAATGGGTGTTGCAAAAGCTTCCTTGGATGCAAGCGTTCGTTATTTAGCTGCTGATTTAGGAAAAGAAGGTATTCGTGTAAACTCTATTTCCGCAGGGCCAATTCGCACATTATCTGCAAAAGGAATTAGTGATTTCAATTCCATTTTAAAAGAAATCGAGGAGCGTTCTCCACTTAGAAGAACAACAACTCCAGAAGAAGTAGGAGATACAGCATTGTTCTTGTTTAGTGATCTAGCAAGAGGAATAACTGGAGAGAATATTCATGTAGATTCAGGTTTCCACATTGTTGGTTAATTCAATTAAAGACAACTCATCAGCTGATGGGTTGTCTTATTTTTTGACCAAACTACTTCGTCTTTCCACGTACACTTCTTTTCATTTTTTTATAATTAAAGTTACGTATTAGGCAAATCATGCATACATTAGGATGAATCCTATAAAAAATATGGTTAATGTTTTAGGAGGTGAAAATTGTGTACAGTGAGAATAGTAAGCCTTATCTTTCTCAGTCTGGTACCAAAAAGATGGAAGGCAATATGCAAGTAAGCTATTCTGCAAAAATTGCTAAACAGAAGCAATACAAAGAACTGATGGAGAAAAAACAAAAAGAAGAAATGCTCCAAGAGATCAAAGAAACAAAAGAGCTCTCAAAAGAAGGAGCGGAAAAGCAAGCCTCCACAATGAATACCCAGGAACAAATGCAAAATTATCAGGAGCAGCAAGTGGAAAAATCTCCAAGAAAACCTGCCTTTAAACGGTTAAAAAGCTTTAAAGAGATGGAGATAGTCGAGAAATTAGAGTACTTACTTAATTTTCCTAAGCAGTTGCCACCAGTCCCGTGTATAGTTATAACTGCTAATGAGAATATTCGTGGATTTATAGTTGGTTTAACAGACGGAAATGTTGATATAAAACTAATGGATCAGTCAATCGTCACCTTAAAAATCACTGCGATTCATGAAGTAAGAATGATTGGTATTTAATTAATTCATCGCATTAATGGAGTTATTTCAAATTAGATGGAGTATAAATATATTACATACAGTAATCTACGAAATTGGTTACTGCTAATGATATATTTATAACCGTTCATTGATTTGAAATAACTCCTTTTTCTTTTGGTAATTTATCAATATTCGGAGTTTAATGTTAATATTAAATTAAACGAATATAAAAGTAACATGCGGGAGTATTGAATAAGGTAAACTTTGGTAGATTGAGAACTGCGAAAAAAAGGATAAATTAAATTCTTTACCTAGATATATTGAAGGAAAGAAAATAATAGCAAAAAGGGAGACATTTTATGACTACTTCAAAAAAAATTTTAAGAACATGCGATAAGGGACACAAATACTTTAAAAGTAGCGATTGTCCAACCTGCCCGATTTGTGAGACAGAACGCAAACCTAATAATGGATTTCTTTCATTGCTATCGGCACCAGCAAGACGTGCATTGGAAAACAATGGGATAACATCGCTGAAGGAGCTATCAAAATATAGCGAGAAAGATATTTTGCAATTTCACGGAATGGGACCAGCTTCTTTACCAAAACTTAGGTCTGTATTAAAAGAAAACGGGTTATCATTCAAAGACTAAACACAAGGATTACTAATCAAACAAGGCGTTTTTGACAAATTCAGTATTTTTTCCTCCCTATGATAGATGCCTTCCCTTGAAAAAGATTAGCTTTATAATCACCGCTTATCATACTGAGAGGGGAATGAAATGCGTTTTTGCTTTGAGATAATATGTAATTTTGAATTCTTTTTAAAAAATTTTCACCACATAATCGAAACTGCTTATTATGCGGACCCCCCTTTTATTGTCCAATATTCAACAAATTTGTGAATCGCGATGAATAGGTTTGTCTGGTAACATGGTAACTCCTTTCCGTGCATAAAATGTAATGGAAAAAAGAAAGGAGTAAACATAAAAATGGAGGAGCCATGATAGACGTCCTCCGAGGGTAAAGCATATAAATTTTATCATTATTAGTCACAAACATTTAAGTCAACGTCAGCGATACATTGAACTGCGCAGAAGCATTTTAAGTCAACTGTAATGCAGCTTGAAGTGCGAACAAAACCTTCTAATTCACAAATTTTGCTTAAATCGATTCCTTTGTGTCCAACGATATCAAGTGTTTCTCCGTCTTTACCGATTGGAGCAAGTACTCTTAATACTGCACAGCAGTTATCAAAAACATCCTCTACTCGGAAAAAGATAGAAACGCAGTTGCAGTCTGAACCTGTATAAAATGCATGGAATGGAGAGCCATCAGCAGAACTTAAAACGAATACACGAGTATCAGCTTTTTTACGCTTTGTTGGAGATACAAGTGATCCTAGCGGCTCTGAGAAACAGTTAGTTTCGCATTCGCAAGTGTCTTCAGCGTTATCTTGGATATCTTTAATGGCACGAACCACTTCGCAAACACAGCTGGATGTACCGTAAATATCTTCTTTTTTTCCACAACCCATAATTGTTTTCCTCCTTGTTTGTTTCTTTCTTTATGTTTCTTACATTACTAACATATTGCCGAAGAGCCTTATGGGTTACGGACAAACGCCTTTTTTCTCAAAATTTGGGCATCTGACTATCCGTTTACTATTTCTTGGTCGATTGGAGGGGAGAATCTAGATGGATATCCAATGGATGGAGTTTTTTTTATTAATTTTGGCAAGCTTTCGTCTAACGAGATTAATTGTTTTTGATCGAATCACAGAATCTTTCCGTAAGTTGTTTTTAGATGAAGTAGAGGAACAGAATAATGATGGGCAAACAGAAGTTTATATAGTTCCTAAATCTGGAAAAATTAGTGGTTTCTTTGGAGAGTTAATTAGCTGCTATTGGTGTACTGGTGTGTGGGTCGCAATCTTCCTTACCCTTTTATATTATTTCTTTCCAAGCATTTGTGGACCTTTTGTGCTTGTCTTTGCGATAGCAGGAGGAGCTTCCTTAATTGAAGCTATCTTACAAAGAGTGTTTGTTGATTAACTGCATTAGGTAGGCTAGTTGTTTACACATGCATTTCATTCCGTCATACAATGTGTTAAGGCACGTTTGAGAACAGTGTTTTTATTCGTGTATAGATATTATTATTGGAGGGATTGAGTTGCTGGAGAAAAAAGTATTTAAAGTAAAAGGGACAGAAAAGCTGAAAGCAACAACTAAAACAAAAAAGAAAAAATCAGGATGTAATTGCGGAAAAAAATCTGCAAAATAAGGAGAATACCCGACTTTGAGCGGGTATTTTTTATTTAAAAAAGAGTTTGTAAAAATTGGATTTTAATTGTTAAAGAAACCTCTAATAATTAAAGCCTAAAAAGAAGAAAATATATACATCAATTCATTATTTACATAGGAAGGGAAGAATATG
>Ga0182738_1004414_pt1 | contig 15575 bp, 14 predicted proteins | sample eDN5th30CBELigMG_FD_128876 | JGI IMG/M metagenome (GOLD analysis project Ga0182738, IMG submission 128876) | Enriched Miracle-Growth compost microbial communities from Emeryville, California, USA - eDNA 5th pass 30_C BE-Lig MG (version 2)... ... | reverse complement strand
GTCGGGGCGCTTTAAAGTTGACAGTTTTCAAGCTAGCTTCTTAGAAAAATTGACAAAGCTTTTGAGGTGATTATGGCTTTTGAATCAAACTTATAAATTATTGTTAGAGAACCTCATGCAGGTGTGAACATGCCGAGCCTTCAAACACTTCGAAACATTTGTAAACACTCTCCTGCTTTGGAAAAAGTTTTAAAAAAATGAGATTTGAAGGATTAAAATGTTTTAGAATTTAATCTCAAGGCCCGAGTGTATTCATAACGTTTATCAACTTCTTCACAGCCCTCACAAATCTATCCAAAGAGAGGCTTTGAACGTGATTTCTACTCTTTCAAAAAACTGGGAATCTGGTGAAAGGTTTTTTGATGAGCCAGGCTTGATCGAAACTTGCATAGTTTTCGTTTTAAGTGATAAACGCAAAGTTAAGAATAACGTGAATTTAGTTGACATTTTATGATTTAGGAATCATTTGGGGCTGTATCTATTTTGGGAGAATTTGTTAAAACTGCTGAGCTGCCAAAACTCAAGATATTCTACGGGCATAAAGTTTTGAATAGCTTTTTACATGTAATACAACAAAATGACAAGAAACTGGTTTTCGCTGGGTTGAGAAGCTTATATTACTTCTTAAAGAGGAGTGCCAAAGTAGATCTTGCAGGTCAAAGCTTGGGAGGGATTTGTGTTGCTGAGATTAAGGAGTGTGGAGGTTTCGATATTATCAAACAGTTACAACAACATTCAAATGATGAAAAAATCAAATTAGAAGCAGCTAAGATTATTGAGAAGTTCTTTTGAAAATGAGAGTGAAGTAAAGACATTAAATTCATAAAGACTTTAAAACTTCAAATAAGACTGTTTTTATAGTGAAAAAAAATTACTGTAATAAATTTTCGATAAACAAATATTAATAATTAAGTTTAATTGAATAAAAGTTCAATCATCAATATGTCTGCAGAGACTCCTTATTGAGGGATTTTGAGTGGTTTTAAATTGGCCCTTCTCATTAAGATGCTTGGTATTTTTAAGGAATTAGGGGTAGGGCTGGTAATGTTAAAAGCAGGAAGTTTTTCAAGCTCAACAACTGTCTCAGTCTTTGAGGTTGAGAACAGTGAGCGAGGGCTCATAATATAGAGACCTTCTTCTTCAAGGAATTTTTCGACATTCTCATAAAATTCTTCAGTAAAGTTGAAAAGGCTCTCATTTTCCACGCTCTCCTGAGTGGAGCGAGTGAGTGAGGGGATCGATTTTGGAAAGGTTTTTTCTGACTTGACACATTGTAAGCAGTCAAGAGAGTCGGATTGGTTGACTCTAACTTCAGGATCAAAGAGGTTATTGTTTGATTTTAGGCTTCTTTCAATGGAAAGAGGAGGGAGGCTTAAGCTGGGCATATTGAAGAGAGATTCGTAAGCTGATTCTAAGAGTAGTTTTATTGAATATAATTATGAAAGTCTCTCAAAAAGTTTAAATAGGATGAGATTAAAATTAAGTTGCTAAAAATTAAATTTGGACATTTGATTAAATCTTCTAATTTGGGAAGTATTTCCTTGAATTTCAGTTGAAACGCTATTTCATCTCTTGATTTGCCTGCTGTAACTTCAGAAATTCAGTAGAGAGAAATGTTTATTCGCCACGAAAATTAGCTTTTTTTTCCGTTGAACTGGATTCTTGCAACGTGTCGACCTTAGAAAAATAATTTAGTTATTTTGTTTGCTGGTCAGAATCAAGCTTGCCTACTTTGAAAGGATTTTTTGAATTTAGTCTGGTTTTTTAGTCAAGATTTTTACCAACGAGGGGAATTTTTGCGACGACGGATTTGGGGTAAGAACAAACAATCACTTTTCCGAAAAATTATGGAAGTAGACTATCTCAGAGGAGGGAATCTTTGATGATTGTTTGACAGATAGAGGAAGAAAAGATCTTATAATTTTTCAATTCAAATTTAATTTTTGTGAAATCAGAAGCGATTAATTTTCCGTTGTTGGTAAAATAATATTGAAGTTGAAACGACCTTTTTGGTTAAATTTGGAGAAAATTAAAAAGTTTTACTATTTTTAAAGTTGGTGAGTGAGCTCTTTCTTTAAGAGGATTTATTGAATGGAAATGATGATGAATTTGAAATTTACAGGCGATCTTATTGTAGATTTTGCGTAAAGTGGGATAATATTTGAAGATCAGATCAAAAGAGTGTACCTTTAGAGGATCCGATCTCTAAATAATTGTGTATGTGAGTTTTTTTGAAAGTTATATTTTTGCTTTAATTGAGAAAATACACATGCGAAAATTCTGTGTTTGTAAGAGGTATAATCTTTGAGAGGTTTTTACCACTTGAAACAATGCAAAACTTTCAGCTCTTCCCGTTTCAAGCTTTTAAAAAATGGACCTTTCTCTCAAGGGTCAAGAAAAAAAATAACATCTAGATCGTAAATAGACATTAACTGATTCAAGCGAAGTTTAATTTTGAATTTTAATGAATTCTGGTCTCAAAAATAGAATTTAGACTCGTTGGAATGCGACATATTGTTTTGTTTATTGTAGCAATTTCTCGCCCCCCTGAAGTAAAACAGAGCAAAACTGACTTTAACTTAATATATTATAAAACTGTAGATGTTAACTATTTTGGAAGCGTTTGAAAAATAATATTTCATCATTTAATTAAAGCATAAATTAAAGTTTTTGATCAATTGAAAAATGAAAAAGATTTGAATTTGAAACTTTTGTTGAAAACTGGTGGTTCTTTCTTTTTCATGTAAAAATCAAGGATCCAAACCTTGTGATGAGTTGAATCTCTTGATGTGTTTTCACTTTAGAGAAAAATATCCTTCCCACAGCAAGAATTTCACTTGTAATTTGTGATTCAGAGAACATATCCAGAAAAGCGAGTTGAATGAGATGAGCAAAGAGAGGGATCTTCTCTGGGAACTTCCTTTCTATGAGTTTTCGTTTATCAAAGACCATCCATTTTTTCAAATGCAGACAAGACAAGAAAATCTTGATCAATTTCTGTTCAAACCTAAATCCTAAATACAGATTATTCTCCTTTCATTAAGTAGCTTTTGATGAGAAATAAATTTCATTGAGATTGATATTGAGATTTACGTAAAACTCTTGAGAAACTTGAAATCTCTCAATTAGCAGAATAAAATACAAAATTTGAGACAAGGAATAAAGCTATAAAATAATTTCTTTTATTGAGAATCAAGAATTTTTATTATTTTTCTGGCATTTTTGGAGACATCAGGGGTTACATGCTGTTGGAAATCACTAATAGTTTGTTTTATTTCAGCTTCTTGTAAAAGTTCGAAAATTATTCTTTTCCCTCCTTCATTGATAAAACCTCTATTTTCCTGACCGAGCATGCATTTAATTCCTTCGAGACAGACTGAAAGGCTCTTGACATCTTGAAGATCCAGAGAGTCGACAAAGCATGTTAGAATTTTGATTTGAGTTTTAACATTAAATTTTTCAAGGGCATTCGAGTTGACTGTATTCCCAAACACCCACAAAGCTTCTCTTCGGACCTGGGCGGTTTAGAAATAACTATGGAGAGAAGTACCTCGGTGGCATCAGTTTGAGCGATGGTGAGAATTTGCTCAAAGTAAAGATTATTTTCCAAAACTTGCATGAACCGACCACCACTTCCAGCTGCAATATTTGAAAGTATCCAACAAACCTCTCTCCTAACAGCCATTCTGGGATTCGTAATAAGCACCATAAGCCTCGGAATAAAGCCTGGATGGCTGATCAATGCCTAGAAGAAGAGTTAAATATTCTGAGTTTTTACAAAGATACCTGAGTTTGTTGATCTGTTCCTGAAGCAATATTACCGACAGCTCTCAAGCAAGGAGTGAGAATTGCAAGTTGAGAATTGCTATAAATTGATTTTGAATGTGTTAAATCAAGGATTTACTTGAGATGGCTGACTAAGGCATCATTTGCTCTTGTGGCTAAAAATCTATCAATTAAGCATTCATTATCAAGCAAAGAGGCGAGCGCCCAAGAAGTCTCTATAATTGTCTCGTTGTCATGACTTTGTTTTAAAATATCGCAAAGAGGTTCAAGTGCAGGTTCAACATACGCAATGCTTGGTGGACGCCTTCCTCGACAAAGATTTGAGAGCATCCAAGCTCCATGTTTTGTAATCTGAGACTTTTTTGTTTTGTTGAGACACTTGATTAAAGGATAAATTGCTCCCCATTTAAGAACAGCATCCCTCAAATCAGGAGAATCCCCTGCTATATTCCCTAAAGCCCAGATTGCTTGTTCTGCGATTTTTAAATTGGGATGCTTGAGGTTGTTGACGAGACAAATAATTGCGCCTTTTTCAATAATGAATTTTGTTTGCTCCGTTGAACCAGAAGCAATATTGGTAAGATTCCAAATAGCCTCCAGCTAAACTTTTATAATGTAAAGATTGAGAAAAATCTCACAGCTAAATGAGGTTCATGCATGAATTGAGCAAACTCGAGAAATTTCGGAACAAGACCAGCATCTATAGTCCTTTGAATAGGTGGATTTTGTTCTGACAAAGAAGGGTGAGATTTTTGTATTCAAGAAATGAATTACCTTGGCAAAGAAGCTTTCTCATTCCGATAATTCCAATATGTCTTCTAAATCTATCACCAGAATTGATATCATCAACAAAAGAAGAGAAGTTGGAGTTATTAGGGCCTTTTTTCAATTCTTGGTCGATAACATTCCTGAGAGCTTTTGTCTCAGTGACGCGTTGAGCTTTTTGAAGTTCTTTAAGTTTATTGCTTGCTTTTATTTCTTTTGCTCTTGCAAGAAGAGCATGTCTTGAAGAATGATTTAATGAAAATGGAACCCTTGAGATTACTTTTTCGATTCTTGTGATCGCATCAGATTTGACTGGAGTTGGGAGGGAAGTGAGATTATGCTTTGTTTGCGCTGTCCAGAAAAGAAAGGTGACTGTTGAGTTGACTTTGAGGTTATTGATGTACGCGAAATTAAACTATTAATTACCGAGACTTGCTTCTTATGAACTAATTTTCCCTATGATGCTAATCTCGAAAGAATAATTTTTAAAACTTCTTTTTTTTCAATGCGAAAGAGAGAAATCATGAAATATCAAAATTTTAATCAATATAAAGGGTGACTTTTTTTACATTTTCAAGGACTTCTGTATTACTTCTTTTTAAAAAGTCATCAATATCATAGTTATAACTCTTTTTTATTGTAATAATAAATCCTATGAATTGCTTGTGGCCGTATTTGGCAAAATTTCCGAAAGCTAATAATTTAAGGTTAGGATGATTTTGAGCAACACTCTGAATTTCATCTCGGGAAAAGTTGAATTTGATGTCCAGACTGGTTCCTACTTTAACCAGCTCTAAATTTGGAAGCTCATTTATTGCTTTCTTGATTTCTGTCCAATTTTGTTTCCAGAGATCAGCATGAAGAATGATTTCTAGGTCTTTCAAATTGACAAGATGAGTAAGAATTTTCAGAAGATGAAGTTCTGTTGATGCTTTATCCATCAATTCCAAGGTAAACTTTTTCAGTCTTGTAGCCTGCTGCAGACTCGATTCGAGAAATTTGATTTCGCCATTAAAAGATAGATATAACTCTTCAAGCTGTCCACTTATAGCTGAAAGTGCAGTGGATAGCCCTTTGACATGTGTCTCAAAATCATTTTTATTGAAGCCAAAAGTCAAGCATAAAGAGGTTAGCGCTTTCAATTGTGTTATACCTTGATAGAGATATATGCCTCCGTCATTTTCGATCTCGATGTCTTGAAATCTGAGTGAGAGTTTAGTCAGCGAATTTTGGCATGCTTCAAAGAAGGGTAAAATTTTTTTGTAACCTTGATTGATTTTTCCATCAGAGAATGAAAAGCTTACACATGATAAAGACTGATGTGCTTGGACGTAGGAGATGAGATTTTTGAAGAGAGACTGTGGAAAGCTTTTGTAAAAGTGGAATTGCAGAACAAGATTTAGCAAATTTTCGAAATGCTCAATGCCTTCTAGATCAATTTGGTTTTTGACCTTGGACGATAAAATGAGATCTAGTGTTTTCAAGTTTGGGCAATTCATGAAGAGCAGTGGAATATTTTTTTTGTCAACACTTTGGAAATTAAGACACAACAAAGTCTTTGACTGTCTTTGAAGTCTCAGGCTTTCCAAATGAAATGGATCATACCGCTTTTCATGGAATGGGCAATATTCGGCACTTATTCCCAGAAATTCTGTATGAGTTAAGCAACCTTTTTCGATTTTGTCGAAACTAGTAAGTTTTGGAAGAGAACAGAGTCGGATATCAAAGTGGGTCCTATTGTTTCTGAACTGATTGAAAGGCAGATCATCAAAATGTGATGATTCTTCAATAGAGCCTTGAAATTGAAATTTTCTCAGATGCTGAAGTTTTGAAAGAGAATGAAGGAGGTCTGGTTTTACAAGCCCAAAGAGAGTGAGGATTTGGATATTTGCAAGACTTCTTTTCCAAGTATGAGAAGGTTCTTGAGGAGTTTTGGAGATTTCCAATGTTTTGAGAGCCTTGAGAGGCTTGAAATACTCAATAGGAACACTTAAATTCCGATTGTGTGTATCGCTGAGGAAAGATTTTAGAAATTTGTTTTGTTTGAGAATATGTCTCAGATGCTTATACGGATAGTTTGATGGAGCTCCGTAACTGTGATCATAAATGTAGATAAAGTTGAGCTTTTCAAGGTATTTCCTCGTCAAAGAGCTTGGAGGATAGATATTTTCGTCTGCTGTGAGGCATAAATGGCGAAAGAGGTTCTTATTATATTTCGACATAATTCTCTTGTACAATATTTTTTCCGCGTGATCCATTGGTCTGTTAATGTATGCCGCTGTTACCTTTTTAATATCTCTCAGCCGCTTTGGGAAGTACTTGAGCAGATTTTTCAAGTCTTTCTTGAAGTTTGGTCCCTCAAGTTGAGGAGCAACTCTTTTATTTATCCAATTAGTAAAAATATAGAAAGGAACCATCTTCATTCTGGAATCAAGGACATAATCTGCGTAACGTCGAAGAAAGAATGCAGGAGCCCTCACAAAACTTGTCGTTCTTGCCATTATGATTTGTCAAATATTTTGATGATTTATTCACAAATTGGAGGTGAATTTATAATTTATATTTACTCTTGGACTCTTTGAGATTTTGCAAGGTTTCTTCATCTTTCGAGTTCAAAAAATTCTTTTTGGATTTTCCTTTCCATTTTATAGATTCAAAACTTTTTTTCATTTGATTGGAAAGGATTTATAGTAAGATTTTCTGGTCAGAACAATTGTTTTATTCAAAACTGTTTTTGTTCTAGAAAGAAGAATTTAGAAGTCGATAAAGTTAATTTAATAATTTGATGTCTTGAGAATAAATTTTAAGATTCAACTGGATCATCATCTGCAACTGCTCAAGCTCCTTGAGTCACTCTCTCATTTAAAAATTAACGTTTTCTTTTATTTAAAGTTGGATTAGTTTTTTCCTTGGATTGAGAAGAAAGCTTCAGGCCTACTTTCCATCTAAAAAGATTTCTAAGAGGAGTCAAGGAGATCGAAGATCAATCAATGCTTGATAATGAGTTTTGAAAAAGAGACAGAGTGATGTGAAATTAAAATGTGAGAAGAAAGACCTACAAAATAAAGCTACATGAAACTACAATATAAATTTATAGTATACTGTATATCCAAAAGGATAGTAAAGTACCATACACATATCTTATGCTTTATATGTCTTCTAGTTTTGAGATCTATTAGCTTTGATATTAAGAGTTGAAAAGATTGATGCTTCACTTTGAATTTCTCTTTCAGGGATAAGAGACTCAAGAATAAGCTTCTTATTCAAAGTACTGGAGCGAGCTCTTCTTGCGAGGATACTAGGGATTTCTTTCAAATTATTATTGTTCTCAGGCTCAGATGTCATGCTTGTGTCTGGAGAGCTTGTAGTATCAATTGTTGTAAAGGAAGGGATTTTTGTCAGTTTTACAGAGTTCTTTGGTTTCTGAGCAAACTCAGGGAGAGTAAAGAAGAGGCTTTCTCGATCCAAAAAGCTATCAATTTTATCATAGAGCTCATCAGGAAAGCTTTCTGAGTCTTCTTGTCGATTGTGGGCATCAACTTTTTGAACTTTCAGATCTTCGAGTTGATACAGGTTTTTTCTAGTTAGAGTATTGATGTCACCCAGAAAGCACATTTGATGTAAAATTTTCAGATATTGATTATAATCACAAATAAACGTACCACGATATAACGATGGGAATTTAATTAAGTGGCTATAATTTGAATTACAAGACAATTTTTACTGATAATTTTGAAAGCTACTTTGTTTTGAAAAGGTCCTTCTAGAATGAAAAATCAAAGTTCGATTTAACTTTTGATTAAAATAAACTTACTATTGAGTACCTTGCTGTCAAAGAAAGGTTGGTTCGGTTGTCTGTTTTTGAACAGAACTGAGATTTTTCAACAAAAGATGGAAAGGGGGTTTTAGCATCTCAAAGATATTCCAGGTGAATGAGAAAGGAACACTGTGAACTGGGGAAATATTTAAACTGATAATTTTTAACTTTGATTTAAGGTTGATGCAGTGCTAACGACCACTGATTTAAGTTTGTTTATAACTCCAGAACTTGATAGAAGGACAAAACCAAGAGATAAATTTACAAAATTTATCTCTTCATCCAATCTAGAGAATAAGTCTTTTCAATTCGAGGAGAAACCGACATTCAAGAATATCGTTTATCTGAACAAGCGATTGAGCTCAAAAAAGCAAATGACGCGTTTTCTCCAACCTTTGTTGATGAATTCCGAGTCTGTGCTTGAAATTTGTTTCAACTAGAGAGAAGGGAGAATTAACTTGACCTATCAATTGACTTAATTTTTTCCAACAGTCATTTTTTGAGCAAAACTAAACTCTTTTTTTAAATATTACTGAACATCCGGTTCAAAAACTTTTGAAAACAAATGTCAAGGAAATGAATAAAATAGGGCATTTTATTCACTTTCCTGCTCATCCTTAAACGGCATTTCTTTTATTTTTCCTAAACAAACATGAGGTTTTGATTAAATTTCTCTCCGCATCTTTCAGAGAAGCAAATTGAGTAAATCTCTTAATATGACCTTTGAAGGACTTTGAAGATGAGAAGATGGTTCATATTTGACAGTGAAAGAAGATGAAATTGCGGAGAAGTTTTTGTTCTCATTTTTGTAGCTTCAATATTAAACAATTAGTGTTTGATACTGTGAAGCATTTCTAAGAGCAAAATTTTTTTGAAATTTAATTTTCAATAAACTAGGGTTTGAAGATTGAAAAGGTTTGAAAGAATAGAAAAATTAACTGTTTGCTTCGGAATTATTGGTGAATAAGCTCGCTGGAAACAGGAATGTTGAGATATTGAATGAGCTGAAGGATGATGCTTGAAGAATAAATTCTTTATTTATTTATTTCAATAAATTTCAGAATTAAACATTTCCTTTTAGAGAGGGAAAAACAATTAAAAGATAAAGTCATGATGTTTACCTATTGGGCTTTGACCCTTGAAACATCCTATATGAATACTAATGGTAAAAACGGACTCTCTGAAGCCTTTCCGATGAGAATAGAAGAACAAAAAAATGTCAGGACTCGAAAACTTTCACTGCGAGTCGTTGAGAGGAGGACCAATATTTGATGAAGTTATGAGCGGAAAAGGCTTTGAGGCCGAATTTAGTTGAGGAATCTTCTCTCCCTTTTTAGTCCTTTAGCTTACCCTTCTTGAATTGTTTCTCAAAGAGTTGATTATGGTCTTCGAGAAATGTTGGAATATTTATTTGACATTGCAGAAGGTGAACGAACTTTCTTAAGCAGGGTGGTTAAGGTATGTTCGAAAAGGCCCCAGGAATTGATTTCAAAAGGTTTTTGAGAACTTGGATGGACTCATACGAAAGGGATTTATTTTTAATCCTCAGTAGAAGCTGACTTTGATTAACTTTAATTTTTAACATAAAAAGCCAAATCTTTAGTTTAGACTTTTTAGATGTTTCCATTTCTATCAATAAAATTTCAAATTTTCCTCTTATCTATCTGTCTCGCCAAAATCTTCGATTAAAAAGAGAGGTTTATTTTGACAAAGTTTTGAAATATGCACTGAATTTATATAGTACGATGAATCTCAACATAGTTTATGGATTTAGAAGTTTACAGAGCTTGGAATTTGAGTATTTTATGAACAAGGCTTGGGTTTACAAAAACAAAAGAAGAATGAGAATTTGTTCCTGAGATAATTTAGTTTGCAGATTTTCGACTTTGATTAGAAAACCTTCGAGCCAATATCGAAGGAACACTTTCACAAATATCTTGTTTCGGAGAAGTTTCATGTTCATCCTCCATCCCTGGTGAAATGAAGGAGAGGGTTTGAAGTTTGATAGAGGGTCTATGAATTGTTAACATAGCGAGAGGTTCGTATGAAATAAACAGTTTTTGATCATCTAAAAAATTCTCAGCTCGATCGTAGAGCTCTTTTGTAAACATTGATGGTGGGTTTTCAGTTTGGAAAAGTTCATCCTTAGGCTGGTTCATCTCAAATTTTTGAATGACATTGAGTGTTGATTCTTCTTCGCAGATATTGGTGAGGCTGTCTATCGTTTCTAAGGATGAGCAATCAGGGTTTGAAAGTATGTCGATGCTCGCAAGCTTGTGGCAAAGGATTTCTTGAAAGTTGTCTTCAAGAAGGTCGAAGTTCATGGAGTCAACCCTTGATTCGTATTTCTAGTTATTTTTTATTAAGATTATAATCATCAAACTTTTATTTCTACTTGAGTTTATTCTATAAAATTAATGCAAAAGAAGGATTTGAAAGAAGGCTATTATGACATAGAATTTTTTTTAATTTTGTCCTGAAGATAAATCAGTGAAGGAGAATCCACTCTTTGGATTAAATGATAGATTATCAGCAAATCTGATTTGTTGATTCGAATTTTATTTTTTTAATAGAATCCAAGCTATCTTGATTCCAGAATTTATATCCAACCGAGCTCCTTGAGTGGGAATAACGAAAGCTGTCTTGGTAAAGCAAAACTGATTTCTGGTTCTTGGCAACCTTAGATGCTGTGTGGAAAACAATTCTCCTGAAGAAAGTAAAGGATGGAATAGAATTTTATAAAGGAAGCCGATTTCCTTCCTTCTCATCAGTTTCACATCATATTTGAGTCCATTTAGCCTTTGAATCTTTACGAAAGAACTTGAATTCTTGACATAATCATCCTTGCGGAATCGGAGTTTTGATGAAAGAAACAGGACAACATGTTTCAAGAGAGATAGCGAAAAAGCATCAAGAATTCATTCAATCCTAAATCAAAGAAATTTTCAAATAAACGTTAGTTTTTCAGGAATGTTATCTATTTATGCTTTTAAATGTTTTGTTCAAGTGTTCAAGAACCCAAATAGAGGAAGCGGTGAATCGTATTCAAGACTGAGTTGGATCCACTAAATAAGACGAGCTGGGAGATATGACAATTTATTTCTCTTTGGAATTTAGAAAAATCGATAATGAAGAAGTTTTATCAAAAAATGTTTCTTTTTAGAAACAAAGTGTCCTGGAATGAAAACTGAAAAATTTACCTCATATTTTCAATGAGAAGTGAAGACCGACATCTCAGCTTTCATGAAAATCGAACTCAAAGAAGATCAAAGGAAAGAAACACCAAGATTTTTTTTTTCTAGTCTATTTCTATCGAAATCAATTTTTTATAAGAAAATAAAACAGCAAATTAATAATTTCGCCCTTTGAATAAAGAAATAGATTGAATCAATGCTAATCTCCTCTGAAATGGATTTCCTAGGGGAAAATGGCGATTGCTTTGGATTTTTGTGTGTTCAACAAGAGACCTTTAAAGCTGAGAATTGTAAAATCATGAATTTTCAGGTTTTCTGACTTTTTTTATCAAGATGACGAGGAATCAATATTTGTTGTGTGGGTGTTTACAAAAGACATTTGGTGAAAAGGATCTCCATCCAGACTTTTGAAGTTGAGGTCGACTCATATTTCTTTCAAAAATTCCAAATAAGTTGAAATTGATTTTTTCACAGAATCAAGTTTAAAAGCTTTCTCCCATAAGATTCTCGAAGATTTTTTTTTTTAGTTTCCAAATTCACAAAATTTTTCATATTGATAATTATGTCTCAGGAAAGAAATCCTAAAGGCATTATAGAATAAATTTGAGAATCGAGAATTTCAATTTTTATGAATCAGAGTCGCTCTCTTCTGATTCAGATGAAATTAAGGAACGATATACGAGTTCAATATTTGGGATATAAAGCATGATTAACTGCAGGAGCTTTGCATAGAGGCCTTTGTGGTGAGTCTGCTGCTGGAGCTGGGCTAAGTCATCTAAGACTCCTTTTTCCTGCAGAACAACCAGGATACGATTGATATGGAGCGAATCTTCTGACGTTAAAGTTGTGCCAAATTTAAGAATAATTTCTAAAGTTTCAAGCGAACTGCAGAGGTCTTTGAAACGAAGATTGTGGTCAAAAGCTCCAATAAATAGAGCAAGGATCTCTTCTCCAATTACGTTCTTCAAAATTTGAGAATCTATTGTCTGAAACAAATGTGAAATTGCTTTTTGGGCATCTCTCTGAGTCTAGAAACTGTTTAAAATTAGGAAGATCATTGTTTTATTACACGGGTTTCGGGATTTTTATTGATCACTTCTACGAATTTAGGGAGAAAAGGAAGAATCGGAATCAGTTTATCAGGAGATCCTGCTGAGTTCAAAATAAGAACTGAGAGGATCGAGGCGGCTTCTTTTTGAATTGATCTTTTGCGATGGCCAAGCAGATCACAAATCCTCGACAAGAGTTTTGAGACATCCAAAAATGCCTAAAGAAATTTCAGATCCAGTTTTGAAAGGTTTACCTGTGCATCTTTTTGCATTTTGCCCAATAAATTGCCGATAATGGCTAAACATGGCATGACAATATTTGCGTATGTATTTCTGGTAATATTAACAAATGGAAACCATTCTTCAATTACTCAAAGTGATCAACTAATTTGTTGAGAAAGACTTGATTCGAAATCAAGGAATCTATTTTGTCAGGATTTCTAGTGAGATAGGACAACGCCCAGGCGGCATCTTGCAAAGTCTGTTCATCTTTTTGGGTTGAAAGGATCCAACCAAATGCGGGGATGGCCTCAACAGTATAACTCGGAGATGGCAAAGGTCTTCCGCGACACATGTTGGATAAAGCCCAAGTTACTCTCATAATTGTGTACTTATTTGGTTCAGGATCATTTATGACTTTCAAAAGAGGCGGAAGGCCTCCGTGTCTGAGAACTATGTCCCTATTGTGGGCGCTATCTCCGCATATATTCCCAAATGCCCAAACTGCCTAGGCCGGTCACTTTTAAAATGTCGAAAGAGATATGTACTTGTTCTCTGAGATCTTTATTTTTGGAATGAAGGATTTTTACAAATGCAGGGACTGCCCCCTTATTCATGACCTCTTTTAATTGTTCTGTTGTACCAGATGCAACATTCGTCAAAAGCCAAGCAGCTTCAATCTATGAAATTGATAATTTTCGAGAGAGCTTTCCGATGATGTTACTTGAATTTCGGGTTCATCTTCCTTTAAGAGGAATTCAATGACTCTTGGTACCAATTTGGCATCTACAACTGGTTGAATGTTTGGATGATCTAAATGACGATGAACTGAAAGTTTCTTCCAAGGATAACCTAGAGAAAGGAATCTTCGAATTCCAATGAGGCCTCTATACTGTTTCACTTTCTCGCTGGAATAGAGATCCTCGACAAGTTGAGAGAAATATGGGAGTCCAAAGTGAGTATCTTTCCATCTTGCAATATCTAATGACAGTTTGGCAGAACTGGAGATTTTTTCTTGAGGTTTTATAAGCATTAAAATGGTTTTTCGATCCTTAATCTTAGATAATAAACTTGTCCTAGGAGGAAGAGTATCAATCAGGTTGTGAAAATTGAGGTAAAAATTTTACTTTTTCTGATGTTGGCTTTCTATTGCTCTTTGCACGATTTCTTTATTCAAATTAGCAAATTCTAACACAAAGAGAGGGAAATAAGTCAACAAGAAAGATAATTTCTACTGGAGTCGGAGGAGGGAAGATTCTTTTGAAGTTCTGGGTTCATCAGAGACTTTCAGAGTCTTGAATTAAAACAAATAAATTTTATAACACTATCATGCTTGGAAGAACTTTTGAGAAATTATATTTAAACTTTGAAAATTTGAGAGATGGCAGAATTTTTTTTGGCAAAAAATACAAATGAAAAGTTTAGCATCAACAGGGTTCTGAATTGTTCGGATTTTCCAACTTTTCTCCAGGTTTCTTCCGTCTTTCCAGATTTTCTAAAATCGAAGTTTTCCTTCTCAAGTTCTTCAAATTGACAAGAAAAGCAGGGATTTTCCTAAAGATTTAGACTCCTAGGCAGAATTTCATTTTTCAAAAAGGTTTTTTCCCCCTTTAGACAAAATTTCATTTTCCAAAGATTTTTTCTGAGCATTATCCTTCGAAAGATAATGAGTTCATTTTAAATCAAGAGCTTGTTATTATGGGATGGAATAATTTAAAATTTTCAAATTGGAAGAGTTTGATATGAAAAAGGGTTGATATCCTTCATTCGGTCTTGACAGAAGAATTTTTTCAATATCGATTTGAGGTATAATGAAATTAATCGAAATTTATGCCTCTTTCTCCATAATGAATGCAGAAATTGAGAGGATTCAGTTATCTGAAGAGGATCATGACTAATTTCAGGGAAAAAAATGAGTGTTGGAAGGCTCCAAGATATTCTGATAATATTTCAGAACAGGCAAGATATCAAATTGTAGAGGCTAGATGGAAGGTATTCCCATTGGAACTCAACTCATGATTTACGTAACTCGAATAAAAATTGATTTTCAATGCGTTTATGTTTGTTTCCAACTTTTAAAGAATCAAGCGAATTGAGAAAGATTTTGTGACCAAAAATTTTTCTTTGGAAAAAAAAATTTCTAAAAAAACTTTTTCATTTCTTTTGTTGGAAAAGAGATGTTTCTGAAATTTTGTCTAAAAGTGTCAAAAAATTTTAGTCAAAATTTGAGCTTTAGACAATATTTGGTTAAACTTGAGGGACTTTTAGACTTAGGAAAGTCACTGAAGAAAAGATCCAAAAAATTTTCAATTTTTTTTCAGTCTTCATCAATGACAAAAATGTTTGAAGAAATGGTTTTAAGAAATTCAACTCAATCATTAATTTGGAAGGAGAGCCAGGAAAATTAACATTTTTCAAGCAAGGGACCGAACACTCTGAGGATGTCAGGGCATAAAAAAATGAAACAGGCTCGTGACATTTAGATGATTTAGCTTTCTTGCTGAAAGAAGGCCCTGGTAAATGAGTTTTTCATGAAAATCTTCCAATTCACCTCCAACAATACGTGACGAAAAATCTTGATCCCGTCTCTGAATCATAGAAGGATTTCTGATCAATAGTCGCTTCAAAAAGAAAAGAAATCTGGGTTCATCCAGATACCATTCTGGGCTTGTTTTACCATTGTGGAAAATACCAAATAATGGTTACTGAGGCCACTAAACCTTATTTCGAAAATCCATTTAATGG
>Ga0182738_1004413_pt1 | contig 15575 bp, 13 predicted proteins | sample eDN5th30CBELigMG_FD_128876 | JGI IMG/M metagenome (GOLD analysis project Ga0182738, IMG submission 128876) | Enriched Miracle-Growth compost microbial communities from Emeryville, California, USA - eDNA 5th pass 30_C BE-Lig MG (version 2)... ... | reverse complement strand
GTCGTAGATCGCCTTGTGGCCGAGATCCGGCTCGAAGTGCCGGTCCCACCGCACCCAGGATTCGGCGGTCGAAACGAAATCCCGCTGCAGGCCGGCGCCGATCGCGGCGGCAGCGGCGCAACCGAGCGCGGTCGCCTCCTTGACCACCGGCGTCACCACCGGCAGGCCGGTCGCGCTCGACAGGATCTGCGCCCAATGGGCCGACTTGGCCGCACCGGCCGCGAAGACGATCTGCTTGGGCGTGACGCCGGAGAGCTTGAAGATCGCGGCGAGGTTTCGCGCCGCGACGATCGCGGCGTTTTCCTGCAGGGCGCGGAAGATCGCCGCCTTGCCGGACTTTTCCGGATCGATCGAGAGGTTCAGCAGCGACGGCGCCGCGTGGTACCACTTGCCGTAATGCATCACGTCGGAGAACACCGGGATGATGCCATAGGCGCCGGGCGGGATATGCGCCGACTGCGCCTCCAGCAGCGAATAGGCATCGCCACCCGTCGCGGCCGCCTCCGCCATCTCCGCCGCGCCAAAACTGTCGCGGAACCAGCGCATCACGATGCCGACGAAGAAGCTGATCGCCTCGGCCTGGTTGAGGCCGGCGACGACATGCGGATTGATGCGCAGATCCATGGACGGGTCGGTCAGCGTCTGGTCGACATTGACGATCTGCTGCCAGAAGGTCCCGCCCAGCACCGCGCAATCGCCCTTGTTGACGACGCCGAGCCCGGCCGTGCCGATCTGGCAATCGCCGCCACCGGCGACGACCTTCGTGCCGGCCTGCAGGCCCGTCGCCTCGGCCGCCGCGGCCGTGACATGGCCGATCACCGTGCCGGACTCGACCGTCTCCGGGAAGATGTCGTCACGCATGCCGGCCCAGCGCATCGCCTCCGGCATCCACTTGCGCGCGCGCAGGTCCAGCAGGCCGGTGGTGCCGGCGTTGGAAGGCTCGCTGACGAGCACGCCGGAAAGCCGGGCGAGGACCCAGTCGGACAGCATGCTGATCCGATGCATGCGGTCATAGACGTCCGGCAGGTTGCGCTTCAGCCAGAGCAGGCGCGGCAGCGCGCCGAGCGCGAAGGTCTGGCCGGAATGCTGATAAAGCCGGGCCTCGAGTTCGGGAAAGGCCTGCTTCAGTTCGCGCACTTCGCTGTTGGAGCGGCTGTCGACATTGGCGCAGGCCCAGATCTCCCGGCCGTCGGAATCATAGACCACCAGCGCCTCGCGCATGCTGGTGGCGCTGACGGCGGCGATGTCGCCGGCCGAGATGCCGGCGCTGGCGATCGCCTGGCGGATGGCACGGGCGAGATGGGCCCAGTTGCCCTCGACATCGAAATCCATCGAGCCTTCGAAGCGCGGATCGGGCTTGTGCCACCATTCATGCTGGGCGGCGGCCACCTGGTTGCCGGCCGCGTCGAAGACGACCGCGCGGCCGCTTCCCGTCCCGGCGTCGACCGCCAGAAGATATGTTCCCGCCATAGCCCTCTCCCTAATCCTTCAGGTCCATCAGACCCAGCGCCGTCGTTTCGTCCGTGATCAGGATGCCGACGAACTTTCCCTTGAGCGCGGCATGGATGGCCGGCACCTTTTCCAGCCCGCCGGCGGCCGCCACGACTTTCTCGGCCCGCGACAGGGCCGCGAGCTTCACGCCGATGACGCGGTCGTGCAGTTGCAGGTCGAGCACTTCGCCCTTGTCGTTGAAGAACTGGCAGAGGATGTCGCCGACCGCGCCCTTGCGGCGCAGCGGCTCGACCTCGTCCGGCGTCACGTAGCCCGAGCGCACCACCGTCGAGGTGCCGGAGAGTTCGCCGATGCCGACCAGCTGGTAGGAAGCGTTCAGCGCCATGTCGAGCAGATTGGCGACCGCCGGCTCCGAGGAAAGGTTCTTCGCGACGTCCGGGTCGCGCACCACCAGCGGGGCGGGCACCAGATGGACGCTGCTGCCCCAGTTCGCGGTGCGCATGCCATCGACATAGGTACCGACGCCGCCGGTCAGGCTGACCAGCCCGATATTGCGCTCATTGGCGAGATGGCCGAGGCGCTGGATGGCGTTGCTGACGGTGGCGCCCCAGCCGACCGCGAGCAGGTCGTCGGGCTGCAGCCGCTGCATCAGGAACTGCGCCGCCGCCTGCCCCAGCCGGTCGCTGGCGCTCTGTTCGGGAAGTTCCGGCACGACATAGGCCTCGAGCAGGCCGTAGCGGGCCTTGATCTCGCGCTCCAGCGACAGGCAGCCCTGGTAGCGCGAATTGATCCGGACCTGGATGATGCCGGACCGTCGACCGCTTTCCAGCAGGCGCGACACCTTGATCCGCGACATGGCGAGCTTTTCGCCGATCTCGTTCTGCGTCAGGCCGTCATTGTAATAGTACCAGGCAATGCGCGTGAGGATCTCCTCGTCGGCGTCGCCATAGCTCCACTCGTTGCTTTCCAAGGCCATGCGCCGAGCACCCCTCCTGCGTTCTATGATCATATCGATATCGTAAAAACATTTGATCCGTCAACAGGACAGGCTGCGCTTGTTCCGACGATCCGACGCAACCGTGATAACTCCACTGAAATAGCCGTATTGCAGCGCAATATCGACGACCGCGGTCGCGAGCTCCGAATCTGACCATATTGACGCCCTCCAAATCTTGTGATCACTTGAGCGACAAGAGAGACATCTGAACAGGTGCGGAATGACTGAGGACACAGCGGCCGGGAGGGCTGCACAGCTCACCGGCATATGGAAATCCTACGGTCCCGTCCCGGTCCTGAAGGGGGTTTCGCTCGCCTTGCAGAAGGGCGAGGTCCATGCGCTGCTGGGCGGCAACGGCGCCGGCAAGTCCACGCTGATGAAGATCATGTCCGGCCTGGTCCCGGCCAATGCCGGTTCGATCGAGATCCATGGCGAGCCCCTGACGCATGCGTCCCCCGCCCTCGCCCAGCAGCTCGGCCTGTATCTGGTGCCGCAGGAAGCGCATATCCTCGGCAACCAGTCCGTGCTCGAGAACATCTGCCTGGGCTTGCGTCCCTCGCCGCGCTCCCTCCGCAAACGGGTCGAACAGCTGATCGCCGAACTCGCCGTCACGCTAGACCTCGACGCGCAGGCGGCGACGCTGGAAATCGCCGAGCGGCAGATCGTCGAGATCCTGCGCGGCCTGATCCGCGATGCCCGCGTGCTGATCCTCGACGAGCCGACCTCCGCCCTGACGCCGTTCGAGGTGCACGCCCTTTTCCAGCGCGTCCGCAAGCTTCAGGCCCAGGGCGTCGGCATCTTCTTCATCTCGCACAAGCTGCGCGAGATCCGCGAGATCTGCGGCACGATCAGCGTGCTTCGCGATGGCGCGGTCGTTCTCAGCGGCCCGCTCGACACCTATAGCGACGCCGAGATCATCGATGCGATGAGCCGGGTCGCCACCGGCGACGCCCCACTCGCTTCCACCCGATCCGGCAGCGATCACGGTCCCGTTCGCCTCGCGGTGCGCAAGCTGAGCGGCGAAGGATTTCGCGACATCAGCCTCGAGGTCCGCGCCGGCGAGGTGCTGGGCCTTGCCGGCGTGGTCGGGGCCGGCCGCACGGAATTCTCCGAGACGCTGTTCGGCCTCCGCCGCCAGAGCGCCGGCTCCGTCACGCTGGACGGCGTCGAGCTCATCCGCCGCTCGCCGCGCGGCTGCATCGATGCCGGACTGGTCTATCTGCCGGAAGACCGCCAGCAGAACGGCCTGTTCCTGGAGGCGCCGCTCTACTGGAACGCCTCGTCCTACCTGATCCACCGCCTGCCCTTCCTGCTGCGGCCCGGCCGCGAGCGCAGCCTGTTCAACGGCTTTCGCCAGAGCATGGGCATCAAGTGCACCGGCCCCGGCCAATCGGCCAAGGCGCTCTCGGGCGGCAACCAGCAAAAGGTGCTGATGGCGAAATGCCTGTCGGCCAAGCCGAAGGTGCTCGTCCTCGACGAGCCGACCCGCGGCGTCGACGTGGCGGCGCGCAACGACATCTACGCCCTGATCCGCCAACTCGCGGCCGAGGGCGTCGCCGTCATCCTGATCTCGTCCGATTTCGACGAGATCGAACTCCTGGCCGACCGGGTGGTCGTGATGGCCTTCGGCCGGCTCGGCGGCGAATTGACCGAAAACATCAGCGTCGACGCGATTGCCCGCCTGGCATTCGGCGCAGGGGAACAGGTCCATGCTTAATCTCGTCGCCCGCAACCGCGTCCTCATGCTGCTGGCGGTGATGGCGGCGGCTTGCCTCGCCCTCGGCTTCGCCGCGCCCGGCTATCTCTCGGCCGCCACCGCCTCGGTAATCCTGTCGAACAGCCTGGTGCTGCTGCTGATCTCGCTCGGCACCATGCTGGTGATCCTGACCCGCAACATCGACGTGTCCAGCGGCTCGATCCTGGGCCTCAGCGCCGCGACCCTCGGCCTGTCGCTCAATGCCGGCGCCAGCCTGCCGCTGGCGATCGCGCTCTGCATCCTGACCGGCATCGTCGCCGGCGCGGTGAATGGCCTGCTCGTCGCCTATCTCCGCATCCCCTCGATCGTCGCGACGCTCGGCACGCTTGGCCTCTATCGCGGCATCATGCTGATCCAGACCGGCGGCCGCTGGATCGAGGACCTGCCGCAGGGCCTGAAGGCGCTGGCCGGCGGCATCGGCTTCGGCGTCTCGATCCTGACCGTCACCGTGCTCGCCCTCTTCGCGATCGCCTGGATCTTCCTCCGCCGCACCCGCTTTGGCCGCTATTTCTATGCCGTCGGCGACAACCGCGACGCCGCGCATCATCTCGGCGTGCCGGTCCGGCGCGTGCAGTTCACCGCCTTCGTCGCGTCGGGCGCCTGCGCCGCGATCGCGGGACTGATCTTCGCGGCACAGATCGGCTTCATCCCCAACCAGGCCGGCAATGGCGTCGAGCTGAAGGCGATCGCCGTCAACGTGCTGGGCGGCGTCAGCCTGCTCGGCGGCAGCGGCTCGGTCGCCGGCGTCTTCACCGCCGCGATCTTCCTGACCTCGATCGACAGCGCGCTCGTGTTCCTGAAGATCCCGGCCTTCTGGAACGACTTCATCGCCGGCGCGATCCTCCTGACCGTGCTGCTGCTCGACGGGCGCATCCGCCTGCTGATCGACCGGCGCATCCGCGCCCGCCGCTACGCCGTGCATGACCGCGTGCCGCAGGCCGCCGAGGCGCCCGGCAACCATGCCGACAAGACCCTGCTGGCGGAGGCAAGCCGATGAAAAACGTAATCTTCCGCTGGGAAGCGGCGCTGTTCCTGATGCTCGTCGCCGAGCTGGCCATTTTCGGCGTCGTCAATCCGCGCTTCCTCAATGTCGGCAACCTGATCTACGGCACCTCCGATTTCGTCCAGATCGGCATCGTCGCGCTGCCTTTGACCCTCGTCATCATCGCCGGCGGCATCGACGTTTCCTTCGCTTCGACCATCGGCCTCTGCGCCATCGTCTTCGGCGTCTCGAACTTCTTCGGCATACCGCTGCCGCTGGCGATCGGGCTGGCGCTGGTCGCCGGCGGACTGGCCGGGCTTCTCAACGCCACCGTCATTCATCTGTCGAAGATCCAGCCGCTCGTGGTCACGCTGGGCAGCCTTTATCTGTTCCAGGGCGCCGCCACGGTCCTGTCCGGCGTCGTCGGCGCCGGCGGCTATGAGGGCATCGGCAACTTCCCGGCCAGCTTCACCTCCTTCGGCTATGCCGAGATCCTCGGCCTGCCGGCGCCGCTCGCGGTCTTCCTCGCGCTCGCCGCCGTGCTGATCGTGCTACTGCATTTCACCCGCTTCGGCCGCGCCGTGTTCCTGATCGGCCAATCGGCGGAAGCCGCCCGCTATTCCGGCCTGTCGGTCGGGACGACCCAGACCATCACCTACGTCATCACCGGCGTCTGCGCGGCGATCGCGGGGCTCGTCATGTCGGCCTATTTCGGCTCGGCCCGCGTCGATCTCGGCGCCGCGACGCTGCTGCCGGCCGTCACTGCGGCCGTGCTCGGCGGCGCCTCGATCTATGGCGGCCAGGGTTCGATCCTCGGCACGCTGCTCGCGACATTCGTCATCGGCTACCTGCAGCAGGGCCTGCAGGCGAGCGGTGTCCCAAGCCAGATTTCCAGCGCGCTTTCGGGAGGTTTGCTGGTTGCGGCGGTCGCATTGCGCCACGGAAGCGCGCTGCTGGCCGATTTTATCGCTGTCGCCCGACAGAAACGAAACGATCGGGCGTCGGCCTTTTGAGGAGGAAACGAAAATGACGATGAAATTCCTGAAGTCCGGACTGATGGCGGCAACGCTGCTCGCAGGCACCCTGCTCGCCTCGGGCGCGGCGCAGGCTGAATCCCAGATCGCCTTCATTCCGAAGCTGGTCGGCGTCGGCTTCTTCACCAGCGGCGGCGCCGGCGCGGTCAAGGCCGGCGAGGAAGTCGGCGCCAAGGTCACCTATGACGGTCCGACCGAGCCCAGCGTCTCGGCGCAGGTGCAGTTCATCAACAACTACGTCAACCAGGGCTACAACGCGATCATCGTGTCGTCGGTCTCGCCCGACGGTCTCTGCCCGGCGCTGAAGCGCGCCATGGAGCGCGACGTGCTGGTCATGACGTGGGACAGCGACGTCAATCCGGATTGCCGCAGCTACTACATCAACCAGGGTACCCCGGATCAGCTCGGCGGCCTGCTGGTCGACATGGCGGCGGAAGGCGTGACCAAGGAGAAGGCCAAGGTGGCGTTCTTCTATTCCAGCCCGACCGTGACCGACCAGAACGCCTGGGCCGAAGCCGCCAAGGCGAAGATCGCCAAGGAGCATCCGGGCTGGGAGATCGTCACCACCCAGTACGGCTACAATGATGCGCAGAAGTCGCTGCAGACCGCCGAGAGCATCCTGCAGACCTATCCCGACCTCGACATCATCATCGCACCGGATGCCAACGCCCTGCCGGCCGCAGCCCAGGCCGCCGAAAACCTGAAGCGCGCCGACGGCGTCAACATTGTCGGCTTCTCGACGCCCAACGTCATGCGGCCCTATGTCGAGCGCGGCACGATCAAGCGCTTCGGCCTCTGGGACGTGACCCAGCAGGGCAAGATCGCGGTTCATGTCGCCGAGCACGTGCTGAAGAACGGCAAGATGAAGGTCGGCGATAAGCTCGAAATCCCGGGCGTGGGCACAGTCGAAGTCTCGCCGAACAGCGTCCAGGGCTATGACTACGAAGCCGAAGGCAACGGCATCATCCTGCTGCCGGAGCGGACCGTGTTCACCAAGGAAAACATCGGCAAGTTCGACTTCTAATTCACGAAACCCATGCGGGCGGCTCCATCCGGGGCCGCCCGCTCCATTTCTCCAGAACAACGGATCCAGACCCATGCAAAGCCGCTGGAACGGCGACGAGGCCAATCGTTTCATCCAGGCAGCGCTTGACGCCGGCCAGAGCGAGGCCCTCGGCCTTCGAATCTATTCCTCGCGCATCATCGGCCAGGATCCCGATCTCGTCCTGCATGGCGGCGGCAACACCTCGGCCAAGGTGACGGACGCCGACGGCAACGAAATCATGCACATCAAGGGCAGCGGCTGGGATCTCGACACGATCGAGGCGCCGGGCCTGCCGGCGGTGCGGATGGAACCGCTGATCGCGGCGCGCGATAGCGGCAAGCTCTCCGATCCCGAAATGGTCGCGTTGCTGCGTTCCGCTTTGCTCGACCCGGCCTCGCCCAATCCGTCGGTCGAGGCGCTGCTGCACGCCTTTCTGCCCTTCCGCTTCGTCGACCATACCCACGCGACCGCTGCGCTGGCGCTGGCCAACCAGCCCGACATGCGCGAGACCGTGCAGCGCGTCTATGGCGACCGCCTCGCCTGGGTCCCCTATGTCATGCCGGGCTTCGACCTCTCGATCGAGGGCGACAAGGTCTATCGCGACCATCCGGGCTGCGAGGGCCTCTGGCTCGAGAACCACGGCCTGTTCAGCTTCGCGGACACGGCCGAGGCCTCCTATGAACTGATGATCGAGTTCGCGACGATGGCCGAGCAGGAGCTTGCCCGCGCCGGTGTCGATCTGGAAGGCCCGCAGCAGAGCGACCGCGACGCCGATCCCGAACTGATCGAGCGCCTGACCGCCGCCCTCACCCGCCCCGGCTCGCCCTTCGCCAAGGGCCTTTCGCTCGACTACCGTTCGACGCCCGCGATCCGCCGCCACGTATCCAAGCCGGAAGTCGAGGACATCGCCTTGCGCGGCACGGTCACGCCCGACCACGTCATCCGCATCAAGCCATTCCCGCTGATCCTCGATGCCGGCGCCTCGGAGGCCGATATCGACAAGGCGCTCGCCGGCTATGTCGAGCGCTACACCGCCTATTTCGAGCGCAACGCCGCCAAGGCGTCCGAACCCAAGACGATGCTCGACGCCTATCCGCGCGTCGTTCTGGTCCGCGGCGAGGGCATGTTCGGTCTCGGCAACAATGCCAAGTCGGCGAAGATCGCCGGTGACCTGATCGAGCAGTCGACCCGCGTCATGAACGCCGCCGAGGCCTATGGCCGCTTCACGCCGATCTCGGAGCCGGACCTGTTCGACATGGAATACTGGTCGCTGGAGCAGGCCAAGCTGAAATCGGCCTGATGGGCGCGGGCGGGGGCCGCCCCCCGCCCGTCCCTTGGAGGCGGCCTCGCCTCCAAGGGCGCGCGACATCGGCAATTCGCGTGGATCCGAAAACCAGTCGTCGACTTGGTCCGTAAGAAGCGAAGGGGGCTGCCGCCGACCTCGCGAGGAAACGACCATGCCGATCACGACGACGCCTGACCATCCGACCGCGACCCAGGATCCCTCCGGCCGCGTCGCCTGGGTCACCGGCGCCGGCTCCGGCATCGGCCGGGCCCTGGCGCTTCGCCTCGCGCAGGAAGGCTGGATCGTCGCCATCAGCGCCCGGACCGTTCAGGACCTCGAGGCGCTGGCCGAGGAAATGCCGGACCGGCTGCACCCTTTCCCGCTCGACGTGACCGACGCGGCGGCCAGCAGGAATATGGTGGCGCGGATCGAGGAACGCCTGGGGCCGATCGATCTCGCCGTGCTGAATGCCGGCACCTATCGCCGCGACGCCGTCGACTCGTTCGATGTCGCGGCATTTCGCAGGACCGTCGACGTCAACCTGATGGGCACGGTGCATTGCCTGGCGCCCGTGATGCAGGGGATGCTGGCGCGGCAGGCGGGGCACATCGCCGTGGTTTCCTCGGTTGTCGGCTATGTCGGCCTGCCAGGTGCGATGGCCTATGGCGCCTCCAAGGCGGCTCTCATCAACATGTGCGAAGCGCTCTATCCGCAATTGGCCGGCCGCCAGGTCCGCCTCAGCGTCATCAATCCCGGCTTTGTCGACACGCCGCTCACGCAGCAGAACGACTTTCCCATGCCGTTCCTGATCTCCGTCGACGCGGCGGTCGATCACATCATGGCCGGGCTGAAGACCCGGCGCTTCGAGATCGCCTTCCCGTGGAAGATGGTGCTGTCGCTGAAGCTGCTCGCCCGGCTCCCGTCGCGGCTGTTCTTCGCCATCACCCGCAGGATGGTCCGCTGAAGCGCCCCGCTATTGCGGGCGCTCCAGCAGGAACTGGCCGACATCGATCTTGCCGCGCCGGAAACCGACGGCGCAATATTGCAAATAATAGCGCCACATCCGCTTGAATGGCGCGTCGAAGCCCTGCGCCTCGATGCGGTGCCAGGCCGCCGAAAAGGCCTGGTCCCAGATCAGCAGGGTCTTCTCATAGTCGCGGCCGAAGAATTCGGAGTCCACAAGGTCGAGCCTCGCGGCCGAAACCCCGGCTGCGAAAGCTGTCCGGGACGGCAGCATGCCGCCCGGAAAGATATAGGTCTGGATAAAGTCGGCGTTGCGCCGATAGTGCTCGAAGCTGTCTTCCGCAATCGTGATGACCTGCAGCGTGGCGCGGCCGCCTGGCTTGAGCCGCGTCCGCAGCGCGTCGAAATAGACCGGCCAGTTTTCCTCGCCCACCGCCTCGAACATCTCGATCGAGACGATCTTGTCGAACTGGCCGGCGCAATCGCGATAGTCCTCGAGCCGGATCTCGACCCGATCGGCAAGCCCCGCCGCCACGATGCGTTCGCGGGCGAATTTCGCCTGCTCCTGCGACAGCGTCAGGCAGGTGATGCGGCATCCAGTTTCGCGTGCCGCGAATTCGGCGAAGCCGCCCCAGCCGCAGCCGATTTCCAGGACGTGGTCGCCTTCGCCAAGCGCGAGTTCTCGAACGACGCGGGCATATTTCTCGCGCTGCGCGTCGGCCAGCGATTGCTCGGGGCTGGTGAAGATCGCCGAGGAATAGGTCATCGTCTCGTCGAGCCACTGGCGATAGAAATCATTGCCGAGGTCGTAGTGGAAGGCGATGTTGCGCCGGCTGCCGGCGCGGGTATTGGCGCGAAGCCGGTGACGGAGATAGGCCAGGATCCGGCCAAGCCCCGGTGCGTCGAGCACCGATTGCAGCGCCTGTTGATTGACGAGGCCGAGCTCCAGCAGCGCGCCGAGATCGGCCGTGTCCCAATCGCCGTCGATATAGCCGCGCGCCAGCCCCAGATCGCCGCCGCTGGCGATCCGCCACAGCAGCCTGCCCCGGCGAACCCGGAGACTGGCCGACGGCCCCGGCAGGACGCCGCGGACGACATGGCTGGCGCCATCGGGAAACTGGATCGTCAGTTCGCCCGCGACGATCCGGTCGGCCCAGCCCCGAAGGACGCGCGACCAGAGCGGCGTGAGGAAGCCCCCGCCCAGGATTACCTTGTCTTCAACGTGGCTCATGGGCTGTCGCATCCTCGAAGCGGGTCGTAACGATGGTGCTGGCAACGGGCCGGTCGGCGGCCTGGTGACGGTGAAGGGGGACGCCCTTCCACCAGAGGCGAAGCGCCTCCCAGTGGATCCCGGCCGTCACCTTGAGGGTCATCAGCGGGTAGCGCAGCAGCGCACCGAGCAGGGACCGGTCGGTCATCGGCTGGCGCGTTCCGGCAAAGGAGGCGACGAGCAAGGGGCCATCGGCGTCCGACTCGTCGATCCGCACCAGGATGGCCTCGCCCGGCGGCTCGATATGAAAGCGATAGAAGCAGGCCATCGGCAGGAAGGGCGAGACATAGAGCTCCTTCGGGCAGCCATGCCGGATCGGACCGGCCTCGTCGCCCGAAACGGCGATGACATAGGTGTGGCGCTCGCCGAAGGTGTTGCAGACCTCGTAGAGAATGGCGCGCAAGCGCCCATCCGGCGCATGGCAGAAATAGACGGTCAGCGGATTGAAGACATAGCCGAGGATGCGCGGATAGCAGAGCACGCGAAGGCTCATGCCATCCTCGAAGCATCCGGCCTCGACCAGCCGCGCCTCGACCCAGGCGCGCAGCCCCCCGGTCTCGCCTTTACCGTGATCCTTGTCCCAGAAGCTGAGCACCGCGCGACGGTTATAGCCAAACAGCCGCGAGGTCGCGCTGACCGACGGCAGTTCGTCGAGATCGAGCAGCAGCGAAAAGACGCGGTAATGCAGCTTGTGCCGGCGCGGCCGGAAGCGGGCATGCATCACATCGCCAAGGTAGAGGGCGGATTGGCCACTCATTCGGCCGCCTCGCGTTGCGGCGCCAGCACGATCCGGCCGGACTCGTCTCCGACCGTCCAGGGTCGGCGGAGACCGGAAAGATCCTCGGCCGCGGCCAGCCCCGCCTGGAGGCCGTCCTCGTGAAACCCATAACCGAAATAGGCGCCGCAGAACCAGGTGTTGCGCCGCCCCTGCAGCCGCCAGAGCTGCTGCTGCGCGTCGAGCGCCGGCTGATCGAACAGCGGATGGGTATAGTGGAAGCTCTGGAGGATCTTGGCCGGATCGATCGCGCGCGTCGGGTTGAGCGTCACGAACAGGGGATGACGGCTGTCGAGATTTTGCAGGCGGTTCATCCAATAGGTGACGCAGAGGGGCTGCACCCCGTCCTGCTGTCGCTCGCCGATATAGTTCCAGCTCGACCAGACGCGCTTGCGCTTCGGCATCAGCGTCTCGTCCGAATGCAGCACGGCCAGATTGTCGGTGTAGCGGAAGGCGCCGAGCACGGAGCGTTCCTGCGCATCGGCATCGCCCAGCAGGCGCAAGGCCTGGTCGGCATGGGTCGCGACCACGACATCGCTGAAGCTGTCGGTATGGCCGGAGGCATCGGTGACCAGGACGCGGTCCGTCTCCCGCGTGATCCGGCTGACCGGCGTCTTGAGGCGGATCCCATCGGCGAAAGCCGCGCTCAGCCGCTCGACATAGGCGCGGCTGCCGCCCTGAACGGTGCGCCAGAGCGGCCGGTCGACGAGGTTCAGCAGGCCATGGCTGGCGAAGAAGCGGACGAAGGCCAGCAGCGGATAGTCGCGCATCTCGCGCGCCGTCATCGACCAGATCGCAGCCCCCATCGGCAGGAGATGGTCCTCGATGAAAGCCGGCGAATAGTCGTTCCCATCGAGATAGTCGCCCAGCGTCAGCCCGTCGAGGTCGGTGCGCGGCAGGAGGCGCGGCGCCTCGCGATAGAAGCGCAGGATATCGCGCATCATCCGCCAGAAGCGGGGCCGCACCACATTGCCGCGCTGGCCCATCAGCCCGTTGAGGCCGGAGCCGGAATATTCCAGCCTGCCGCCGTCGAGCGACGCCGCGAACGACATTTCCGACGCTGCCGTCTCGACGCCGATCTCCCTGAACAGCGCGACGAGGTTCGGATAGTTGCGCTCATTGTAGACGATGAAGCCGGTATCGACGGGAATGGGACCGTTCGCGGTGGGGACCACCACCGTGTTGGAATGGCCGCCAAGCCTGGCGTCGCTCTCGTAAAGGGTGACGCGCATGGTCCGGCTGAGCAGCCAGGCGGCCGACAGGCCGGAAATTCCCGAACCGACGACGGCGACGCGACGCGCGAAATCCGGATGCTGGCCCTTGGCTTCAATTCGCACGTTCTACCTTCCTGCGCCGATCTGGTTCCTGCTTGTTGATACGGGGCGAAAGACGTTCTGGATCCATCGGCGGCAAAAAATCGCCCGCCGGTGATCCGCTCGCCGCAGCGGCGCGTAGAAGCTGCATGAACGCGCTCATTTCCATTGCCGCTGCGCCATGGCAGAAACGATCCAGGACGGTGGTGCCCCGGCACCGCGTCGGATCGCTGGATCGCAGGTTGGGAATGGTTGAAATGCGCCGTCCGACAGAGAGCGACGCGACGCCGAGCATGGCGGCTCTGCTGGTCGCGGTCGGCGCGCGCCGCGATGTCGAGGCCTTCGAGGCGCTGTTCCGGCACTTCGCGCCGCGCGTGAAGGCCTATATGGCCCGCCTCGCCGGCGACAGTCACCTGGCCGAGGAACTGATGCAGGAAACCATGGTAGCGGTGTGGAACAAGGCGGATCGCTTCGATCCGGCCAAGGGCGCCGCCTCGACCTGGATCTTCACCATCGCGCGCAATCTGCGCATCGACGCATTCCGGCGTGACAATCGCCCGGATTTCGACCCGAACGATCCAGCCTTCGTGCAGGACGACGTCGCGCCCGCCGACGAGATGTTCGAGTCACAGGAAGTCTCGGCCCAGTTGCACCTGGCAATGGCCTCCCTGCCGGAGGAGCAGGTGGCGCTGCTCAAGCTCGCCTTCTTCGAGGACCGGTCGCACAGCGCCATCGCGACCAGCCTCAACATGCCGCTCGGCACGGTCAAATCGCGCCTGCGCCTTGCCTTTGCCAAGCTGCGCGCCGCGCTCGACCGGAATGGAGACGCGTCGTGACCATCCGCCATCATCTGAGCGACGACCTCCTCGTCAGCTACGCCGCCGGCAGCCTCGCCGAAGGCTGGAGCCTGGCCGTCGCGACCCATCTGGCGCTCTGCCCCGAATGCCGGAAGCGCCTGGCCCTGGCCGAGGACATAGGCGGCGAATTGCTGGATGCGACGGAAACGTCTGAAGACGTCACGTCGTCCTGGGAAGCAGTCCGCCGTCGCCTGGCCGAGCCGGTGGTGACCGAAGCCCCGCGCGCCACACCCGGCGGACGGCGCGAAGGCGGGTTGCCGGAGCCGCTGCGCTCCTATCTCGGCGGCGATATCGACACGTTGCGCTGGCGCTCGCTCGGACGCGGCGCCTACCAGATCCGCATTCCGACCCCCGACAGCGAGACCCAGGTCCGACTGCTGCGAATCCCGGCCGGCAAGCCGGTGCCGGAACATGGCCATGGTGGCCGCGAATTGACCCTCGTGCTGACGGGCAGCTTCGCCGACGGCGACGACCTGTTCGCGCGGGGCGACATCGAGGATGCCGATGCCAGCCTGACGCACCAGCCCATCGCGACACCCGGAGAGGACTGCATCTGCCTCGCCGTCACCGACGCGCCGCTGCGCTTCCGCAGTTGGATCGTCCGCGCCATCCAGCCCATCCTGGGCATCTGATCCAACCTGAGAGCCTCCCCCATGCTGAACTTCGCCATTGCCTATGCCGGCACCGCGCTGGTGTTTTTCGGGCTGGATTTCGTCTGGCTCTCCAGCATGGCCTCCGGCTTCTACAAAAGCCGGATCGGCGAGCTTCTGCTGGCGCAGCCCAATCTCGGCGTCGCCGGATTGTTCTATCTCGTCTATGTCGCCGGCCTCGTGCATTTCGCGGTCATGCCGGCCCTGCAGGCCGGAAGCTGGGGCACGGCGCTGCTGAACGGCGCGCTGCTCGGGCTGGTGGCCTACGGCACCTATGACATGACCAATCTCTCGACCCTGAAGAACTGGTCGGTCTCGGTCAGCATCGTCGACATGACCTGGGGCGTGACGCTGAGCGCCGTCGCCGCCACCTGCGGCTATCTGGTCACCACCTGGATGGCGACGCGCAGCGGCGGCTGATCAGACAAGTGGCCCCACCGGCGCGCTCGCCTCGATGCGGGCGCGCAATTCTGACTGCGCCGTCTCGCCGAGCGGGAAGTTCCACATGATGGCGATCGCCGCCAGCTTTGGCAGGATCGGCAGCCAGGCATAGAGCGTCGTCAGCGTGTCGAGCGCGAAGGCGGGCACCGCAGCGTCACTTCCGGACACGAAGCCGGACCAGGCCAGGATCGGGAACACCAGGCCGACGCCCAGCGCCAGCGACAGCTTGGTCGCCAGCCCCCAGGCCGCGAAATAGACGCCGGTGCGCTGCTCGCCCGAAAGGGCCGTGTCGCAATCGATGACATCGGCCTGGATCGCCGGCGGCAGCGCCAGATCGAAGCCGAGCAGCACGCCGGTCAGCGCGCAGATCACGGCGAAGGCGACGACGTCGCCGGTGCCCAGGAATCCCGAAAAGAAGAACACGACGCAGGCAAGCAGCATGGCGCCGCACCAGCTGCGGTGCTTGCCGAACCGCGCCGCCACCCAGACCGCGATCGGCACGCCGAGGATACCGCAGAGAAAATAGCCGAACAGCAAGGGGCCGCGCAGCCCCTCGGCGCCGAGGCGCTCGGACACGAAATAGAGGAACAGCGTGGCGGGGATCGCATTGGCGAAGCCGTTGAGCAGGAAGGCGGCGACCAGCCGGACGAAAGGCCGGTTGCGGACGAGATAGCGCAAGCTGGCGAGGAGCGGGAGACGCGATCGCGATCGGTTGGCGGGCTCGGGAACCACGCCAACCGCCACGAATCCGAAGG
>Ga0182738_1004412_pt1 | contig 15577 bp, 11 predicted proteins | sample eDN5th30CBELigMG_FD_128876 | JGI IMG/M metagenome (GOLD analysis project Ga0182738, IMG submission 128876) | Enriched Miracle-Growth compost microbial communities from Emeryville, California, USA - eDNA 5th pass 30_C BE-Lig MG (version 2)... ... | reverse complement strand
TAGTTCTGGAGAAATTCATATGTTACTTGGTGAACAAGAAAATCTATTTGCTGATATCCAAAGCATAAGTAATATTTTTTGCTGAAAATAGAATCCAAAACTAATTTTTATCAAAGATTTACAAGGATTTAAGCAACTTGTTGAAGATAAGAAAGGAGTCCCAAGTCAAAAAGATTTGAGTGATTTTAGTATGAATGTGAATAGTTTAACAGAATAATTAATCTTCCTTCATAGTCAAAAGAGAGAATGAAACATCAGCACCAAAGCTTAGAGAAATTCATCAAGAACTCCGTGTGATTAAAGAAAAGCTTGAAGATCAATTGAAAGAAAACGCTGGTAAATTGAAGCGTTTGGTCTCAGATATCATGAACTTGAGAGTCATTATCAAGAGCAAAATTTATAACAAGCTCAAAGTTTTTTGCTCAATTGTTGACAAACATGCCGAACAAATCTTTAACCTTGAAATTATCGAAAGTTTCCCCAAGGTATATGAACAATCTCTCGGTGAAATCCGCAGAAGAACAGGTTTCAAGAAGGATTATCTCACTGTCTTGAATATCCTTGAAAGTTTTGCTCAGTCAGAAAATAAGCAAAGACAAGAGTAAGCTGAAATTTGAATCATAGTGATATTTATCTCTTAAAATAGATTCCTTGAGATGTATCAACAATTCTTACCAAAGTCTTTCTGTCCATTTTTATCAAAGACTTTCCCTCAATTGAATTTTGATCATATCAGAAGAATGATTGATCAGGATTTAAACACTGAAATGAACGATTTTATCCAATACTCAAACAGAGCAAGCAATGACGAGGCTGCTGAAACCCTCAGACTGATTAAAAACTTGACTAATAACGTGGAAACTAAAGAGAAGAGAATGAATGAATTGGCCGAATCTTTACAGAAAATGCACGAAGAAAATGAGACTTTGAAAGGCCAACTCAAGCATAAATTGTTGAATGTTGATAATATGAGAAAATTATTGGGAGAAACTAACTTTGAAGAAAAAGTTCAAGAATATGCCGCTTCATTGAGAGATGCACTTGTCAATAAAGTTTCACAACTTGAAAAGAGAGTTGCTGATCTCCAGAACGACAAGTTTGCTGCTGTCAAGAAGAAGATTGCTGAAGAGAAATCAAATATGTCAGCTTGCAATTCTTTAGTAACTGCAAAGCTGGAGGGCTATGAAGCAGAAGTCAGAGAAAGAGAAGAAAAGGTCAAAGCACTGAATGAATCTCTTGCTGCTACTGAAAAATCAAAGGCAGAAGTTTTGGCTCAATTGGAACAAGCCACTGCCAAGCTCGAGAAGGCTGCAGTTGAGTTGAAGGAAACGGCTGCAGCCAATGCCACTTTGGAAAAGGAATTGGAAACTGCAGAGAAGGCGAAGGCTCAGTATGAAGCTCAAAAGAGTGAAGTTGAAAGTCAATTGAAATTGATCGGACAAGAGTTAGAAGAGGCAAAGAAAAATGTAAATTCTAATAAAGAATCTGGTGAGAAGAAAATAGCCCAGTTAGCAAGTAAACTCCAAGCTACAGAAGTAGCAATAAGGGAGAAGACTGCTGAAATTGAAGAGCTTAAGATCCACTTGGAAGAGACCAATCATGCAAACGAGATGTTGAAGGCCGAAGTAGAAGAGCTTCAACATCATTTGAGTGAAAAGACTGCTCAACTCTTGCAAAAGGAAGAAGAACTCTCTGATGTCAAGACAGCTTCTGAAGGATTCAAGAAAGATTATGAAAATTTACTTGAAAACTTTGATCAAATGAGAACTATGGTTGAAAATGCCAAGAACGGTATTCAAAAGAATAATGATGAAGACCTCAAGAAGAAAGATATTGAGATTATGAAAAAGGAAGAAGAAATTTTGAAGAAAGATGAAGAGATTAAAAAGAAGGATGAAGAAATTAAGATCAAGGATGGGGAAATTGCTAATAAAAATGAAGAGATTTCAAAGAGAGATGAAAGAATTGCCATGAAGAATGAAGAAGTAAAATTGTTGAAAGAAAAGATCAGTGCAAATGAAGCCAAATTGGGAGCTAAAGAAGACGAACTAAACAAGACAATGAAAGACCTTGAACTTCATGAAACCGAACTCAGCGAACTCCGTGATATTCTTCAGCAAAGTATGGATGTCTCTATGGTTAAGCCTGCTAATAATCTCCTCGGTGAATTAGGTAGCGATTCTGAAATGTTTGCAGTTTTACTTATTCTCATTTTTAGGAAACGGAATTCTCTCCATTTATGCCAAGTTGAATGGAGAAAATGATCCCAAGATTGCTGGTACATTAGATATTCAAGATGCTTTGAATGAAATCGCCGAAATCATTGAAAAGAAAATGGTGAAAATTGAAGATTTACAAGCAAAGGATAAAGCCATTGCTGTAAAATTACCAAACAAGAAAGAATATTTGGTGCTGAATAATCTTTTGGATTTCATCTTAAATATATACACTCCTGATGAAAAAGAAGAGTAATTATCTTGAAAATAAGACTTTGTTTAATATTGAAAAATAGTTTGGGTGATGTGATTATTGGAGAGATTGAAAGTATTTCTCCTGAAAGAGATGCAGGTCCTCTTAAGAATATCTATAAGCAAGATGTTACTAGTGCTGTTATTACAGTTCTCAAAAACACAAGATCACTTTCAAGTATTCGTTTTTCTGATAAACAATAATACTAAAAAATTATTAAATAAATAAAGGTTTTATCTTTTTATTTTGTAGTAAATACAAAAAATAACTTTTTGTTTATATCTATCTATTGATACACATTTATGCAATTGTTTGCTGTTTCTTTGTAAAACCTATTATGAGATGATGGCTTTGAAAATGATTTTCTTTGAAATTTGGAAAAAACTCAATAACAAAAAAGTCATAGCATAAAATACAGATAAGTTGGAAATGGAAAAAATGATAATATAAAAAACTGGAAACTGAATAATAAATAAATGTCGTCAACTTAACTTAGCTATATATTTCCATGAGGGTTACGAACAATTCTTTGAAAGCGTTGATATCTCCTTTGATAAGATTCTCTTCGAATTTACTATCAAAATGTCGTATTTTTTTGGAATCGTGAATGAGATTCCTGAGACACATTTTAATATTCACAATACAATCTCTTTTATTTGTTGGATTCAGTGTGATATTATTCAACTTTTTCTTCTCAAGCTTTTCAAGGATCTTCACAAGGATGAGACTAGGTTGATTAGGTCAAAAAAGAACAAGAATTTTTTAATGTACCCATCATTCAATCTCGGAAGTTCAGAAAATTGGAAATTGGAATCACTCGGCAAACCCGGAATGTTAAGGGCGACTAACCATTGTTTTAATTTGTAATCCATCACTAATTCTAAAAAATTCTTCGTAAACGTTTTAAAAATCAAAGGAATACCTTGATGATTCAGGATCATATGTTTGTTGCTGATAGAAGGAGGTCTAGACTTTTGAACCAAATTTCTAAAGAATCCTTGAGAGGTTCCATTTTTTGGATCACCACCAGAATTTCGGTCTTTTGAGGCTGAACCTGATCTTGATCTATTTGCTGACGAATTCTCCACAGATTTTCTTGCTGATGCTGGTCGATATTTTTCAATACCAAGACCAGGTTTTTCTGTTGAAGAGAAGTTGTTCTTTAAAATCATTTGATAGTGACTGGGACTTCCTTTTTGTAAAACTGTTTTTCCTGAAGCAGAAGGTGGTCGAGGAAGAGAAGAATTTCTATGGGTGCTTGAATAGTATCGACTGTTCATTGTTGCATTACTGGGAGGCATTTTGAATCTCGACTCGGAGACACTTCCATAATTATTATCCTGAGCAGTAAATCCACCAAATGAGTTTCTATTGACTGATTCTGTAGAGAATAGGTTGGTATTGATATTTTCCATGGTCTCAAACATGAGATCTTCAACAGGTTTTTGAAGATCGATGGACTGAGCAGTTTTTCCTTCTGGAACATAAGGCCCGTCTACAAAATAATTTGGAGGCATCCTAGGAGGAAAACCATCATAAAATCTTCGGATGTCTTCGAGAAGACCGAGAATGACAAATTTATTGCCATTGTAGATAAATTTTTCTTTCCACAGATAGCGCTGTCCCATCCATTCTCTTTTTCGCAAATCTTCAAGACATTTTTGAATATTTGCAAGACATTGGGTTTCAGTGACAGGCCTGATGTGCTTGGGGAGATATTTCTCTTTGGTGACGACAGATATGAGTTCACAAAGCAAAAGACCATTCTTGAAATTCTGAATAAAATGATTGAAGGTTTGTTGGACTCCTCCCATTCTCATAAACGAAGGGATACGAAGGCTATATAACCAATGTAAAAGAGAATTTTCAAGTCGTTCTATTTCCATCTCGTTATAGGGAAGAGTGTAGATTCCAACTTCATTCGAATTTTGAGAATCAGGCATGAAATTGAGCTCTGGGGTAAATTTGCTTTCATAAAATTGCTTTAAAGCTTGAAGCAATCCAAAAATGATATTTCTGTTTCCTTTGAGGATAGCTTCTTGTTTGCCTTTCAGAGAAAGAGGGATAGGAATTGATCTTTTATTGATCACATTAAAAACAGAGTAAATATTGCATCGACATTCATCAATTGATTTTGGAGCCTGATAAAGCCTGCTCATTTTTTCTTGAAGAACTTTTTCGATTAATTGGGCAAAGAGAGTGCCGTTTCTTAAAGGATCTTTAAACAATGAACTATTCTCTTCTTTTATATGTAATCCAGCGGTTGAGAGTCCAAGTTCTTTGAGCCATTCAGCAATTCTGCCCTCAAGATCAAGAGTCCAAGTACACTCTTCTGGTTCTTGCTGATGGTGGCTCTGGCTACCTCTGCTGGGCTCCTCTCTTGGAGAAATCATCAGCCGATCTGTATCTTTTCTTGCAGATAATCTCTTTCTCGCGCTTGAATCTCTTGGAGTTCCTCTTTGACTATAAGCTCCATATGACTCTTTTCTGGAGTGATGGATGCTTGTATAACTATTTCGTTGACTGGGTCTTCTTGGAGTTGAATTATTATTCATTTGTTCGTCAATCCTGCTTTTCATAGGCATTGGAGATTCATATCTTTTGGCATTATCAATTGAGACTCTTTCGATCATTATTTTTGGAATTTCACGCCCTGAATTACAAGTTTCACGTTCCTTGATTGAATCTGGACTGCATTTTCGGAGAGTATCTATTGCTGAAGCACTATCACTGAAATCGAATAGATTAGATTCACATGATTTCCTGCGATTCTGATTCTGATCAGTGTTCTTCGAAGAAGGAGTAGGTTTTCGATCTGAAAAATCTTTTGAAGACCAATGCGGAACTTGCTTTTTGTTGTAGCTCTGATAAATATCAGTCATGAGTCCCCAGAATACATTCTCGTTGCCGTTAATAATTTGTTCTTGAGCATTAAAGAATCGAGGATTCATATCCTTGCACTTTCGAAGGTGAGCCATAATTTTTTGCAGATTGGATTTCATGTTGAGCTTAATCTCTGTATTTTGGATAATTCCTTTGAGGATGTCCTTCTTTTCAAGCCTATTGATTAACTCTGCGATAATATACCCATTTTTGCAGTTTTTGGGGAGTTGTCCATCTATGGCTTCGAAATTTCCTTTAAGCACTTTCATCGCACGTAACCAATGAAGAAGCTGACCTTTTGCTTCTTGTGTGAAAACAGGAATCTCAGTATTAGAGGCGGAGCTAAAGGATTGAGCCTGAGGAAATTTCTGAGAAGCAGTCTGTGGTCGATTCTGTCTGAGGCCTCCGACACTTGCTGATTTGGCCATTCTCCGAGGCGGAACTTCATAAGGGCCACCATCATCTTTTTCAATGGAAAATCTTCCTTCTAATTTATACTCTCTTGGTCCTGTTGGCAAATCTCCCGAAAAGGGTTGTTCATCAATTCGATTCAAAGAGCCTCCTCTTTGTTTAAAGTATGGAGTACTTTCTATTTCATTTTCGATTGTATAAACTGCCTTTTTCAGAACGTCTTCAATTTTCTGATCGTGTTCTGAGCCCCATGAAGTTAGGAAGTGTAGATCGCTGGTGGGTATTTTATCTTTGTCATTATCATGGATAATAATGGAATCTGGAGCTGAATACTCATCTTTTTTCTTGGAGTTAGCTGGGCTTGAGGAGCCACTGTTAAAACCAGAAATTTTGTTTAATCCAGGCAAGCTTGGTTTTGGTGACTGAAGAAAATTAAAATCACTAATCATGCCTTTCGAGTGATCAATGCATGCAATACTACTGACAGAAGTAGGCGACTGAATCATTTTAAGATTATTCAAAGAGGCAAACTCTGAAGGCAAAGAATTTTCCTTTTGGTCAAAGTTGATTGTTGGATTCTGAAATGTATTGTATTGGGGATGATGTGGTGGATTTTTAATATTCCCAAAGTCAGATGCTGATACTGGTTTCAAGTTCTGTGATTGCTGCTTATTAGAAGAAGAGGTAGGGACTGTGGTTGAAACAGAAACAGCAGGAGTGGTTTTAAGAGACTTGAAATTGCTCGCGCCAGGAATGACTGGAGGTTTTTTGGAGAGGGTTTTATCAGGTTGAGAATTGACTGTTGAATAGAATTGGTGCTCAAGTTGGTTTGTGGCAAAATTCTTGGAAGAAGTGCTCTCAAATTCATGGATATGATTAGGCGCACTGCTGTGAGAATTAAAATTGTCCATTTGATTATAATTTGGATTGAAGAGACTATACAAATATTTCAAAAGCATAATGATTTTTGCGTCATCCTAATAGTAGGTTGAGAAAACTTATGGAATCCAAGATGATTACTTTAACGACTTCTTGGCTTTTTAATTGTTCAATTTCTGGAGGAAGGCTGAGAACTGATTTTTGAGAAGCAAGAACTTGTAGAGCCATTTCGACATTGTAGATGCTGTCATAGTAAGATGGGTTGTGATTTTTGATTTTTGGAAGAAAGTCTGGCCTTTGATTTTGAAGAATCTTTTCATTTATGATTTCACAAAATACGACTCCTAATGATAGGAATTAGGGTTGATGGTCAAAGTATAAAGGACAAACCGCTATAGAAATCCTGAATTGATGTTGCAAGCAAACAGTTGGGGTATTCGATAGAGTTCACCCAATTAATAAATAAATCGTTCATTGAGGCTGAGATTGAAATAAGAAACGTTTTTGAACCTAAAAGGTTTTAATTAACCGAAAAGACTCGAAAAGAGACTTGAAATTGGAGGGATTTATGTTGAGTGTCTGTTTGCTTTGTCGAAAAAGTCTTGAACTCAGGTCTTATTAATAAGTTTTCTATAAAAAATAAATTTTAACAGACAATTGTCGAGGGTTATATCTACAACATTTTTCTTTATTGTTATAAGATTTTTCCCCATCAAAAACTTGAAAATGAGGAGTGAAATTTTTGTTGACATGCATTGACAAGAGAGATTTTTTGAAGATGATTAAAAGTTTTAAAAACAATGAATTTTGTTAGAATTATGAATGTTGGGACGTAAATAAAGTTTTTATCTTTATTTTATATACACTCAATGTTTTAAAATTTCAAATGATGAATAAAATATCAGTCAAATGGTTTGTTGGTTTATATTTACTTTTCTTCTTCCATCTTTTTCTCAGCGGGTTTTTCGCCTTCTTTGGGAGCTTCAGTCTCAGTCTTGGGGGGTTGAGCCTTGGGCTTGGGTTTGTTGATAGTGGCATAATGTTTCTAAAAAATAATGAGCAAATTTTTAAAAGGGATCAATTTACATCAACGAAGGCCTTGTGTTTATTGAGGATATCCTTGGAAGTGACTTGAGGGTTTTCAGTTCTGTTTGCTCTGGAGAAAGCATCACTGACACCAGCGAGCCAGTCTCTGTGTTCCTTGACAGCAGCAGCAACACCAGCCTTTTCTTCAGCAGTGAGGTGTTCAAATTGAGCATCCTTAAAAGGGGTTAGTTTTCTGAAAGTACGAACAATTATTTACAGTGGAAGAAGCGACGGAGTCGTAAGTGGCGAGGTTTTGGAGGAATTCAGCGCTGACTTCAGGAATGCTTTCGTATTCTTTGAATCTATTGCTGATGGGTTCACCAACTTTCTTGAGTTCATCAAGTCTTTGAGTGTAGACGTCCTTGGTAGTTTCCATACCTTCACTGTAGAGCCAGTTTTCACCCTTTTCGAGTTCTTGGAGGAGAGCAGTCTTAACTTGAGAAGTAGCATAAGCAGCGAATTTTTCTCCGAGCTTATTTCTCATTTCATAGATATAACTTTCTAATTCGTTCTTCTTTTCCAAGGTTTCTCTGATAAGTCTATCTTGGCTGAACATGGCGTATTCTTCGTCCAAGAGTTGTTCAACTCTCTTTTGAGGAAGACTGTTGATAGCAGAAAGTTCAACATTCAATTTGGTGGTTCTGGTCTTCTTCTTGGAAGCATCAGTCTTGGGGGCTTCCTTATTCTCGCCAGCCTTGGGTTCTTCGTTCATCTTATCAGGTTGAGCCTAAAGTAATTTTGGTGAATAAAAGCAACAGCCAATAAAATTTACTTCTTCGTATTCTTCGATGAGTTGAGCAGAGTCGAATTCGACGATACCATCTCTGTTCAATTGAACTCTAAGCTTAATGCCGAATTCCTTTTCCTTGGGCTTAGCGGGCTGGATAACGAAGTTAGCTAAAAGAGCATCAGCACCAGGGGGGACGGGATCGTAGAAGAGCTTGAAGTCAATCTTTTCATCACGATGGAAAGTAACACTCTTGATGTTGGGGATAGAGCATCCAGCAGCGAAAAGAACGGAGGTTTGCTTTTCGGGGTTGTTCTTGGCATCGCTTTCGATTTCAATATCGGCCTTTTCAGACTTGAAGAGCCAAGAGCATCTGATGGGATAGTAGTTGGCTTCTTCAACATCATAGGGGGCAACCTTGAACAAGGGGCTCAACATAGCAGCCTATTTTAGGTTAAATATTTGAAGAAATTCGAAGAATTCTGACTTGAATGGCGCAACCTCTGGCAACACATTCAGAAGCGTTGAGGGTTCTGGAGACGTCCATTCCGAAGACTTCTTGGATGACTCTTTGGATGATGGGGATTCTGGTACCACCACCGACAATTTCGATACTGTGAAGGGGTTCCTTGATTTCTAAAAACAATTATGACTTTATTCAAGGAGGAAGGAAGTTACGAGCTTTGAGGTTTTCAAGGAGAGCTCTGAATCTTTCGACGACGGGAGCGGCGATTTCTTCGAGCTTTTCTCTGGTCAATTGGTAAGAAAGATCGTTGTCTTCAACAATGTAATCAACATTGATAGCAGCTTCGCTGTTAGCACTGAGGATCTTTCTTTGTTTTTCGATAGCATCGATCATTCTCAAACGGGCCTTTTCCTTCTTGATGGGGTTGGAGTCGAATTGATCAGCACAGATCTTTCCGTAGAATTCTAAAAGTCTCCAATCGATGTCTCTGACACCGAGGTTTCTTTCGTGGACTTGGTGTAAGATTTTAGCTTTAGAGTTAGTGAAAGAGGAGACGAAAGCACTAGATTTGCAATGACCAAAATCAATGAAGCAGACGTTTCTGGCGGTAGTGGTAAGTTCAGCCTTTCTGAAGATACCATAGCCAAGAGTGATGGCGGTAGATTCGTTCAAAAGCTTAACAACGTTAACTTCGGCGATTTTAGCGGCATCCAACAAGGCCTTTCTTTCTTGTTCAGTGTAGTAACTGGGGACGGAGATAACCATTTCGTTGTGAGCAACATCGTTCATTTTAATGTTTTGCTTAAGAGTTTGGAACATCATGGCAGTGATTTGTTCAGGGGTGAATTGTCTCTTTTCTCCGGCGTAAGTAACCTATGGTGAATTTTAGTTTTTTGTTGGGAGTGAAAATATACATCAAAAGTCAATCTGTTATCGGGAGTAGCGGTGACAGCATTATAGAGCCATTTCTTTTCATCGTTGTAGTAGGGGGCATCAACACGGAGACCCAAGAATCTGTTTGGGTAAACAACAGTGTTTTTAAAGTTAGATTTCAACTATACACAGATAAGCAACAAGATGGCGTGAAATGTTTTACTTGAACATAACCTTGTTCACCGAGGAATCTTTGCTTTTCACCGAAACCAACAACGATACGGGTTTCTCTGTGGGAGGCTTCATTAACTATAACTTCGACACCTCCTTTTTTGGCAAGTGCAATGACTGCAGAATTACCACCAAAGTCAACACCAACAGCTCCTGCTGAACTCATATTAGATTGATAGATTGATAGATACGCTTTAAAAATAATAAAATATAAATTTAGCACCGTGTAACCTCTTTTAATATCAACAGAATATTCTAGATCTTATTCAGTGCACCCCTCAATTTTTAAATTTCAAAACAGGATAAGAGTTGGACAGGTTCAAAATTAAGATGATTTAGAGTCATAATCAACGTTATTTCCCATGAAAAATGTTATTTCTTAAGGAAATATCTATGGGATTGATTGAATTAACAAGAAAAGATTTTGAATTGACGTGCGCATTAAATTCAAAAATAAGTAATCAAATTCAAGTTTAGAGGAATTTTTGGCAAACATGAAACATTCTAAGGAGTGTTTTCATGGAAAAATATGAAGAAGAAGAAGATAGCAGTTTCGAATTTGTCAATTTTGTTTTTTAGATCTTTCTAGAATCTCATCAATAAATTTAATCTTAACGATGAAGATGATTCGCTAAATATTCACCCTTGGACTTTAAATCAAGAAATAGCTATTGAAAATTTCCTTAATTTGTAATCATTAATCTCTTTTAAAAGATTTTATTAAGTTTCGAAAATTTTATTTCATATTTTTGACAAAAACCTCCCATAAATGTTGAGTCTAATCATTGGCTTATGAGGCTTCAAACATACAATAAATTTTATTAAGAAATATATTGGCAAAATAAATTATTTTTATTCAAATAGATGTTTCAAGTGAATTTCTTTCCCACTAAATAAGGAATAAAAAATTTTTTCTCAAATAATAATCATATTCAAAAAAAATTCTTAAAGTTCAGGCTTTTACTTCAAGAAATAAAATGTAAAAACCTTGGACTTTCTTCAACGACAAGCAAGGAGGACTGGGGGTTTTATTTCTTTTGTCAGGAAGGGTTGTGAGAAAGCCAAGCTGACCTTTGAAGATTTATAAATTTTTTGTCAATTGCAGTTGGCCAAAAAACTGAGAAAAAATCTCATGTAAGACACGTCATTGAAAATTGAAATCTGATGTCCCTCCTTTTTTTTTCATACTGTTATTCAAAAAAACAAAAACAACAAGTCTTTTGAAATTTATGTTTTCTCAAGAAATTAATCATCAACCAGTTGACCAAAACTTTCGACAAAATTTTTTTTTCGAAGAATTACGTTTCTAGAAACTAAGAATTTTCCATGGATTTAGGCTGAGACCAATTTCTTTTTTTTCTTGATTCTTTCTCTCATTTTTTTTTCTTTTGAAAAAACAAAAATTTTGTATTTTCGTTGATCAAAAGAAATAGTCAGAAAAAAATGTTCTGAAAATCGGAAGTTGTACCAAAATAAATTTTTGTTTAGAGCTTGAGAATTTTTCTGATGAGAGTTTTGAGCGTATAGAAAACTTTGAAACGAGAATTTGAGAGCTCTTTTGAAAAACTTGGACTTTGATCCAGTCAACCAGTGCAAAAAATAGACATGATAAAATTCTCTTTAATAAAAAAATTTGGAAGGATTTTTTTTTTTGATTTTCAGTTTTTGTGTAGTCCAGTCAAGTTTCGAAAAAAGATACAAACATATTTTCCTTGGACTGCCCTGACATTTTGCGGGGTCAAAAACTCTGCTCAAAATTCTTATTATTTTCCTTGAAGCCGAAATTTTGTTGTGGAAAAAAAAGTCCATAGAAAAAAATTCTTTTAAAAAAAATTTCAATTTGTCTCTTTCATTGAATTTCATCACTGAGAAAAAAACCTCAAGAGATCTCTTTTTCTAACGTGTCATTTTTTCGAGTCAAATTTATCCAACACATCAGTTATTCACGCGAGTTATCAGAAGAAAAACTACATGTGTAAAAGGAGTAATGTTCGAAATAATACTTCAATTTACAAAATAAATTTTATTAAATCAGATTGCGGAAATGCTTTTCGACATTTTATTCTTTTTGATCGCAGGTGTTATCGTCTTTGCCTTATACAAAGTGATCTTCCAAAAGAAGGGACCTGCTAAGACTGCAACCAAGGTATTGAATATCGCTGAATTTTCTCGATAAAGTTATAGAAAAATGATACAGAAGAAGTTCAAGCGCCAGTTCAAGAAGTTCAAGAACAACAGAATGCTGGACCTAGAAATGCTAGAGATGTGAGAAATAGATTTGCCAGAAACCAAAATCGTAATCAAGAAACTGTTGAAGAAGAAAAGAACCAAAATGAAAGAAGAGATGTTGAAGATGAAGATGATGATGACGATTTGGGTGATATTAAAAAACAACAATTGAAAGCAGCAAAGAGACAAGAAAGACAACAACAAAGAGAGGTAGTTTTGAATAAAGAGAATAATAGTTGTAAAATCACCAGGCTTTCCAAAATATGCTTGAGCAAAAGGAAAAGAAAGAAGAAGCTAAAAGAGCTAAATATGAAGAAAGAGAAAGACAAAGAGAAGAAGAAGAGAGAAAGCAAGAAGAAATCGTTAGACAATTACAAGAAGAACAAAAGAAAAAAGAAGAGGAAGAGTATAATAAATGGAAGGTTGGTTTTGTTGTTTATTGATGGAATACGAAGTTTTTATTATAGGACATGTTTACTGTTGAAGAGGCCGGTAAAGAAATTGAACAAGCAGGAAACGAAGAAAATTTAATCCAAAAGTTTGTTGAATATATCAAGGTAACCTTGTAATCGAATATTGGGAATAAAAAAGGATTAGTTGAGAAAAGTTGTTATGCTCGATGATCTCTGTGCTGAATTCAAATTAACTACGAAGGATGTTATTGATCGTATTCAAAAATTGTTGGATACCAAGAAATTATCCGGAATCATCGATGATAGAGGAAAATTCATATATATCACTGATGATGAATTTAAAGTAACGTTCTTTGGTGGGTTTGTGAGCTAAAATAACTCAACAGGCTGTTTTAAATTTTGTCAAGAGAAGAGGAAGGATTAGTAGAACTGATTTGGTTATTGAATGCAATAGATTGATCAAGATGAATCCTAGTGAAGAAGATAAAGCAAAATTGAAGAAGGAAGAATCCAATTTGTTACAACAATTGGAAAGCGATCTCAAGGCCATCGAGGAACAAGCCGCTGCATAAGTTTCTATGAGATGAATTTTTTAATTTACTCGTATGGCTAGTAAGCTAGCTCAGTACTAATTTAAACCAAAAGTGATGTAAATATAGCACATATATAAATGTTATGATACATACACTGAAACCTCGTCAATATGATATTGCATCTAAAATAATAATTTTCAGCAAAATATCTTTTGACTTTCAAGGCGAATTTTGTTATTTTGTCGAATTCAAATGTATTACGTGTAATTTCAAACGGATTAATAATCCGAATTTTTGTCCACCTCAGATTTGATTTCTGCTGTTTCATCTCGTAAAGTTGCAAATCTTTCCAATTTTAACAGAAAAAATGGAATCAAGCCCCAAAACTTCAGGGATTTTGTTCTTTGACAATATGAAAACAAAGTGAGAGAAAATTTATCATTGAATAATTATCATTTTTTTTTCTCACAAATAATATGAATGCAGATAGAATAATTATTGTTATAATCATGCGAAGGAATTATTATGGGTTCACAGCTGCATAAGCAGCTTTTTAGAATTACGCATGCATATGGATGAAAGATATAGCAGGCAGCCAACAATAATTATTGTACAAAAATACCAGTGAAACGATCAATCAATCAGATTACGTTAAAGACATTTGTTAGATTGCGTAATGAGTTTAGAATTGTACAAGTTTTGGCTGATCTTGGGTTCCCTTTCTTCTTTCGATTTCTATGGACGTGTTAAAAATAAATCCCGAATTGGTTAATTTATACCTTCACGATATTTATCCATTTCTCCTTGTCTTCTCATCTTTTCTTTGGAGACTTCGTTATTTATCATTTCATTGTATTGTTCTAATTCTTGTTTCTTTTGCCATTTGATCATAACCAATTGGGCTAATTCGATGAAACCGAGAATTGTACCACCGAGGAAAGCGTTTTTCAAGGCAGGTCTGATACCAGCTGAAGGACAGTTAGGATATCAGTATTGTGTTTATTTTATACCTCTGATGGCCAACAAACCACCTGTAAGACAACCAGCAACAATAGGATTTATATGATCTTCAGTATTTCTGTAATAAACGAGTATACAATCGCAGGTAGAGAACATACCAGCCCAGAGAGCAAAGTTACCTATACTATTAAACTTGGCATCGAAAGATGATTACCTCCGAGAACTGGGCCTCTTCTTTTCAAGTGCTGAATTCCACCAAAGAATCTTTCTCTTTTGGGAGAATTGAAAAAGCCTGAAAGCTTGAGAAATAGGAGGATATAACTTTATACCTTTGATGAAATACCACAAACTACCACCGATGCAGCCCATACCAAAACCACCACCGATATCATCGAAAATTCTGTTTGGGCAAGGTCCTTCTCTGGCAGCCATTTTAAAAATTTAATAGATAATTTCAAGCTCTAAATTAAAAATAATATTGATACGCCTGATCTTCTCATAAAAAGGATTCTATTGATCAATTTTTACCTTAAAACGTTAAAATCTGCCTGTATGTTTGTAAAGCAAAATAGTACAATTCGATTCGGTTCAATTCAATTCAGAAGCATTTTTTGTGGGTAAGAGAAGATTAAAAAAAAACACCTTTTGAAGAATTGGAAAATATGTTAAAGAAAGAAAACAGTATAGTTTTTTGTTCTCAAAAGAAAAAGAATTTTCCAAGATAATTTGAGATAATTTGGATTTTGGTTTGTGTCAGAAACCAGTATTGATTACAAAAAAATCTCACTCGAAAAATCAGGTTTTAATTGGATAAAACCTGGTTTTTGAATTGTCAACAGATCCAAACACTGTTGAGAATTCATTGACATGTAGATACTTTATGGGAAAAATATTTTTCATAAAAATATCGACAAAGCTTTGAGATTTGCTTTCGTTCATTCATTCATTCGAAATCCTGAAAGAAGAGAAGTTCAGAAAAAATTTCCAAGAGAAGAATTTCTGGAAATTTTGAGAGAAGTAAATTGATTGATTGTTTTGCGAAACTTCTTGTTTGAATGAATTAATAATTTTGTAATACAACAAACAAAAAAAATCGTTGAAGAACATTTTGTTGTCAAATTTCCTTTTTTTATCGAAGAAAATAAACTTGACTCTTTTGATAGAAAATCTATTCAATTTCAATGGCCAAGAATCGCTATCTTGAGAATTTCTCAAATTTTCCCAGATAATTGGATTGAGAAAATAACTACTATGAGTCACGCACATATATCAGTTAAACGATGAAGTAGTATTATACGAGAATTTGAAAAAAGGTTATTTGAATCGAGATAATTTTTTAATTCAAAGACTGATTACTTGCAAAAATGCAAAGTAAATGGATAGTAAACTCATATAACCGTGAGAGTGCTTCAAATCC
>Ga0182738_1004410_pt1 | contig 15580 bp, 13 predicted proteins | sample eDN5th30CBELigMG_FD_128876 | JGI IMG/M metagenome (GOLD analysis project Ga0182738, IMG submission 128876) | Enriched Miracle-Growth compost microbial communities from Emeryville, California, USA - eDNA 5th pass 30_C BE-Lig MG (version 2)... ... | reverse complement strand
TATTGAGATGATTAAAGGCCATGAACGTCGGAGACTGATAATCAAACATGAAGCAGAAGAATTTTTCAACGAGAGTGAAGGGGTTAATGGAGTTTTTCTCAGCAAAATTTAATATGTCATCTAGAAGATCAGTTAGGTCATTGTCAGTAACAAAAGCGATTGAGTTTTTAGAGTATTTGTCTTGGATTGGTTTTTCGAATTTTACTCGTTCTGTGATAATAGCAAACAGGAAAGTGGTCATAAATTTGACCTTTGCACACAGATCTTGGGTCTGATTGGTTTCTTCTGGTTCTTGCTGTGGTGGATTATCTTTGAGAAGAAGACTTTGAGTTGATGGCTGGAATAAAGAATACATGTCTATTTTTTCTTCAGATGTTTGGAGTCTGATTCGGTGTTGTTTATTCTTCTTTTGCTGCAATGAGACTTGTGGTTTGGTTGTAGCCACAACAGTGTTTTGCTTAACTTGAGAGGTTTCTACATCAGTTTCCAATTGTGTATAAAAGTCTTGAAAACTGCCTTTGTATAATTCGAAAAGTCGTGCTTTGACGGAGTTTGAGATGTTGAAATAGACTTTGAAGCAAGTGCGGAAGAATGGTTCTAGAAGAGAAGTCTTTGCATTTGAAAGATGTGAAGTGCTGTAAGAGGAATCTTTTTGGTAGTAGGTGATCCATAATTTGAATGACGCAAGAGTTGTTTCTTTGGTGAGTTCGAAGTTTATCCTTTTGATGAAGGCAGGAAGATGATGATCAGCAAGTAGGTGGAAATTTTCAAGCACAAACCATTTACCAATTGAGCAACATCGAGTAAATTCTTCAATAACAATCTCAATAGGCGTTGCACCAAGTGCGACTTTGAAGCACTGATTTTTGTTTCGAAGAGCGAGTAACTCTATGTGCTCAATAGGATTTCTCGAATCGTCTCCAAACAGAACAAGAGTTGGTCTTTGGAACCAGTTTGTTCTGGCATGGGATTCAAAGTTTGTCTTTGGCATGAGGAAGTAGGAGTAATGTCTGGTTTCTCCAAGGAAGCCGCGGACAAATGTTTCAAGTGCATCTGGGCGCAAGCATTTGATTAAAGCAATGATTTCCAAGCTTGCAAATTGTTTATTCCAGTTATTGGGCATTTGAGGGAAGATAGAGTTGGGCTGTTTAAAGTTGAAGATGGATTTATTGAAGAATTCAGTCCATTTATTGAGGTCTTTTTCCATATCAGCAAATAATTTATGAATTTGAGGAAGGATAGTTTTGAGACTATCCAAAGCTTGATTATCCAAAAGGACCTCATCCTCAACAATATTGGGCTCACCGCTTGCATTGAGAATTTTTCTATCCCTTTTCATCAGAGATAGTTTCTTGGAACCTGCAAAGTCGTTTTCATCATCTGAGGCTGGAGATTGTTTTTCCTCTTCTGCAGTTGGAACCTTTGCAAAGAGAGATCTTTTCGTTTGACTTGGTGAACTAGCGATAGGGCCTTCAGCTTCGTGCTTTTGTCTTTCAACAGTTTCTGAGAATGAGAATTGGTATGCTTGTTTTGGAATCATTGGCGAGCCTCCCAATTCAATAGGAGCGCCATGTTTATTGCGAACAAGGAAATTGGCACTTTTCTGTAATTTATTCGACAAGATATCTGTCATATTGGAATGGAAACTATATCCCCCTGGATTTTTTGGAACTTGTTTCGCTGGGCTAATGGAGGTTAAAAAAAAAACACAATAAAAAGTTTACCTAGTATTGGTAGAAGAATCTTTTGGAATAGCAATTTTTGGGAGATCAAGATCTGGCATTTCATTTTGATTGAGTTGAATTAAATCTAGGAGAATTGGGTGAGAAATTCTTTTTTAAAAAATCTCTTTACTGATTTTATTGGATAAACCACTGGGGCTGGTGATTTTGGCCGGAGTTGTTTGCTCCTTCGAAAGAAGGGATTTCATATAAGAGTGTTTGGAAGTTTGTGGAATGACTTTTCTGGTATTTGGGACTTCTAGAGAGATTGTTTTGGCTTGACTTGCTTCTACGAGGAATCTTTTAAAGATGGAGTCTTCTTGTGCAAGGGAAGGGAGAAGTTTTCCAAAGTTTGCAAGAATGGCTGCCTGAGGGTTAAAAGGGATCAAGGGTGGGAGTTTATTGTCATTAAGTTCAAAAAATTGGGATAAGAATGTCGAGACATCTTGCCAATCTTGAGTTGTATTTGGATCGACAAGAGTTTTTTGAATTGAAGAATACCCGATTTTTCTGTACAATATAAATCTCCAAATGGTCTCATTAAAGTTTTGAGCTGATTTAAGCAGAAGGATGGCGAAATAGAAGGAAAAGATGTTTTGATGATCTTTGTGGAAGGTGGAGTACAGTTGTTGGAACGTGTTGAATACGACCATTGCTTCGAACTTTTCAATATCAGTGGAAGTGGCTTTATTTTTCAAGTATCCATTCAAGAGGGTAATTTCAAGGGCTTGTTGGATATTGAACAAGATGTTTTGCTCTGAGAGCGAATAAATGTTACCGAGTGGCGAATTCATGAGCTGAGCAGTAGTTTTGAGAAGGAAGAGTTCCTGAATGAGCTTGCTGTGCTTGAGTAGAATGGTTTCAAGATCTGGGAAATTACTATAGAGACTTGAGAATTCTTGGACCTGATTTCCTTCAAAGAATCTTGACTTGAGAGGATCTTTTTTGGGAGATGGTGATGGAGTTGGGGAATTGTTACTTCCAGCAACAGACTGAGAGTGAATGAAGAAAGAGCTTCGAACTGATCCTTTTCTGTAAAGTGTCGACTCTCCTTTATTCTTTTTCAAGAAGGAGAAAGATCTCTCACGTAGCTTTGGAAGCTCATCTTGAGGGTCGGAATTTTCAGTCTTCTCTTGTTCTGTGAGGGGGATAAGAAGATGAGCATCTGACTTTTTTGGACTTAGAGCAGAGGTGGTTTGTTGAGGTGTAGTGTGGATTTTGTATTTTCTCTTGACACTTTCGGCCAAACTGCCCAAGTGTTCCAAGACGGAGTTTTCGATTGGAGTAAGGAGATCAACCTTTTTAATTTGTTCTGTAAACAATTTGAATTGCTCATTTGCTTCGCTAAAAGATCTTTCATTATAGTATTTGATAATCGCAGCCTCCCTCTGGGTAGGATAACATGCTGTCAGAATTAAATCATTAACTGTCTCAGTCCACGTCTCCTCTCCACTTATATCATTATTGATAATAAATACCTGAAAATCTTTTAATAAATATTCTTATTTTGGAGAATTACCTTTTCAAGGAAGAATTTTGAAATATGGAACGATTTATTTTGAAGCAGAAGGATAAGTTTGAAATCTGGATGGACTTTACATTTCACTCCGTTAAATTCAAATTGGTCATTTGGCTGGTTGACGATTAGGACTTCATCATCAGATTCTTGGCCGTCAGCTTTTTTCTCTTGATTTTGGTCAGTATAATAGTGTTTGTTGTACAACTTTGAGATGATCTGGTTAAATCTCCAATTTAAGAGAGGCTCAATAATGTTGAGTAGGTCTTTATTAAAATCAACGAGAACAATGGCATTTCCCTTTTCGATTGCTGAAAGGACATTAGCAATGGTTGCTTCTGAAGGCATGCTTTGCTCTAAGATGAGTTTTTGAGCGAATTTTTTGTGGAGATATTTGAGGAATAATCCAGAAGGATCAATGACGAGAGGGTATTGCAGATTGAGTTCAAAAGACATTTCGAAGACCGAAATATTATCGATAAAATTTAAGCTCATAGGGATCTTTTTAGTGAGGCAATCAACCAAGAAGCCCTCACCTTGTAAAATACTATGAAGCCTGTGAGCATTGAAATCAAGTTCAGAGTTCATGTTATTAAGAATGAGTTTAAAGATATTGGGCCTGATTTGCGCAGAGTATTTTGAACATTGAGTCATGTACAGTGCTGCAGCGCGAATATACTCGGCGTATAAAACCTTATTGGCAGCACAAGGATTATTGAGCTCAAAATTGGCTTTGATAATAGTTTCAATATCTTGAGCAAGGTTGGTCATTCTGGTGATAGAGGTTTCAAGGCCCGATATATTTTGCGAAGCGTAATTCACTCTTTCATTAATTTGGCTCAAAAGTCTCGGTTGTTCCTCCAAAGCTAATTCCAAATGATGGAATATTTTATTTCTCGCTGATAAGTCAACTCTCAACTCTGATGATATTGAGTAAGATAAGAAGCGCAAAACAAATTACCTTCAGATGATGTTTTAATTGAGAAGACTTCTTTTAATCTGAAATCTCGTCTTAATTCGAATTTACAGATTTCAACAACCAAATCAATCCATTTCATGATACTCTTTTGAAGTTTATTAAAGTGTACTAAGTCAAGGTTAAGAAAGAGTTTTTAAAAGGTTGATTACTATTGCTCGTGATGAGGTTATTATCTTTAAGGATAGTGATCATCGTGGTGAGTTCATCAGTGCTAATGTGGGAGAATTTGAATTTGAGAATTCGGTCTTTGAATTCGTTAAAGTTATTCAAGAGATTGTAGAATTTATTGATATAGTCTTGGACAGTTTCGGTTGAAAAAGGTCCTGTATTGATGATGGAGAGATCAAGGGTATTTGCGTATTTGTCTTCAACAGGGCTCATATTGTATATCTGGCACCAAAGGATGGCATAGACAATAAAGAACTTGGAAGTAAAGAACCCAGCGTATTTAATATCGCTCATGTAAAGTTTACTATCATAGAGCAAGATGGCGTTTGTAACTTCAGAGAAAGCAAGTTGTAATTTTTTGAGGATATTTTCTTCATTGCTGAAACCTTTGAGATCCTCTTCAAAAACCATCAATTGTTTGTTGATATCATCAATTTCTTTTCCAAGTTGTTCCTTTTTTAATTTCAAATTGATGGTATTTTGGTGGACCCCAGTGATTTCATGTTGTCTATCTTGAATGAAACGTCTCAGGTCCTTGATTTCTATTTCAAGAAGTTCGCACCTCTTTTTGAGTTTTCGAATCGCTCCAATGAGGTTATGACCAGTTCCTTTTTGTGCCTCAGCTTTGGAATTGAGATTGTTTTTGAGCTCAGAAAAGACAAAATCTGCAATGAGGATGGCAATTCTAAAGTTTGGAAGGATGGAATATCCATAAGCATTGTCCTGAAGGCTTCCAAATTGAATTTCATAGTTGAAGGAGTTTTGGAAGATAAGGCAGAGTTTTTCGTCGAGATGAAGTGGGAAGATGTCTTCGTCCAAAACGACACTCTTGTCAACAAGAAGTTGGAGATCGTCAAGGATGATTTTTCTGAATTGGAGGTACATTTGAGGGAAATATTTGAGGAAGAGTTCGATGAGAGTGAGTCGGTCTGGAGTTTTGTGGAATTTGAAGGTCAAATTGTTGAGTTTGAGTGCTTCATCCTCTGCCACAATAATGAATTTAATGTTATTTTTCACAAGTTGCCTCGCCACAAAGAATAAGTGGGCTTCAGAAAACTGTGCGTAATTAGGATCCTTTTTCAAGATTGAAAAGAGAGTTTTGACTTGTTGTCTGGATAATATGGTCTTGAGACTGCCACCAAGTATGATGGTATTTAGATCCTGGAAGATTTGGAGAACTTTGTTCAAAAATTCTTTGGAGACATCAACTCTACCAGGCTTGAAAGTGTCAACAATCATTGTGAAAATACATTTTCTGCCCTCCAAAGCTGAGATAGTTAGTGTATCATAGAAAAGCGTCAAGAATTGGTTGTGGATATCAGCACTGGAGACCTTTTTGGGTGTTAGATGTAAAGTAGCAATTCGATAAGCCAAGATATGCGAGCAGAATTTGACAGCATGATAACAATAGAGAGGTTGAGACCTTGAAGTTAAGAACAGAGATTGTGAAGGTGTTTGAAGTTCCAAAAGAAGGGATGACAGATGTGGAAGAACCGATGATAGTCTAAATGTGAAATTATTGAAAAATAAGATTCCATTTTTATTATCTGTTAAATGTTGTACCATCTCTGATTGGATATACTATGAGGAGGTCAGGGGTTAATAATAAGTAAAAAGTTTACATTTAGGATGTCATCTTTTTTGTCTTGATCTCTTAGATGAATTAATTCAAATACTGGTTTTGAGTTATTAAAATCGATTTCTTCTTTCTCAGTGATCAGAATATTTGTATTGAAGAGGAAAGCTCTATCACGGGCGACTTCCTCAGTAATTTTGTTTTCGGATGAATCGGAGAAAATGAGGATCTGCGAAAGAAGATTGAAGCAATCTGTGGGTAGATTTGCCAAGTGCTGATTTTCATAGATATCAAGTTCTTTTTCTAGAGCATTCACCCTTTCATCAGAATCTGAGCTTGCAACACTACTCACAGAATCATCGGATTCACTCTTTTTGTCATCATCAACATCAGGAAGTTCATTTTCCAGGCTATTGCGACTGAAACTACTTCTCTGGGGGTCCGTTTTTCGAAGTCTTGATTCAGAAGGAACATTGCCTCTTTGATTAGAATAACTGGAGAATTGGGAGACACGAGTTTTTTCAGTGGTTTTCCTTGGTTGGAGGGTATTCGTCTCACTCGAGACCGATATTGTTGGTTCTGGTTGAACTTCTTCTGAAGGTGTAACAACCGTGAAGCTAACCTTTCGTTTTGAATAAATGGATTTGCGAAGAGTTGGTTTTTCTTGAAGACTCACATCATCAGCAACATCCAGAAGAGAAGGCTGTAAAAGATCCTCATCCTTTGGAGCAAGGAGATTTTTTTCAACAGAGTCTCTGCTTTCTGGTTTCTGCATCTCTTCAATGCTTGCTTTGTGTTCATTTTCTTGTTCTTGCTGATGATAAAAAGAGGAGCGTTTCATACGAGTCTGAATTATTGGGAGGCTGATGATAGGAGGAGTTTGAGTATTAATGGAATCTTCCAAGTTGGTTTTTGTTTCATCATTGGATTTTTGCTCAGGAGGACTTGTCATTTCGAATAATTGATTCGTGATGGTTGGGACGCTTGAAGTATTGCTCATCTTTTGGTCAAGATTGAAGAGGGTATGGATTTTGATATCCTTGGAGTGAATGAGTGCATGAGATTCAAGATTGAATTCTCCAATTTGTCCTAAAGTTCTGACTCGTTGATTTCTTCTAATTTTCATTTCAGTGACTTGGTTTTCATCTGAGTCCTTATTTTCGTTTTCAGGGAGAGCCTTTTGTTTCCTTTGTTTTCTAGTTGATCTCTGGTGCTTTAAAGGATCATCAAAAATGGAGGATTTTGTGATATTTTCCTCTTGGGTATTGACGAAAATATTTTGACTAGGAATTTGATTCATCGAAGTATTATTTGATGCAGGCACGGACTTGATATCTATCGCCTCAATAACAAATTCATTAGGAAGAGGCTTTGATTTCTCGAACTGATTGCCATAAATCATTTTCAAAGAGAGGAACCACAAGTCAAGGAAATTTTGGTGGTTTGTTTCTTCATACCAATTCCAGAACTCGAGTTTCTTAAACATCTGTAAAGCGGTAGCGATCGTCAAGTTACAACCAAACAAGTTCGAAAGAGTTTGCAGGCGATCTTTATGTCGGTAGTTGAAAATCAAAAACTGATTGATGAAAGATTTCAAGGTTTTCAAATATGGTTTTCCTTCAGCTTGGTTCACAATCGGCTCAGAAAACTCTTTAAATATCGTTTTCAAATCTCTAGTCGTCATTTCTGGCATATAATACAATATCATCTTTTGTAGAAATCTAAGTGAAGGAGGTTATGGATGGATCAAAAATAATTTCTGTATTTATTTACTCTTGAGGAATATTAGGAGGCAGGGTATTATCAGATTGCTGTTGATGTTGGTTATTTAAAAAGGAATGTGATAAAGCAGCAATAAAGGAGGTACGATCCAATTTAATAAAACTGCTTTTATTAATATCATACCAACCTTTATGATTTGAGAATGACTTTAATAATGACCATGGTTTCTCGTCACTGTGGGAATAGAGTTAGAACTTAGAGACAAAAACATTTTACATGGATGATAGATTCAAGTCATCAATAAAGATTAAACCATCAAGATCTAATGATGGAGAGTAACCTCCTCTCGAGTTTCTGATGAGACTGCTTTGGATGTCTTGAGACAACTTTGAAGTTTAGAACCCATCTATCTCTTAAATAAAAAGAGTTTACCTTTTCTTTTGTCATGAGAGGTGTTAGGGCGAAGGAGTAGGTTTTGTAAGCATTGTTTTCGAGCATTAATTTTAATTTCTGATTGATGGCCGAGGTCTTTCCATTTTGATATTCTGACAGAACGATGACAGGTTTTTTGTAAGCAATGAAATAATCAAGGAAAAACATGAGTTTTTTGGACGTTTCAGTTTGGACAAATAATTCATCTCTGACAAGAGGTAAATTTCTCTTATTAAAGTCGGTTTGCATGAAGGCGCGACTCTGACTAGACTTTTTCAAAGCTGGATTAAACTTGATCAATTCTTGAGCGGGAAGTCGGACTCCAATGAATTCAGGAGAAATTTCCTGGTATTCCAATAAAGTGATTTCATTCCAGGGAGCCCATTTCTGAGTTTGAAGATCGAAGCAATAATCATAGATTCCTAGATTAGGAGAGGTGATGGAGGTTGGCTTTTGGCCAAAGAATTTCAAGAAGAAGATTGAAGGAAAACTGTCCAAGAGTTCTTGAGAATTATCTTTGTAGTAGTTTTTAACAGTAGTAATTAGGTGCTTGCTAAAGCTACTGCGATATTCAGGCTTGTAGAGGACACCAATCGTCCATATCAAGCAGAATATACAAGATGACTCAATCATCAAGCTCTGCCTGTCGGTCGTCTGAGCAGCATTATGAGAAATATCAAGTCGCATTGAGTGTCTTATACCCATAATATCACCCTTTGAAACAGCCACCGAAGACTTTTTATCTTCAAAATTCGCTGAAGGGACTTTTCTAATGGGATTAGAATCAGCATATTCCTCCGCACGTTCAATTTCATCTTCAGTAATATTACCAAAAGAAATTTCAATTTTTCTGCACTCATTAAGGAATATTTCAAAGATACACAAGAAATTTGTCAATAAATGTGTCTCTGATAAATAATAAATCAATCCTTGGCGGGAGTATTCTTGTTCAGCATGAGTGATGACTGGTTCGATGATTTCTTTAAAGATATTTTTGAGGAGGCTGTAATGATGCAAGAAATAATCTCCAAGTTTAGCTAAAACTGCAATTTTTTTGTCAAATTGCTGTTCATTCGTAAAGATATTGGTATTGATGCTGATGAGCATAATATCAGCAAGATTAGCAGGATTTAGGGCTGTCATCTTATCACACTCAATAACAACGTTCATAGTTTTGGGAATTCTAATTTTGTATCCGTCAAGAGCTGTAATCATTCCCTGCTTTTTTCCTGCAATGAGTCTATCAATGACATTGACTGTATCTGCATTCAGTTGATCATAAATGCCTTCAACTATAATCCAATCATAAAGACGACTTTGAACTAATGCACTTTGAGGACTCGGATGTTGTGCCCAATGTGAACTAGGAAAGAGTTAGGAAAATAATAATTTCGCAAAGGATTTACCAATAACGAACGAGATCAGCATATTGATATTCTTGGATATCAGAAGATTTCATTTCATTGACAGCAACTTCAATAAAGATGGGCAATAGACCTTGAACTCTCGTATTTTTATATTCTCCTCCCAAAACCAGAGTTGATGGAGTGCTATCAAGATCAATCCAATTCAGACAGAAATTGGTCATTTTGACATCAGAAAGAATACTCGCAGTGGCTTCCAAGACCAGGGTCTTTCCTGAACCAACATTTCCGTTGATTAAAACAGTTTTATATTGAGGTGTCAGGGTATTTAAGATGGTAAAAAGTTCAAAACATTTCGAGTCAAATTTGGCAGTATTTGGGATATTATGTTCTTTTTTATATTTTTCCAACATTTCTTTAAAGTCACCCTCCAATTCTTCTTCCTGGTCAGTCACACTAGCAGTAATATCTGATTGGAAGATAGTATTGAATAAGTTGAGGATAATTTTAAAACTGGTTTCTTGGGTGAAAGGAGCAAGAGATTTTCGAATAGCTTTCCAGATTTCAAGAGCACCGATTTTGAGGACAGTTTGTGAAACAATCATAGTTTGAAGATTTTTCATGATTTTAGTGATCAAGTTCATGGAAGGCTTGATGTTCAGAGCCTGAACAAATTCGATTTCTTGCAGTGTGATTTTATCAGAAGAGAAAAAGTGTTGATTTTCTGCAGTGTTGGACAAGACTTGAAGGAAAGTTAGAGTCCTATTAGCAGTTTCTTGAGGATATTGAACGCCATAAAGGTCGTAGTAAAGGAAAATGATTTGTGAAAGATGAGGATTGATAAAATTCAAAATTCTGAAATTTTCAGAAAAGTTTTTGGGGGTGGTGTCAAGTGATCTGAGTTCACCAGTTTGCTTCGATGAGTAAGTGGCAAAGAAAGCCCAATTTTGATCACCTCTCAAGTCGAATGAGGAGAAACCATACTTGACTCTAAAGTCCCCATTTGCCAATATGTTTCTGATCATTTGAATCTGTGAAATTGTTTTGAGGAGGTGAGAAGAGAGGGAAATGATTTTACCTGTTGTGCCATAGTAGAGAGCACCGCATGACTGTACTCTTGGAGATTATCAAAAATGACCCAGAATCCTCCTTTGGGAGTGCCAAAAATAACCTGTGTGAGATAGTTGTAATCTGTTGCATACTGGTCAACAATAAACGTTTCTTTTCCAACAAGGTATGCAAGTGACTTGGTTAAAAATCATTAGATAATGATGGAAAAGTAAGAAGTTTTACTTTGATTGTTTCTTTTTTGCCTTGATCTTGCAAGCCATGGACTATGACTCCGCTCTGTGTCGCCAGAGCTCCCAACATGGTCACATAACATCTATTGGTTGAAGGTGCAAAAGCAATAGGTTCTGTGAAAGGAAGCAAACTGAATCCGTAGTTTCGTTTATAACAGAAGGACTTGATGATAATATTGTAATTGGTTGGTTCAACATTTTTGGAAGAATGGAGGAAATCTGATTTTGTGTTGAGAAGGTTAAAGTCTTGGATGGAGGTGGTGATTTCTAGGAAGCTTTTACTGGCATTGACTGTGGAGGTGAGCAGATCCGAATTTTTTATGACTTTAGCTTGATATTCAAGCATTGTTTTGGGAATAATGAGGAATTCGAAAGCATCTAAAGACTGAACATCGGACTCAATGACATAATTGAGAACTTCCAACTGGTATTTGATATGGAAGATATACTGATTTAAAAGTAGGAACCAGAACCTCTCTCTTTCATATCTGAAAAGTTCGCAGAGAGTCGCAAGATTATGCTCAATATTGGATTTGAAGAGCTTCAGCTTGTTGGCAATAAAAGAGTCTCTAGCATTCTCACTGACATATTGTTTGCTTCCAATGATCATGGTCATATCATGGCAGAATAAGATGTTGGTCAACAAGATGAGATTCTGGAAAATGACATTTTTTTCTTTGAATAATTTGAAATTATTGGCAAAGTTGTAAGCATTTTCAAAGAATACAGGCATGAACTTGATAAGATTACTTCGAACTGATTGTTTCAACTCTTTCTCGATTTCATTGAGGAGAGCGGGGATGTAGAAATTGGACCCATCTTGGTCTTGAGGATTGATGGGAATCCTGTTGGCAAAAGTGAGAGTTTCATGGAGAGTGTTGATAAGACCGTAAATGGCAGGTGGACTTTTTCCAGAGCTATCAACTTTAAGCTCTTTGACGTTTGAGAAGAGCCAGCTTAAATCTTTAATCACCTCTTTTGGTTCTGCTACAACAGACATGTATTCGATAATATGGTAATCTGTGAGAAGATGAAGTCTCGGGCAGGAACTTCTAAGCTGTCTGATGACCAGGTACAAATCAGAAACAATTGTATCGCATTTTGCATCAATCTTTTTTAAGTTTTCGATCAGATCCTCTCCAGTAGCCTCTTTCTTTTTGTCTGGCATTTCTGAAAGCGTCATTCTATCAAACAAAGCCACCAAGTAATGCATTTTTTTCTATGGGGAAGTGAGTTGAGAAAAAAGAGAAAGTTTAGTAAGTACTCCTTTAATAATTGCTTCAACTTGTTGTTTATACTGAGTATGAATCTGATTAAACGTCGGCTCATAGTCTTTATCTTTTCCAAAAAATTGAAGGATAAACTTGGAAATTTCATATTTTGGAAGTCAGAAAAAATTACTCGATGTCTCATGATTGGTGCGATGATAAAAACTTTTTTCTGTATTTTTCGAGCGAGTTTCATCAGCTTTTTAACGCCTTTAATGATGGAATCAAGACTAGTTAGTCTATCCAAGAAGGCACGAGGGTAGTTTGAATTTGACAGCATATTTTTGCTAAAAATATTAATTTTATCAGGGGAAAAAAATTATTTACATGGCAAAATGAAAATCCTGCAATTTGGAGATAACAGGGCCAATTCCTTTCATAATAAAGACATCATTGCCTTTGCCAACATCATATGGATAGGCATTCAAATCTTTGATTTTCATAATTCCCTCTTCAATTCTCTCAATTTCTTGTTCAATATTATATTCCTCTTGGGCATTCTAAGAAGTTTAGGAATTGTTCAAATATAATTGAATGACTTTGTAGATTGTGTTGATAAGAGAAGCATAAGTAAAAAGCTTATCTTCCAGCAATTTTTTTAACGTGATTAATTTTGGATCAGGTTTGGTTGCGAGTGAAGAATACATTTCACTCCATAATAAATCCCAATGTCTAGGCTTAAATGTTTCACTTTTGAGTTTTTTAAGGAGATCAAGATAATCCTTAAACCGACTGACTTCTCTAAGGTAGCTTCGCACAAGGTCCTAGAGATTTTATGAGAAATGAATAAAATAAGAATACCAAGATATTGATATTATTTTTGAATTTTTCTTCCAACAGATTGAGGAGTTTAAGTCCCTCTTGGATAATGTCTTCCATATCTTGAACATCAAGATTTTCAAAATGCAAATTTAGCCAATAATCACTTTTCTATAAAAGATTAATTCAGATTATCACCAAATTATGAGAGAATACAATCATCCATTTATCATAGATGAATTCCCACAGCAAATAGAATTTGTCAAAGTTTTCTTTGATGCCTTCAATTCCACTCCAATCTGTTTTTCTTGCGAAGAGCATTTCTTCGTAAAAGTTACATTTGGTTCCATACTCCATCAATTCATCCAATCGGAGCATAATGTCTCGAGCATTATGGAAGTAGTTTTGAGCATTCGCCAGATCATAATGGTTGGCATAATTACTAATATCAATTTTAATTCCTTCCAATTCTTTGAAGATTTGTTCGTTTTTCTGCTTTAACTCATTGATCAAGCGAGGTCTAGCAGCTTCAAGATGAACCTGTGCATCCATTTTGGCTTTATTCAAGTTCAGAATCCATCCTTTAGACATGTAAAATATGTCCAAAACATCAGGGTTGTAAAGGATGTTGAAATCTTCCATATAATTGACAATTTTCTGACTAATGTCGATGCTTTCTCTGATATTTTCAAAGTCAGATTTCAGTTCCTCACTCTCAAGGAAAATTTTGAGTTCAATATAATGATCGATAATCAAAGCCCCTTTGCTTAATCTTTCTTCAATTTTTGTAACAACAGCTCGATTTGAAGTGATAATTTCTTCCAATTTAAATTGCAAGACTAGAGGATGTTTGTAAGTCTTTGCAAAAAGAAAAGTATGATTACATTCTTTGAGATCAGTCAAATATTTTTCGATATTTTTCTTCAATTTTGTGATATATTCGCTGACGTCCAACATGAAGAATCCGATATGAAAAGCTGTTGGAACTTTAGTGCTGAGGAAATCAAGATCATTTTGTAACTGTTCAATCTCATAGCAAATCGTCGCAATGTTTTTATCATCCTGAAGAAATGTGTTATTGAATGAGTCACAATAATAAATTACGGATTCATTGAAATAATCTTTAACATCTGAAGTGTAATGTTTATCTTGAGTTAGGAGGAATTCAAAGTTGTGAAGGATGCTAAAAAGTGCAAATAAAGGGAGGAGACTTATTCTGAATAATTCATCAAGCCTAAATCTACAACTCATCAAATCATCTTCCAATCCATCAATAGTCATAAAATTGTCATTAGGAGGAGCTTTTTGAAGAGGGAGGTTAAGGATTTATTTCATGAAGAAAATTACGTGCTGTATCAACTCTTTCAAGCTTTGGAAAGATATCAAAAGCTGACATGAGAATTTTTTTGAGTTTTTGTTCGATATCATAAATATGAGGTTCATGAGTTATTTCAGCACGACCAAGTTTAAACCATGAAAAAGCATCTTTTCCAACATATTTCTCCTTTTATTCTTGTTAATATTTTCTCTATTATTAGAAATTACTTTTGTTCCAGCCCCAACTTTAATGGTAACTTCCGGCACTTCCTCATTTCTATAGTTGTCTGACAGCAATCGATCTTTGAATTCTTCAAAGTGAAAAATATTCTCGCGGGATGTTAGACGTTGCCTAGCTCTATCTTGTCTGGTCATTTTGATCCTAAAACAAAAAGTAAGTTTTTTGGCAAAATTGAAAAGGCGGACTTTGTTTTGTGAATAGATTTTTGCTTTTCTTTGATGGTATATTTGATCAGGAAAAGTGGTTTAATTCGAATTAAATCCGTCTGAACAAACCCTTCTTTATAGAGATTTCCAACGTTCAACAAATCATTCATGATGAACAAAATAATTTCTCTGATCAATTCTTTATCAGTATTTGCGACTGCCTGAGAACTAGCATCTGAGAGTTGCTGCGGTTTTGAAAGGAGATTAGTTTTGAGGATCTAGAATAGAATTCAATTTGAGAAAACTCATAATGAAGCTTTACATCGTAATCTGATCTGAGACAGAGATCTCTTCGGTATTTTTCTCTTTTATTCAAAATGTGCTTTGGAAGCTTTTCCAAAATATCATATGAGACAACAGGTAGAGGTAAGAGAGCATAATATTCTTCAAGATCTTCCATTAAGCTTTCAAGGGACTCTTTGATACAGATTTTGGTTGCATCATGTGCCATCGTTGTTGAGAAGTCGCACACTCTTTTGAGGGTCTCTCTTTCGAATGCTTCGTTCTTTAGTATTTTGATATCAACTTTCAGTTCATCCACACACTGCTGGACACGATAAATGTACAAGTCGATTTTGTTGCTATCAGTGTTGAACTCATCAGAAAGGGTTTTTAATTGGTCTATGTTGCCAATAATATTGCTTTTTCGAAATGGTTTGAGAGCTCTAAAAATCCTGATCTCTGATAATTGTCTCATTAGTGCAGAAACCTATGATGATTATTGTTGAAATAAATACCGAGGGGAACCGTTACCATGACGAAGAATTTGCTAGTGAATTCCAATGGTTTTGGAAGAATTTGGGTTATTGTCTGTTGAAATGCTTGAATGACAGAAGACATATTGGTGTTATCTGGTGGGAGCTTTTTGAGGAATTTATTTTCTGCTTTGAGTTTTTTCACATCTACAAGCCTTATTTTCCTTGTTAAGACGGCTCTATCAAGATAATCCTTTGGATTAATTTCTTCAGTGACATTGGTATCCTCTCTTAGCAAATGCCAATTTTCCTCTT
>Ga0182738_1004409_pt1 | contig 15583 bp, 11 predicted proteins | sample eDN5th30CBELigMG_FD_128876 | JGI IMG/M metagenome (GOLD analysis project Ga0182738, IMG submission 128876) | Enriched Miracle-Growth compost microbial communities from Emeryville, California, USA - eDNA 5th pass 30_C BE-Lig MG (version 2)... ... | reverse complement strand
CGGCGCGGGTCTTCGCCCATGCGCACCGTCGAGGTGAGGTGCACCGTCATCACGTTCGCCCGTGACCGGCTGATCGCCTCCCACCACTGCACCAGCTCGCCGGGGTGCCGCAGGATCGGACCACCCACCATGCCCGGAAACAACTCGGTCCCCCCGGCCGCGAAGAGCGCGGAGCCAAGATGCAGCACGCCGCGGGCCAGCCGCGACATGTCGGCTTCGCTCATCGTGTAGAACACCACCGGCGACTTCAGGCCCGGCAAGGCGACGACCCGGCCGCCACCACCCCGGATCGCCGCGTAGTACACCGCGACGTTCTGCCATTCGGCGAGTGCGTCGTCATAGGGCAGCGACGTGTCGGCCAGGGCGAGGGCGACGTGGCCACGCCGCGAGGCCGACCCGCCGATCGTGAGATGCGGGCCGAACTCCATGATCCGGTGCATGGGCACCTCGCCGTGGTCCATCGCCGAATCGAAACGGGCCGCGACCTTGATCGTCGGGTGGAAACGCAGGCCGTTGCCGATTCCCCGACGGAACCCGCTGCGCTGCAGCAGGAACGGGGTCTGGACCGCGCCGCCGCACACGAACACGTCGTCAGCGGTGATCCGGACCGGCTCGTCGCCACCGTCCGCGGTCGACACGCCGACCGCGGCACGGAAGCGTCCATCGCGCACCTCGAGCCGGTCGATGCGGGTGTCGGCCACGAGGGTCGCTCCGGCCTCGATCGCGCGGGGCACGAAGGTGCGGGCCATCGTCTGTTTCGTGGCGTGCCCGTCGGCCGAATAGCTGAACGCCCGGGCGAACTCGGTCGAGCGCCAACCGAGGGCGTCGGCGCCTTCGGCGATCTTGGCCGAGGCCGGGGGCGCCTCGCCCGGGACCATCGTGATGTCGAGAAAGTCTTCGACCTCGGTGGCGGCATCGGCCAGGGTGTCCGCGCCGAAGTCGCCGATCCGGTACTCGGTCACCCAGGCCGAGCGCAGATAGTCGGGCAGGCGTCGGTACAACCCGCTGTTCACCTCGGTCGACCCGCCCACACAACGGCCCTCGGCATAGGAGATGCCCGGGTTGCCGAGCGCCGCGGTCAAACCGTGGTTCCGGTAGCGGGTCATCATCTCGTCCATCGAGAACGCTTCGACGTCTCCGGGGGTCGCCCAGGGGCCCTCTTCGACGACGAGCACGTCACGGCCGGCCTCGGCGCACAAGGCCGCGGTCACCGCCCCGCCCGCACCCGAGCCGATCACGAGGACCTCGGTCCGGAGCTTCTTCACGCCGCCGACCCGACCTCTCGTGGGTCGGGCCGGGTCTCCTCGTCGGCGAACAGGACCAGCGACGACAGCAGCCGCGCATACTGGCGGATCGGGGTGAGCGGGTTCGACTCCCAGGTCGCGATCAGCTTCCGCAACGTGGCCTCGTCGGGGATCCGGCCACCGTGGGTGACCCGGGTGAGCGCTTCGAGCAGCACCGAATCCAGAGCGATGCCGATCTTGAGATGCTGGGGAAGGTCGGCCAGCGAGCCGGCGACGAACGCCTCGGCGGCGCCCCGCTGGGTGGGGTCCAGCGGAGCGAGCAGCGCTTCGATGATCCGGCTCCTGAACGATGCCATGCGGACGACGAGCTTACCGGCCGGTCGTCACCGGAACGGGCTCGACCCCCCGGGGCGATCCGGTGAGCGCACGCGCGTCGATGCGGCGGGAATGCCGGTCGTCGGTCGCGATCACCCGCCGTCGTCCTCATCGACCACGTCGACGTCGTCGTCGAGATCATCGTCGTCGAGATCGGCGAGCCGCAGGGCAAGACCCCCCGAGGCGATCGCGGCCACGATCGATCCGGCAGCGGTGCCGAGCGCCGCGGCGATGATCAAGCGCGTCAGGGTCGGATCGATGCTGCCCAAGGGCACCGCCTTGTCGAACGCGGGTACGCGCAGCACCGCCCACACGCCCAGCGCCGCCGCCGCGGCCAGCACCGCGATCGACCGGGCAGCCGCGGCGCGCAGCGCGAGCGCGCCCAGCCCCAGCGCGACGCACACGATCGGCAGCGCCACCCAGATCGGATTGCCCCCCGCCAGAGCGGGAACTGCGGCGAGCTCCGACGCGCCCGCCCACAAGGCGAGCGCGCCGATGACCACCAGTGCAGCGGCTGCGATCCGGCTGGCAGGGCCGTGCAGGATCAACCCCGCGCCCGCCAGCACCACGAAGAACACCACCGCGAGGCCCCACTGGGGCAGCGGACTCGGGGCGGGAAACTCCCGGAGCTCGCCCAGGATCTCGTAGGGGGCGCCGTCCACCGTCAACGGGATGTACCAGAGCCCGTCGTCTCGATCGGAGATGAGCACGCGGTTCGTGCCCGGCACCAACTTCGGGGCGATCTGTGGGGTCATGTAGTGGATGCGGTGGTCGTGCCACACGTAGTGGCCACCGTGGCCGACCGTCTTCCACTGCGGATGCTGCGTCGCCCGCTTGATCGTGACCCAGTCGGGGATGTCGGTGTTCTCAGCGGACCCGTAGCGGCTCTCGTTCAGGTACGTCGCACTCGAGGACTGGTTCTCCTGCACGGTGCCCCGCTCATCGATCCGCAGCCACGGTTCGCCCGTGTAGCCGGGAATCTCCACGATGTGCCCGGGCTGCACCGTCAGGTCGAGGAACCCGTCGCCTCCCACGACCTTCGCGGTGAAGGGCACCTTCACCGCCTGGTCACAGGTGACCGCGGTGGCTCGAGACTCGGGCGCCGCGACGACACAGAGCACCTTCGAGCGGTAGTTGCCGGGTTCCGCCGGATCGGCGCCCGCCGCCGGTGCCAGCGCGACGAGGCCGCACAGCGTCACGGCGACCGCAGCGAGAACCCGTCGGGCGATCACGGGACGGGCTCGCTGGGGTGCAGGATCTTCAACAGTTCGTCGTGGCACCGCCCGTTGGTCGCCAGCCCCGAGCCGCCACCGGGGCCGGGTCGGCCCGCCAGGTCGGTGAAGCGCCCGCCGGCCTCGGCCAGGATCACCGGCATCGGCGCGAGGTCGTAGAGCTCGGCGACCGAATCGGCCATCGCCTCGGCCCGGCCGGTGGCCACCAGGGTGTAGCCGTAGCCGTCGCCCCAGGTCCGCAGGTGCAGGCCGTGCACGTTGAGCCGATCGACGACCTCGCCCGGCCATGCGGACAGTCCCGAGGTCATCACGTAGGCGTCGGTGAGCTGCGCGGTGTCGTTCACGTGGACCGCGTCGCCGTTGCACCACGCCCCCAGGCCCCGACCGGCGTACACCGTCTCACCCAGTGCGGGCACGTTGATCACTCCGATGGCGATGCCGTCGGCGTCTTCGAGCGCCAGCAGGTTCGTGTAGAGCGGCACCCCGTGGGTGAACGCCTTCGTGCCGTCGATCGGGTCGATGATCCAGCGCCGCCCCGACGTCCCCGGCGTCTCGGCCTCTTCCTCTCCGAAGATCCCGTCGTCGGGGAACAGCTCGGCGATCTCGCGGCGGAGCTGCGCCTCGGCGCCCCGGTCGGCGACGGTCACCGGCGTGCCGTCACCCTTGGTGTCGACGGCGAGGTCGGCCCGACGGAAGAACGACTGGGTCAACTCGCCCGCCCGGCGGGCGAGTCCGACGGCCTCGTCGAGCAGGCCTCGATCGACCGGTGGGAACGCGGGATCGGACATGGCCATCAGCTTGGCACTTCCTCGCGGCGGTTCCCGAAGTTCGAGTGGGAGCCAGCGCCGGGGGCGTTTGTACGCTTGGCGGTCGTGACCGAACACGACCTGCACGCCGACGCCGGCCCGGCTCCCCGTCGGACGTTCGCGATCATCTCCCATCCGGACGCGGGCAAGACGACCCTCACCGAGAAGTTCCTGCTCTACGGCGGTGCGCTCGGGGGTTCGAGCGCCGGTTCGGTCAAGGCCAAGGGGGCGCGACGCTCGGCGACCTCGGACTGGATGGAGCTGGAACAGTCCCGCGGCATCTCGATCACCTCGACCGTGCTGCAGTTCCCCTACCGCGGCCACGTGGTGAACCTGCTCGACACGCCCGGGCACCGCGATTTCTCCGAGGACACCTACCGGGTGCTGGCCGCGGCGGACGCCGCGGTGATGGTCCTCGATGCCTCCCGGGGAATCGAGGCGCAGACCCTCAAGCTGTTCGAAGTGTGTCGCGCCCGCGGGCTGCCACTGATCACCTTCGTCAACAAGTGGGACCGTCCCGGACGCTCCCCGCTGGAACTGCTCGACGAGATCGAGGAGCGCCTGGAACTGCCGGCGGTCCCGATGACCTGGCCCGTGGGTATCGCGGGCGACTTCCGTGGCGTCGTCGACCGGCGCGACGGCACGTTCGTCCGCTTCACCCGGGTCGCCCGGGGCGCGACCGAAGCGCCCGAAGAGGTCGTACCGGTCGACCGGGCGCACGATGAAGAGGGCACGGCGTGGGACGAGGCGGCCGAGGGGCTCGAACTACTCGACGCGGTCGGCGCCGACTTCGACCCGGAACTGTTCGAGGCGGGAGAGATGACGCCGACGTTCTTCGGCTCCGCGCTCACCAACTTCGGGGTGCGGTTGTTGTTGAACGCGGTGATCGACCTGGCGCCGGGCCCGTCGCCCCGCCCGGACGTCGACGGGAAACCGCGGCCGCTGGACGCGCCGATGAGCGGCTTCGTCTTCAAGGTGCAGGCGAACCTCGACCCTGCGCACCGCGACCGCATCGCGTATCTGCGGGTCAACTCGGGCCGTTTCGAACGGGGCATGGTGCTCACCCACCAGCGAACCGGCAAGTCGTTCTCGACCAAATACGCCCACACCGTGTTCGGACGCGAGCGTGAAACCGTCGAAGAAGCCTGGCCGGGCGACGTCGTCGGACTGGTGAACGCCAACGAAGTGCACGTCGGCGACACGCTGTGGCTCGCCGACCCGGTCGAGTTCCCGTCGATCCCGAGCTTCGCTCCCGAACACTTCCAGGTCGCCCGGGTGCTCGACACCGGCCGGTTCAAGCAGTTCCGGCGCGGGATCTCTCAGCTCGACGAAGAAGGAGTGGTGCAGGTGCTGCGCGACCCGGACCTCGGCGAGCAGGCACCGATGCTGGCGGCGGTCGGCCCCATGCAGTTCGACGTGGCGAAACACCGCCTCGAGAACGAGTTCGGCGCTCCGGTCGAATTGAGCCCCACCCGCTACCGCGTGGCCCGTCGCACCGACGAGGCGAGCGCCGCTGCGCTCACCGGCATGCAGGGGGTCACCGTGCTGGCGCGCGCCGATGGGACGCTGCTTGCCCTGTTCGAGTCGGAGTTCTGGCTGCAGCGTCTCGTCGGTGACAAACCCGAACTGGTGCTCGAACCCCTCGTCGGCACCGGCCTGGCAGGCTGACCCCCACCGGAACTCGTCGCAGTGAGGTGCGTCGAGCGCACTCAACTGCGACAAGTTCCCGCTAAGGGCAGCGCAGGCCGCTCCGCGGTGGGCGCAGCGAGATCAGGTACGCGGAAACGGCGTCGTCCACACAGGCGTCTCCCCGGCCGTACGCCGTGTGCTCGTCACCGACCTTGGTGATGAGTGCGCCATGGGGCAGCGCTGCTGCGAGGTCGACGCCGTTGACGTACGGCGTCGCGGGATCACCGGTGGTCGACACCACCACGATCAGGGGCGAACCCTTCGCCTTCGGTGGCGTGAGCGGTCGGGGCGGCGTCGGCCAGTAGGCACAGCGGATGTAGTCGGTGATGATGCCCTCCGCCAGATAGGGCGATGTCTTCGCCACGGCGCGACCGGCGTCGATGAAGGCCTGCGGGCTCTTCGGCCAGTCCCAATCCAGACAGCTCACCGCGAAGTAGGCGTCGGTCTGGTTGCCGTAGCTGCCATCGGGTTCGCGACCCAGGTACTGGTCGGCGAGTTCCTGCAACGTCGTGCCGTCGCCTCCGAGCGCGTCGCTCAGCCCTCTGGCAAGGGTGGGCCAGAAGCTGGTCACGTACAGCGCCTGGCCGACGCCGAGTTGGAAGGCGCCGCTGGTCAGATCGCGTGCTGGATCATCGGTCGGCATCGTCGCGGTGCGGAACTCGTCACGGATCTTGTCGAACGCGGCGGCCGGGTCGTCGGGGCAGTCGGCGAGCGACGGACACCTGGCGATGAACTGCTCGAACACCTTGTCGAAGGCGATGCCCTGGTCGCGGGCGGCGTCGATGCCCGGTTGGCCGAGACGGACCACCCCATCGAGCACCATCGCGCGGATGCGGGTCGGGTAGGTGTCGGCGTAGACCTGCCCGATGCTGGTGCCATAGGAATAGCCGAGGTAGTTGATCTTGTCGGCGCCGAGCGCCCGGCGCAGGTCGTCGACGTCGGCGGCGACATCGCGCGTCGACATGTGGGGGAGCAGGTCCGCGTCGGCCGCGGTGCACGCCTTCACGTACGACTTCGAAACCGACTCGAGTTCCGCCACGGCCTTCGGGGTCTGCGGGGCGGGGTCGGGCGCGTACAGCTCGCCGATGTCGAAACCGCAGTCGACCGGGCTCGATCGTCCGACGCCACGGGGGTCGAACCCGATCAGGTCGAAGTGGTCGGTGATCTCCCGTGGCCAGAAGTTGCCCTCGACGAACTCGATGCCCGACCCGCCCGGCCCGCCGGGGTTCACCACGAGTGGTCCGAGCGACTCTGACGGATCGGTCGCCGGCAGCATCACGATGGCGAGGTCGAGGGTCGCGCCGTCGGGGTGGTCGTGGTCGAGGGGAACCGCGATCGTCGCGCAGCGGAACGGTGGTTGCGCGTCGTCGCAGTCGTGCCAGTCGATCGGCTTCGCCGAGCCGGCCGCGGCGGGGAGGGAGTTCCCCGCCGCGCTGGTCGAGGGGCTCGAGGTCGTGGCGCTCGAGGTGTCTCGAGCCGGTACCGAGGTCGAACACGACACCAACGACGAGACGAGCACGACGGCCGTCGCCAACATCGTCCGGGAGCGCGCGCGAATGGCCAAGACCTGCGAGGCTAGACGCCCATGTCCGAGGAGGTCACCGACACGTGGCTGGTCGGCGTGGTGGCCCACGACGACGCACTCTCCAGTGTCCGGATCCATGCGGGTTATCTGGCCGTGGGACCGACGAGCCGGCGCGACCACCGGATCCTCGCTCGGATCCGGTTCGGTGATCCCGCCGCGCCGGCATTTCCCGACGCCGAGACCTCCAAGATCCTCATCACCCGTGAGGAGGAGCTCATCGCCCGGCTCGGCGGCGACGCCGTACTCATCGCCGTGTTGACCGTACCGGCGTTCCGCGACCTGATCTTCCACACCGCGGAGCCCGAGCGGTGCCGAGCCGTCCTGGAAGCCGCCGACGACCCCGACCTCGACGTCGACATCGCCGCCGATCCCGCCTGGAGCATGTACCGGTCGCTGTTCACCGACGCCGTTCCCGCCGACGCCGACCGACGCCGGATCCAGGACGCCGCGGCTGCGGCGGGAGACTCCGCGCCCCGCGGCGCCGTCGAGCACCGGTTCGCCTTCTCCGGTCTCGCCGAAGCCGATCAGGCGGCCGCGGCGCTGCGCGACGCCGGCGTCGAAGTCACGTTCGTCGAAGCCGACGACGCCGCAGCCGAGGCGCCACCGCGGTTCGTCATCGTCGAAACCGAGACGCTCACCCAGATCGACATGGCCCGGTCGCGCGACGCGCTCGGCGGCTTCGCGGTGAGCTGGGGCGGCGACTATCTCGGGTGGGACTTCATCGCTCCCACGTCGAACCCGCATCCCTGACCCGGCCACGGGCGCCCGGGTGGAGCGTCTCCGCCGGGCCGCCGACGCGCCGCGCCGGTGGCGGCGGGCTCAGGAGGGTTTGCGGGCGACGACGTCGACGTTGGTCGCCACGAGGTTCACGACCGGCACGCGAGCGAGGAGCTCGTTGAGCTTCCACACCGTGGCGGCGCGTTTCGCATCGAGGCGGCGTCCCAGTTGCGTCAGCGGCATGAGGTTCAGGCGCTTCGCCTCGACGACCTCGTATCCGGCGACGTCGAGGAGCAGCGCGGCGCTCGACACGGTGTAGACGTGATCGTGCGGCAACTGGCCGTGGTAGTAGCGACCGGCCCGGCGCGCCGCGTATTCCACGTACGACCATCGGTTCGGCAACTTCGAGACCAGCAGCCACCCGCCGGGACGCAGGATCCGTCGCAGTTCGGCGAGGCTGCCGATCGGGTCCGAGACGTGCTCGAGGGTGCCGTGGCTGACCACCGCATCGAACGACTCGTCGTCGTAGGGCAACTTCACCGGATCGCCGCTCACGGTGACCGACAACTCCGGGTACTGGCGGAACGTCGACGTGGTCGGCTCGCCTCCGAGTTCGCTGCGATAGTCGAACGACGCCACGTCCAGCCCGTGGGCCGCCAGGCGGACCGACAGATGCCCGAACCCCGCGCCCCAGTCCAGTACCCGGCCGGCCCCGGTGTCGGCGGCACGTTGGGCGGCAACCTCGTACTCGACGGAGAGCAGCGCCGACTCGCCGCCGATGTCGCAGAGCATGTCGGAACCCTCCATGCCTTCGACGGGTGACGTGTCGGTGGATCTCATGGCGGGATATCCCTGCTCGTTGTCGAGGACGAGGCGCAGCTCCGGTTGCCCCGAAGCGAGACGGTCGTCGTCTCATTGCGCCCGTGGGGAGTCAGCGAGCCTACTCGCCGTCGCTTCGGGGGTGTCGAACGTCGCCTCCTACGATGGCTCCCTACGATGACCAACGTGGCGAGACAACCCTCCGATGATCAGGCCTCCGCCGATCGGGCCCACGACGATGCCGCCGATCCGGCGATCCACCGGTCGCTCGGGCTGACCGACGACGAGGCCGATCGGATCGCCGCGACCCTCGGCCGTCGGCCCAACCACCTCGAGTTGGCGATGTACTCGGTGATGTGGTCCGAGCACTGCTCGTACAAGTCGTCGCGGATCCATCTGCGCCGTCTGCCGACCGAGGCGCCCCATGTTCTGGTCGGCCCCGGCGAGGGGGCCGGAGTGGTCGACGTCGGCGACGGGATCGCGCTGGCGCTGCGGATCGAGAGCCACAACCATCCCTCTTTCATCGAGCCGTACCAGGGCGCAGCGACCGGCGCCGGTGGCATCCTGCGCGACATCTTCTCGATGGGTGCCCGACCCATCGCCCTGATGGACCCCCTGCGCTTCGGTCCGCTCGACGACGCCCGGAGCCGGTGGGTCGCCGAGGGCGTCGTGTCGGGCATCTCCGGTTACGGCAATTCCGTCGGCGTGCCCACCATCGGCGGCGAAGCCGTCTTCGACCCCACCTACACCGGCAACCCGCTGGTGAACGTGCTCGCGCTCGGCATCCTGCCCGTCGAGAACCTGGTGTTGGGACGGGCGACCGGTGCGGGCAATCTGGCCGTGCTGCTCGGCTCGACCACGGGCCGTGACGGGATCGGCGGGGTGTCGGTGCTCGCCTCGGCGTCGTTCGACAGCGACGGTGCGGACGACGACAAGCGTCCCAGCGTGCAGGTCGGCGATCCTTTCGAGGAGAAGCGGCTGATCGAGGCCTGCCTGGAGCTGTACGCGCGCGACCTCGTGGTCGGCGTGCAGGACCTCGGCGGCGCCGGGATCACCTGCGCCACCTCCGAGACCGCCGCCAAGGGTGATTCGGGGATGGACGTGTACGTGTCGGAGATCCCGTTGCGCGAGACCGGTATGAACCCGGTCGAGATCATGACCAGCGAGTCCCAGGAGCGGATGCTGGCGATCGTCACTCCCGAGCAGCTCGACGACGTGCTCGAGGTCGCCCGGCGTTGGGAGATCCGCGCGTCGGTGATCGGACGGGTGAACACCAGCGGCCGCCTGCGCGTGCTCTCGGGCACCGGACCCGAAGCCGAGGTGCTCGCCGACGCGCCAGCCAAGTCTCTGGAAGAGGATGCGCCGCTGTACGACCGGCCCCGTGCCGAACCGGTCGACCTCGCCGCACGGCGCGAGGACGACCCGGCCCGACACCTCGATGGTCTCGACACGCCGTCCCGACTCGGTGCCGACCTGTCGGCGATGCTGTGCGGCACGCGATGGATCTGGTCCCAGTACGACCACCAGCTCTTCCTGAACACCGTGACCGGGCCCGGCTCTGATGCCGCGGTGTTGCGTCTGCGTCACCCCGAGACCGGTGTGGCGACCGGCAAGGGGGTCGCATTGTCGACCGACGGCAACCACCGCTGGTGCGCGGTCGACCCGCGGCTTGGTACGGCCGCGGTCGTCGCCGAGTCGCTGGCGAACCTGGCGTGTGTCGGTGCCCGACCGCTGGCGCTCGTGAACTGCCTGAACTTCGGAAACCCCGAGAATCCCGAGGTCATGTGGCAGTTCTCCGAAGCGGTCGACGGTATGGGCGACGCCTGCCGGGCCTTCGGGGTGCCGGTGATCGGCGGGAATGTGAGCTTCTACAACGCCTCGGGCGAGGTCGACATCGATCCCACTCCCGTCGTCGGCACCCTGGGTCTGATCGATGCGCTCGAACGTCGACCGACCGGGCCGACCCTCGAGGCCGGCGCGGCGCTGTTGCTGATCGGCCCCGATCCTGCCGGCGACGGTCCGGCCGAGGGCGTACCGAGCGGCCTGGCCGGTTCACGATGGGCGTTCGACCACGGACTGCGCGGCGGTTCGCTCGTCGCACTCGACGCCGCGATCCATGCTCGGGTGTGTGACCTGGTGCGCGGTCTCGTGGTCGAAGACCTGGTCGTCGGCGTGAGCGACGTGTCCGAGGGCGGGCTCGCCGGGACGCTCGGCGAAGCCGTGGCCCGTTCGGGGCTCGGGGCACAGGTCACGATGCCCGAACCGGCGTCGCCGGTGCCGTGGTTGTTCGGTGAGGCGCCGTCGCGGATGCTGGTCTGCGTGGACGCCGGCGGCGTCGTGGACGTGCAGGCACGCTGCCGCGACGCGGGGGTACCCGAACGGTTGCTGGGTACGGTCAGCGGTGACCGTCTGACGGTGCGGAGTGCCGCAGCGGATGTGGTGCTCGACGCCGGGGTCGAGGAGCTGCGTGCGACCTGGCACGACCGGCTCGACGACGCGTTCGCTGCCGGTACCACCCAGGGTTGAGCCGGCCGGGCAGCGCCGTCGTCGAAGCGGCTCCGCCGCCCACGGACCCGACGCGCAGCCGAGCCGTGGGAACGTCAGCCGGTGTAGGCCGGTGTCGCTGCGACCGGCTCGGCCGCAACCGCCTGCCGGGCGGCCGGCGGCGTCGTGGTCGTCGCGGTCGTACTCGTGGTCGTCGCGGTCGCGGTCGTGGTCGACGCGATCGTGCTCGTGGTCGGCATGGTCGTGGTCGGCATGGCCGTGCTCGTGGTCGGCATGGTCGTGGTCGGAATGGCCGTGCTCGTGGTCGGCATGGTCGTGGTCGTGGTCGTGGTCGTGGTCGGCTGTTCGGGCAGCGCCAGGCGGATCGGCTCGACGTAGTTCACCGTGTCGCTCAGATCGAGCTGGAACGACACCTCGCCGTTGAGCTGTCGGACGTCCGAGCAGCCCAGGTACTCGGGGTCCAGATGCTCGTAGTCGCGGTAGGTCTCCAGGGCACGGATCGCTGCGAGCAGATCACCGGACGGATCGATCGAGTAGGACCCGTCAGGGCCGCATGCCAGGAGTGCCCCCGAGAAGGCCGCCGCCGCGTCGGCACCGACCGCTGAGGTGAGGTACGCACGCAGCAGCGGATCGTCCACGCTCGTGTAGCCGTCTCCGCCACCGGGGTAGTGCACCTCGAGCGGCTGGACGCCGGTCGGCGACACGAGCGTGTGTCCGTCGGGAATCGAGGTGACGGCGAACCCGACGGAGGTGACGACGCCGAAGTCGGTTCCCGGTTCGGTGCCCGAACCCGTGATGTACGGCTCGAAGTTGACCGTCGGGTAGATGTAGTGCCCCGGTCCGGGCCACGACGGAAGGGGATGTTCGGGCGAAATTCCGACCGCGTTGAGATCGAGGTCGTCCATCGCGTCGTTCCACATGTCCTCGGTGACCTCGACCGGGGCACACTGGAGCTGGTCGCCCTCCGCGTTCTCGAGTACGAGCACCACCTGGGTGTCGGTCGGCACCGCATGGGCGACCCCGTCGGTGCCGTTGTCATCGGCCACATCGAAAGAGACGATGTCGAGAACCCCGTCGGAACGTTTGCCGAACCCGAAGTACGCGGCACACGATTCGTAGGTGCCGTCACCGGCCCTCGCGGTGGGAGCGTTCGCGGTGTTCGCGTCCGCGTCGACCGTCGGCGCCGCCGCGGTCATCGGGGCCCAGGCCGCCCCGGTCGTCGTGACCGCCGTTGCGATCCCGACCATCGACAGCCAGGTCCGATTCACAAAGCTTGCCCGTCGCATGTTTCGCCTCTCGATGTGTCGGTGATCGGAGAGTCGACCGCCTGTTCTCGTATCGGGAGCCTAACGGTTCTCGGGTGTCACCTCCGGGTCCATCGGCGGCATCACTTCGTCGAGGACCGCGATGCGTGCCGGATGACGCAGACCAGCGACGAGTTGCTCACCGAGCGAGGTCCGGCGGCCGTCGCTGTGGAGCCGCCCCGGCCACCCGTGCAGCTGGTGATACGCCGATGCCGCGTAGATCAGGGCGGTGGCGACGTGGCGACGGCGCCAGGTCCCGCTCACGTACACCTGGTCGACGACCGCCTCGTCACGCCACCAGCGGATCGCGCCCACCTGGTCGCGGTTTCTCACGGGAAGCGAGAAGAATGTGGCGTCGGGAACGACCACACCGACGGGCAGCACGTCGTGTGCGTAGCCGACCAGCGTCATCGCGGGACGGGCGTGACCGAATTCCGGCAGCGCGACGAACCACATCCCGGGACTCCCCGGCGCCGCGGCGGGATCGACCCGCAGGCGCGGCCGTCGCTCGTCGTCGAGGTCGGCCCGCCAGATCTCGAAGAGCCCGGTCGTGTCTCCCGGGTCGGTGACGACCTCACCGTCGTCGTGGTCGTCGCTGAAGAGGCAACGAACCTGCCAACGCCCTCCCGACAATGCGGCCTGGCGGTGATACCACGCATGCGTGCCCGGCCTCGGCACCTCGGGATTTCCGTCGGCAGGCGAAGGGTTTGGAGTCGGTCCGGTCGCCCTGGTCACGGAGCGCAACCTATCCGGCGACCGTGACGGCGGCGGCCGATCGGCGCGGTGGTGGTGGATCAGTGTCGTCGACGTGCGATCATGGAGGCGTGCCGCCCTCCGCGCCAGAGGATCCCGAGCATCCGACCGACGACACGCTGAAGGAGGCGTGCGGCGTCTTCGGCGTCCGGGCGCCCGGTCAACCGGTCGCCCATCTCACCTACCTGGGGCTCTACGCGCTGCAGCACCGCGGCCAGGAATCCGCGGGGATGGCGGTGTCGGACCTCGAGGAGATCACGGTCGTCAAGGACATGGGGCTGGTCTCGACGGTGTTCGACGAGCGCACCCTCGCGCCCCTCACCGGCGACCTCGCGATCGGCCACACCCGCTATTCCACGACCGGCAACTCGACCTGGCGCAACGCCCAGCCGGTGTACCGCGACCTCGGCACCATGGGCTTCGCGTTGGGCCACAACGGCAATCTGACCAACACCCGCGCGCTCGCCGACGGCATCGGCATGCTGCCGGGCACGGTGGCATCCGACACCGACCTGGTCGCGGAGCTGTTGTCGCTCGACATCGAAGTGTCCAGAGCCGAGGTGTCGACGGGCGCGGACGCATCAGCGGTACCCGATCTGCTCGGCAGCGCACTGTTGCGTGTGCTGCCTCGTCTGGAGGGCGCGTTCAGCTTCGTCTTGATGGACGAGCAGCGCATCTACGGGGTGCGCGATCCCAACGGTTTCCGTCCGCTGTGTCTGGGTCGCCTCGACAACGGGGGTTGGGTCCTTGCGTCGGAGTCGCCGGCGCTCGACGTGATCGGCGCGCACTTCGTGCGCGAGATCGACCCGGGCGAGCTGGTGGTGATCGACGCCGATGGCGTCACCTCGATCCCGGTGTTCCCGGCCGACCGACTGAATCCCAAGCTGTGCCTGTTCGAGTTCGTCTATTTCGCACGTCCCGATTCGCAGCTCTACGGCCAGAGCGTGCACCACGCCCGCGTGCGCATGGGGGAGTTGCTCGCCGAGCAGGCGCCGGTCTCCGCCGACATGGTCATGGGCGTACCCGAGTCGGGGCTCCCCGCCGCCGAGGGCTTCGCCCGGGCGAGCGGGATCCCCTACGGGCAGGGCCTGGTGAAGAATCGCTACATCGGCCGAACGTTCATCGCGCCGTCGCAGGCGATGCGGGCGCTCGGGGTGCGCATGAAGCTCAATCCCCTGCGCGACAACATCGCCGGCAAGCGCCTCGTCGTCGTCGACGATTCGATCGTCCGAGGTACCACGCAGCGTCCGCTGGTGTCGATGCTGCGCGAGGCCGGCGCCACCGAGGTGCATCTGCGGATCTCGTCGCCGCCGGTCAAACACTCCTGCTATTACGGCATCGACATCGGCAACCGCTCCGAGTTGCTGGCCGCGAACCTGTCGGTGGAGGAGATCCGTGCCTATCTCGGAGTCGATTCACTCGCGTTCATCACGCTCGACCGGCTCGTCGAGGCGACCGGTGCCGCTGGTGCGGGGTTCTGCACCGCCTGTTTCACCGGCGACTATCCGACTCCGGTGCCCGACGGCGACACCAAGGCCGTGTTGGAAGTCGAGTCGGGCGATCAGGTACCGAATCTGCTCGAGGGTCTGGCCGGTCTGGTCGACAACGACGTGCCGACCGTCGAAGCACTCCGCATCTCCAACAGGCCGACCTGACCGGTCGGCAACGACATCGACGAGGAACGCACCGAAATGGGTGAGACGTATGCAGCCGCCGGGGTGGACATCGCCGCCGGCGAGGACGCCGTCCGGCGTATCGCCGACAAGGTGCGCACCACGCTGCGTCCCGAGGTCATCGGCGACATCGGCGGGTTCGGCGGAATGTTCTCGTTCGCCCAACATCGCTACCGGCGTCCGGTGCTGGTTTCGTCCACCGACGGGGTGGGCACCAAGGCGCTCGTCGCCAATGCGGTCGGCCGGTTCGACACGATCGGTATCGACCTGGTGGCGATGTGTGTCGACGACCTGGTGTGTCAGGGCGCGGAACCGCTGTTCTTCCTCGACTACATCGCCGTCGGCCATCTCGACCCCGACCAGATCGCGGATCTCGTCGAGGGGGTCGCCGAGGGCTGTCGCCAGGCCGGCTGTGCGCTGATCGGCGGGGAGATGGCCGAGCACCCCGGAGCGATGGAGCCCGGCGACTTCGATCTGGTCGGCTTCGCGGTCGGCGTGGTCGAGCGTGACCAGATGATCGGTGCCCACAAGGTGAACCGTGGCGACGTCCTCATCGGACTCGAGTCGCCGGGGCTGCGCTCGAACGGCTACTCGCTCGCGCGACGGGTGCTGCTCGAGAACGCCGGGCGCGCGCTCGACGCCCCGGCCTTCGAGGGCGCGAAACACTCATTGGCCGAGGAGCTGCTCGAGCCGTCGGTGATCTACGCACCCGCGATCGGCGACCTGCTGCGCACCGTCGAGGTCTCGGCGGTCGCGCACATCACCGGCGGCGGTCTGCCCGGCAATCTGAACCGCGTCCTGCCCGACAACCTCGACGCGATCGTCGACACGTCCACCTGGGAGTCACCGCGGATCTTCGGAGAGATCCAGCGGGCCGGCGG
>Ga0182738_1004408_pt1 | contig 15584 bp, 10 predicted proteins | sample eDN5th30CBELigMG_FD_128876 | JGI IMG/M metagenome (GOLD analysis project Ga0182738, IMG submission 128876) | Enriched Miracle-Growth compost microbial communities from Emeryville, California, USA - eDNA 5th pass 30_C BE-Lig MG (version 2)... ... | reverse complement strand
TTCCTTTAATATAAATTAAAAAATTAAAAAAATGTTTTCATAGCGTATTTTTTTATGAAAAAAAAGTTATGTAGGGGGATAAAACCTCTAATGGAAAAAAAAAAAAAAAAAAAATATGTGTAAATCAAGATTCTTGGAATGAAACGGAGTTAGAAAAGATTTCTTTTCACGAGGAGAAAATCTCGAGAAAAAATATCTAAAATTTCAATAACTTTCATCAAAAACCATCATTTTGGGATTATAAAAAGTTCATAAGGCTCAAACAAAATAAAATGTTAAAACATTAAATCTGATCGAAGCTGCTGTCTTTGGTTGACTTCATCAATGATTCTATTGACATGGTGGGCATATGAACTGTCCAGCAAGAGAGAATTCCCTCCGACATAGATTTCTCCAGTCTTTAAATTTGCTGTATTCATGAGAGAATCTTCAACTTCTTTTAATAAATACTTTGGGGCAATCTTGAAAGGAATATTGAAATTCAGATTCCTCAATTTTTTCATTTCAGGGAATGCTTTTAAAATCTCAATGAATTCCTTCTTTGCCTCTTCTCCTGCCTTTTGTAAAAAGAAGCAAAAGAGCCCCAAATCATCCAAGGTTCTCAACGCCCTCAACATTTTTGCTATATCTTCAAAGTAATCTTCAAACTTCCCATAGTTCTCTATAACATTTGGCTTTTTCATGACTTTCTTGAAAAATTTAATCTGCTCTTCAATATTCTCTTCACGTGCTACCTGATCATGACTTCGATCTGCATTTATAAATAACTCCAACATTATCAACACTTTCATTTGTGAGATGGCTCTTGTTAATTGTTGAATCACTGCGGATTCTAAAATAAAAAGCAGATTGAGACTCAGATAACAAAGTGATTCCTTCTGGCTGATGAGAAAATCACAAAGGCCTTTGACTCTTTCTGAAGCAAGTTTTTCTGTGATCAAGTGATCATCAAACAAACTCACCCTGAACAATTTCAGCTGGTCTCGAATCTCAACTTTCTTCAGTGCTTCTGATAATACTTCTACTGTCAATAGTTTTGATCTCAAACACACATACTCCAACTTGGGTTTCTTTGACAAATAGCCTCCAACGTATTCCGCAAAGCATTTATTCTGCTCTAAATACCCCTCTTTCGTGCTTCGAGATTTTAAAATTTCCAAGGTAATTGCCTTCAAGTCCACTTGCTTGTCAAAGAATCTCTTCAATAATTCCCACTCATCCCCCTTGATAAATGGCATCTTCAAATTTATCATTTCAAGCAATGGGACCTCCAAGAGCCCTTCAAATAAAAATCTCGCTCCTTGTGGTCGTTCTTTGGCAATAATAACCAAATGTTTTAAATTTTTCAAAGCACTAAACCCTTTGACCACAAAGTCATCTAGTGGATAAAAGCACTTTCTGTGAAATTGCAAAACCAGCTTTCGCAAATTAGGAAACAAATCAAATCTAAAAAATATCGCTGTCTCTTGTTTCAACTTCTCCATTCTATTCTCTTCAGTTTCATCATCATCATCTTCTTCCACCACTTCTTCATCCTCTTCGTCAATTGCAACCGGCATCCCAAATCTTTCGTCATCTTCCCATTGAGCTTCCTCATACTTTGCTCTTTCTTCTTCGGTGTAATCCACACTGGTTTCCTCTTTAACATCCACATCAAGCGTGACATCTGGTTCAAGCTGAATCTTGAAATCTGTAACCCATGGACATTGCCTTCCATATTTCATTATTGCTAAAAATTCATGCTGATCTTGAATCGACTTTGGATGATTTCTCCGAAAATTGTATCTAAATTTCTTAAACTCTCTAGCCTTGGACAAATAGTTCTTTATCAGCACGAGTTCTTTGAATACATATGAGACATCTGTTGGCTGAAATCCAAGCATACGGTTATATCTCTCAAGATGCTTAAAAGACCCAATAATACGATAGAGTTTGTTGAGGTGTCCTTTTTCTATTTTCAATTCATCAATCTCCAACCCAAGGCCTTGGATTCCTTTCGGAAGTTTTTTGAGACATTGCAAGAATTTCTCAACAGATTTTTTCTTTTTGTTGGAAGCGTACTCTGTAGGGAGGATATATGATGAACAACGAAAGATTTCTGGTCTAATAAATTGAAGACTGAGGGTTTGAATGTTTCGAGCGTATTTCAAGATATTGTACCATTCATATTTGCCTGAGTTTCTTATCACTAATTTTGTGAGACAATTCACAAGCTTTCCCTTCAAGTATTTATGCTTGCGCAAATTTATTTTTCCTGCAGCTCTGTTCATTTCTAAATCCTTCACACATTTGACATAAAGACCTTTCTGTCTGACCTTTTGCAGGATAGCCTCATCTTGAGGACCAAGTACGAGAGATCTTCTCAAAAATTTTAGCTTTCCTTTCATTAGAGGATATTGCTGCTCCATTCAACTCTCTGAATAAAAAATTTCTGTTTATTTATTTTGATCAAAAATTTATTCATGGTCTCCAATTTAAGTAAAAGAAGAGGGATTTTACTCAATAATATCATTTAGGAAAAGGCAGGTAAAAATTTTGATTCATTCGAAGCGAAAAAAAAATCTCTTTTTCATTCAAAAAAATGATACCAGAAATGAATCTTATATTCCCGATTTTACTCTCTATAAACAGTCAGTCAGTCATTTTTACAATATATGTATATAAATTTCACAATTATTAGAACATTAAATCAGTTCGAAGATATTGTCTTTGATTGACTTGTCGAACTATATTTTGGACAAAATAATCATAAGGCTTGTCAAAGAATAATGAATGCCCACCAGTTTCGACTGCGACAGTGCTTAGATCTGTCAGACCAAGGAGAGATTCCCTTGTTTCTTTGAGGAATGAATCTGATATCTTCTTGAAAGGAATACTCAAATCCAAATTTCTCAACTTTTTCATTTCTGGTAATGCTCTCAAAATCTCGATAAATTCATCCTTCAAATTTTCCTCTTTACTCTGTAAAATGTATTGATAAAGAGCCAAGTCATCCACTGTTTGCAATTTTTTTAGCATCTCAGCAACTTCCACAAAATAACTCTCACATTTTGGATAGCTTTCTACTACATTTGCTTCCTTGAGTACATTCTTAAAGAATTTAATAGACTCATCTCTGATCGTTTGATCGGCATTAATGTAGAACTCTAGCATTCTCAGGATCTTAATTTGGGGAATAGCTCTGGTCAAACGTTGAAGAACTTCTGCTTCTAGAATAAAAAGCAGATTCACACTCAAGTAACACAATGATCCTTTCTGGCTTATGATGAAATCACAAAGGCCTTTGACTCTTTCTGAAGCAGACTTTTCTGTGGTCAAATGGTCGTCAAATACACTGACACTTAATAATTTAAGCTGATCTTTTATTTCGACTCTCTTCAGGGTTTCTGATAATGCTTCCACTGTTAATATCTTTGATCTCAGACAAACATATTCCAATTTGGGTTTCTTTGACAAATAACCTCCGACATATTCTGCAAAGTCCCTATTCTGCTCCAGGTATCCTTCTTTGGTACTTCTATTTTTGAAAATATCTAGAGTGATTGCCTGCAAATCCACTTGTTTGTCAAAAAATCTCTTTAATAAATCCCAATCTTCCTTCTTCATAAAAGGCATCTTCAAATGAAACATTTCAAGCAATGGGACTTCCAAGAAGCCTTCAAATAAATATTTGGTCCCTTGGGGCCGATCTTTTGCGGCCACAACCAAATGCTTTAAACTCTTCAATGCGCTGAATCCTTTTACCACAAAACTATCGAGAGGATAAAAACAACCCTTACTTAATTCCAAATGAAGTTTTTTCAAATTAGGAAACAAATCAAATCTGTAAAATGTCGCTATTTCTTCTTTCAATTTGTTGACTTTCTCCTCTTCTGTTTCGTCATCTTCCTCTTCCTCTAAAACTTCCTCTTCTTCATCATCTTCAAACTCTTCCTCTTCCAGCTCAGCGTCATAATCATCTTCCCATTGATTTTCCTCATATTTCTCTCTTTCTTCTTCAGTATAATCCACACTCGTTTCCTCCTTTAAATCCACATTGAGCATGACATCTGGCTCAAGATAAAGCTTGAAATCTGTCACCCATGGACATTGCCTTCCATATTTCATTAACGCTAAAAATTCATGCTGATCTTGAATTGATTTTGGATGGTCTCTTCTGAAATTATATCCAAAATTCTTTAGCTCTCTTGCCTTGGATAAATAATTTTTTATCAGCAAAAGTTCCTTGAAAACATATGACACATCTGGTGGCTGGAATCCAAGCATACGCTTATATGTCTCAAGATGCTTAAAAGAGCCAACAGCACGATAGATTTTATTGAGATGCCCTTTTTCAACCTCTAATTCATCAATCTTGATATTCAAGTATTTGATTCCTTTTGGAAGCTTCTTTATGCATTGCAAAAGTTTGTCAATGGATTTTTTGAACCGAACAGCAAACCCTGCAACCTCAAAGATTTCAGTCCGAGCAAATATTAGGTTGACATTTTCAAGATTTCTAGCATTTTTCAGGACGTTATACCATTCAAAGCGACCTGACCTTTTTATCTCAACCTTCTTGAGACAATTGACGTATTTTCCTTTAAGGTATTTATGCTTTCTAAGATTGACTTCCCCGAGATGATTGGCCATATCCAAGTCATTGACACATCGCACGTAAATTCCTTTTTGTCTTGCTTTTTGAAGGATATTCTTGTCTTGAGAATCTACGACAATAAATCTCCTCAAAAATTTCATCTTTCCTTTCATTAATGAATTCTCCATTTCTGATCTCGAAATTAAAATTTTTATTTATTAATTTTCTCCCTCACATTGTTGAGACTTTTTTTTGTTAGGAAGGGAAGACAAAAAAATTTATCACATCATATCATATTAGATATATTACTCTTACTTTTCAATTTATAGAAGATATTTAAAAAAAAAGAGCTTGACTAGTTTATAAATCACAACATCACAAGGGCAACTTTACAATTAAGCAAGTTTACCTTGTCCTGTTTCTTTATTTAATAAGTGGTTTTTCCAGGACTTTCAGGGACTGGACTTTTAGGGAAGAAACTTGAAGTCACAGTCTGGAATTTACCGTCACTGTAGTTATTAATTTCCAATGTCTTTTGTCTCACTGTTCCGACTGCTATTCTTGAATTTATCGATTTCTGCATGAAACTTGGAAGTGGGCTTGTTGGATCTGTTTCTCTTGGTCCATACTTATTAAACAACACATCGTGAGTTCTATTGAAGCATTATATATACGTTGAAATCCAGAAATTCTTACCTGTTGAACTTCAATTTTTCGCTTCTTGTAGCATCAAAGAAATTCTCGCTAGTGCATGGAGAGACATGAACCAGAGGTTTTCTGGGACTAAGGAGCTCGAATTTCGGTCCACAGGATCCGAGTTGTCTCTTTCCAACTTCAGAATTTGGTTCATAATCTGGTGCAAATTCCAAGTTCTTGAAAAATTTATTATCTCTTCCCAACTTCTTCTTCATGTCCACATTAATTGTCCTTCTATTTTTATTGAGAAACAATCCCCAAATATCAAGATTTACGGAACTTTGGACCAGTTTTTAGGAGTATCTAAAACTGTAAATCTTTCTTCATGAGGGTTATTTCCATATTTATTCAATGCGGCTCTGGCTAGAAAACCGATTTAAAATCCCACACCAAACCATTAATTTTTACGTGTCTGGAGTTGGAATAATATAGGTCCTGCAACCTTTTTAGGACTTTTTTGGGGAATTGGTCTTTCGAAAAATTTTCAATAAAACGAGTAATAAATCGATGAGTTACCTAGAAGCTTCTTCGCGGTTGAAGTCAGTCATTGTATTGTGGAAAACTTCCTTTGGTTTTTCATTGTTCCATTTGAATAGAGTACGAGGAGTCCTATGAAATTACGTCAATATTCTTCCTGATTTCTCATCAATATTCAACATTTCCCTGCCAGTTTACCTTTTTCATATACAAAGTACAAGTGAATAATCATCTTACTTTTCAACATAATCATATCTGGGGTTATAAAAACCACAAGGAGGTGCTGGATGTCTCACTTTCTATACAAATCAGCCTCAGCTTATAATCACAAAATTACCTTGGTATTGTAGTATTCTTCACGAGAAAGTTGTTGAGCAAAAGGAGGAAGATGTGGTCTTTGTTTACTGGGAGAAGAAATTTTTTGCTTCACATCGTCATCATCATGAAGAGATTTATCATGGTTTCGTCCGTCAAAGTCCTTGTTGGAGCAAGTTAGGCCAAGTTCAAAAGGAAGGCTTATTACCATTTTGAGATGAGGCAGAGAAGTGACTTTGAGGAATTTACGAGAATTGGTGAGGATTTCATCTTTTTTCTGGAAGATGATGTATTTTTCAGAAGTGAAACGACCACCTTTAGAGAACATACCAAGGCCACTTGGGTCACTGATATCGGGAACATGGAAATTGGAAGCTGTCATTTGCTTTGAAAGGGTTTTAATTAGATTTTTATTGATTTATTTTTGTTTCATGGGTTTTTTGAAATAGACAAATTTTTTAGTCTCAAGATTTTAAAGTAGGCTGAGTTCATGTTGAAACACCAAATATCAGGATTAATTAAATATCTCGTCCAGTTCGATTGATTGAACCTAAGAAATTGGGCCAGCAACTGGTATTCTAAAAGACCATGGAGAGTCAACGGTACTTGATTTCAGTTTTTTGTATGTTTGCATAGAGATTGGTGATCTCTTGAAGAAAAAAAATTGATAATAAGCTCCTTAATCAATTTGTTTGGCTCGAAAATAAAATAGGCAAAAATAAACCCTTGAGAAAAAAAATAAACGAAAAGTGATATCAGCTCTCTTCCCGAAGTTGGACTGAAATATTGTCCTTCTCCAAATTCTCTCTCGATTATTTTTTCCATGTTGACTGTATTCAAAATAAATTGCTAAAAAAAATCGAAAATGACTCACACAATAAACAATATTTGATGCCTCCAATAAACTATTCTCTTCTTGCAAAATGTGATTTTTTTATTTTTGTGACAAAATACAAAGATTTGTTACAAATACTCTTCAGCATAACACACGTAATATTATTCTCTTATATTCAAATAAATTCAAGACATCTTATGTCCTTTCAAGGAATAGCTCCATGAGAGAAATCCTTTTTAAAAATTTCTCATCGCCAAACCAATATTCTTCACAATTATTTCCAAGAATCTCATCATTCTTTCGAGAAACCAATTTTTATTGATCTTTCTTTTCGGGATTTTCTTTATTCACATTTTCCTCTTCAACCTTCTGCACTTCCTTTTCTCTCACGATTCTCTCTTCTCTTCTAATACTTCCCTGGACATACTGTTGTCCTTCTGATGATCCATAAATCCTCACAACAAAGATCAAAGTAACCAAAGCCATAACTCCAGCTAACAACAAAGTATTTGTGAGTTTAAAATCCATGTCCATTGCCTAATAAATTCATCATTATAGCATCAAAATAAAGGAGCTAAATTTACTCTATAAGGAAAGAGCAATCTGAGACAATCTCGAACAACATCTGGGACTTGTCTCTCGATTGATTTGACTGAGAAATATAAAGCTTGCAAGATTCCAAAGAAGAGATTAGCAAGAATCATGTAGAGAAAAGTCAGGAAGAAAACTCCTGGTAAGATCAGAATGAATCTTGCAATAGTAAGGCCGGAGTGACTACTGTTTGAGGCTTGCATGGTTTTGTAATTTCCAAGGATATTTTGATTGAAGTGTTGGGAGTTGTGGGGGTATAAAATTAAGGGATAAAGATCAGGATAATTTTGAAATTTAGTATAAGATCGAAAAGTTGAAATTAGAAAAGAGACAAGGGAACAAAGATTCAGAATTCATGATTTTGAGAGGCTAGCTTTTTTTTGTAATTCTCCGATTCTCGATTTTCCACGGAAAAACTCGGCAAAATATTCAAGGGTTGAAAGATTTCTTCTTTTTACATTGTGTCCATTCAGTAAAATCTCTCTATTTTGTCAATTCTTTATTTTTCCAAATCAGGACTTCAGAGTTAAAAAAAAAAATCTCTGATAAATTCTTTTTTCCTAAAAATGTCCACAAAAAAGAAAATCCCAAAAGTGGATAAACAATTTCGCGCTCTGAAATTTATCCTCTCAGAAATTCAAAGGAAGTAGTTTTTTTTCTTTTTCTGCGTCTGAAATTTTTTTGAAAGGCTAACGAAAAAGAATTTTTGAAAAAAAAAATTCCAACACTTGATGAAAATCATTTTTCTTGAATTTTTAGAAATCTTCAAATAAAACTTAACCACAAAAACATTTTCCTGGTCTGATTCTAAATAAAATCACAAAAAAGATTTCCTATTTTTTTTTCCTTTCATAGAACAGGAATTTTGAACTGGAAAAAATTCAAAAGAAAAAAAAATTTTTTTGTCAAATCAAATTTCAAGTCAGCGGAGCAGGGATTTTTCAGGATTTTTTAAAGAATTTCCTCAATTCTTCAGATGAAAATTTTCAGCTGAGATTTTTAGACCGCAGAGCTTTTTCGAGAATTTTTCAATTTTCAAAAAAAATTTTAAAGACATCAATGTGGTTAACTGAGTATCTTGTATGTGATACATTGGTATATGACATTGCCATACCAAAAAAATGTGATTTCCTCATTTGAAAATAACCAACCAGGAAGAAAAAAAAAAATAGAGAAAGAACTTTTTCTCCAAAACCCTCCAACTCCTTTAAAAAAAACAAAGATATTTGAGTGTGATCAAATGCCCCTCCTTTAAGAATATCCCATGAGAGAGAAAAATTTTTCAAAATGATATTATTCATGCTAATAAATACGGGATGGCGAAGAAAATAAAAAGAATATCTGCATAACAAATAAACTAATAAATAAAGCCTCAATTTCAATAAATATGGATATAATTAAACATTTCTACAACAACAACAACAATTTTATTCATAAAGCAAATTCCTTCATTTATGAGAAAAAAAACTCTTTCCAATGCCCTTCTTCTAGTCACCTACTATTACAAACAAACAGATAAATAAACAAGTCAATAAATTATAATTTGATCTCTCATATGAAACTGATTCAACAACAGCATTCCCATTAGAACTTTTTTTGTAGCATGGCGGCCTGTCTCCAGGATTCGCTAAATTCTTCGAGTTTTGACATGAATTCATCGTGGAAACCGACAGACTGACAGCCATCTGTCATTATATAGTTTCCTATATGAAATTTATCCCCTGAGCTGTTACTGGAAAATACATGAGATTTTGGCAATGATCCATTTGTGCCCAAACCCGTTAAATCGAGTTTTAATCTGTTACACATCTTTGTCTTCAAATTTCCCATTGGACTTTTCAATTTTGATGAATATATCGGACTTGAATCTGCTGTACTTTTTGGCTCTGCCATTGTATTCTTCTTTGTCTTTGTCGCATTGAATAAAATAACTAAGAATAAAAAGTTAATTATTTTTCAACAATTCCACTGTTTACTTGAAGACTCTTCGTTGTCTTCTTTTATTTCACTCATTGCTTTCCCTTCTGTTGTCATAATCTCGCTTAAAGTCTCCTCGCTTTTCTGCATGCTCTCTTCTTGATAAGGCCCTCCCAGACTATAATTACTATATTTAGCTGTTGTTTTATCAGTAAAGTTATTTGTCAGTTGGGCCGTTATCTCCGTATTCAAAAAATCTGCTTCTTCTGTATATTGTGTCTCTGTGAATAACTGCTCATCATCATTTCCATTTCCATCGTTGGGACTCCCCATAAACTCATTTACATCCATTCCTGTTTGATAAATCAATTTCAACACATTCTTCACTGCTCCTTCTCTCCTTTTCAACACTTCCAATTCCTTTTGTTGCTTAACCACTAATTCTTTCAACCCTTGGCTACCTTCCTGATGTTGTCCCCATCCTGAATTCTTGAGTTGAATGAAAAAGGCTCGAAGCTTCTCATTTTCTTCACGAACTAAATCTACAATCTCTTCTAATTCTCTCTTTTCGTGAACCACTCTTTCATATTCTTCTCTTTTCACAAATTCTTCATTTCCCAGTGCGTCTCTTAATTTTTCCAACATTGTCTCTTGGGCATGTCTCACATTATTTGCGGCTTCATTTGCTTTTCTTTCCTTCTCCTCGTCAAGTGGCAAATTATTTGTCCAATTCTTAAGCTCATTTATTGATCCAGCTTTTCCTTTCAAATCATTGACATCTCTTTGTTCCATACTTAATGTTCCCTCATCTGTCAATAAAATCTCTGTATCCTGGGATTCTTCCTGAACAATCTCTCCATAATTCTGATTCAATAACGGACTGTTTGGTCTTCCATTTGCATCAAAAGCATTTATGGTAAACTGTGAACCCACTCTGCTATGATTAAATGACATCGAAACTGCTTTATTATGTTCTGTGCGATATTTCCTCATTTCTACCGATTTTTGGCCTGGTAAATGATTTCTTGTTTTTAATGATGTCTTATATTCCTTTGGTCTCAGATCCAATTGGTCTAATGACCCTACTTTCTTATGACTTTTTTCATGCTTACTGCCACTTCTTATTTTCTGCTTCTCCAATAGATCCGTATGTGTCATTGTCCCAAAATACTGCTTTGCTCCCTTATTTGTCGTACTATTCGGCATGCTGACCATCACAGACCACATTCCCCCGGACAGAGACTTGTTGGGAGTGCCAGTTTCGGTCCATAAATGCATACTTTCTTGAGGAGAAGAGTATGTATTTGACCTGCTTAACCTTAATAGATCATCGTTATAAATCTTCTTCATACGACGCAGTTTCGCTGCCTTTTCTTTATTTGACGTACTTGTCGTCCTTGTAAGTGGCAGATTCTCTTCATAAGTCGGGGATAATGTTTTCAGAGTCTCCTCCTTTTTATCTGTCAATTGTGGAGTAAATCGCAAACTCAATGATTTCCTGAAATTCTTTGAAGTCGCACTTGCTGTCCTCAGCATTTCTGGCTTCCCAGTATTATTCTCCTTGGTTTTCAGCTTCGACATGGCCTTTCGAACCAAATCCTTTGGGCTTATCAATGCAAACTCTCCTGAAGTATTTGTCGTATTCGTTGATTTCAGTTTGCTAAACTTTTTCGATACTTCCAAAAGGCTCTTTGGAGAAGCGTGCATCGAGCTCCCTGTCGTGCTGGTCATCACCTGTGCAGCCAGAGAACGGTCCTTGTGTGGATCTAGCAGCAGGCCAAGCTTTTTGATACTGGTTTGCGATGTAGTAGAGTGAGGATTCACGTCCTTAAGAGGAGTTATAAGGTCCTTTTCCTTAGAGAGATCGAGAGAGAGGTGTTGGGGGAAATAAGAGGAGGATTGTTGAGGAGAGGTGGCATTTGAAAGGTTGCCTTGAAGGTAGTAGGTGGGCCGTTTAAAGGTTTTTGGAACGGTACGTGACATGAATATAAATAAAACAACGGGTATGGGTTAATTAAACAAAAAAAAAATTTTGTTGCTTTGTTTTGCTGTTGTATTATTTTTAATTTTTTTCTCAGTGCACTGATGGATCAATTAATTCTTAATAATGAATCCAATCTCAAGGTATTATTTTAGAACCCGTCATAAACTTTTATTGTTTTGCCACCTCAATATTTGAATTGGACTATGATGGATTAGTATTAGGCAAATCTTCTTCGTTCAAGACTCCTCCCATGTTTTCTTAACGCCATTATTCATTCTAGCTGATAAACATTCTTAACTGATTTTGAGAGGTGTATTTCAAACAAAAAAGGGGGGGTATTCATTTCATGGGAAGTTGGAAGGATCGAGGGAGAAAATTAGGAGATGAGGAATTCAAAGAATAGATGATATGTCATAAATCACTGTGTGGTAAAAAATTTATTAACGGTAAATAAACTAAAAAATTATTTTAATAATACCAAAGCCAAAACCAAAGCCTGATTGTTTAAAAATTAATTCAACAAAAAACAAATGAACTTTTTTAAAGAACCAATTTTTCCTGACAAGAGAAAATTACTAATATGCACACATGCAAAAATTTACTCGTATCACTTTATCTATACAATCAATCCCCTCTTATTCGTAGAGCCAATCACTTTGGATATCAAATTTATTCTTCTTGTTCTTTTGAGCTTTGAAATCTTCATTAATCTTTCTGAGAGTTTCTTCATCATCACTTGCTTTTCTTCCTTTCTTTCCTCCTTTATCTTCTTCCTCTTCCTCCTCTTCACTTTCTTCTTCTCCACCAAAGTCCACACCTTCAAGTCCTCCTCCTTCTTCATCATCAGATCCTTTATTTTGTCTTGATATTCTTTCACTTTCATCTGCTTGGCCCAAGACAATTCTTCCTTCCTTCTTTTTATTTTTGCCTTTGGCTTGGCCTCCTTCAGCTTTATCTCTTGCTATCACATCATGTGCAACATTAAAATTCCCATTTAATGGTCTTGAGCAAACTGGACAACTCTTGGACTTTCGGAATTCTTCAAATATGCATCTTTCACAGAAATAATGCTTGCATGATGTGGTCACTGGACTCTTGAATTTTTCTTCACAAATTTGGCATTTTCTTGGTGGTCCTTCTTCTTCCTCCTCTTCTTCGCCTTCTTCTTCTCCTTGATATCCTCCTGACGTCACTGTAAATCTCTTGGCTTTATTTGCTTGTTCGGCTTCCCATTCTTTTTCTAATTCCCAGCCTGACTTGTAGTCGCCTCTATCATGGATATAAATACAACTATCTAATGTCTTATTAGAAAGAATTTAAAATAATCAAGTACCTCCGAAACCGCAGTAGCCTGTATCATGCCAATCTTTACACAAACTTGGATTATAATCTATTCTGACTGTTGCTCTGATATTTGATGGTGCTCTAATTGGTCCCAATGAACTAATTTTTTTTATTATTCAACATTCTCAATCAAATATTCTTACCCTGTGATTTTTGATTTAGCAATATCACTTTCAGATTTTTCGGCATAAACAGCATATCCAGATTCACCAGCATAAAATTTAGTATCAACTTTTCCAGCTTTGATATCTTTAGTTCTTTGAATTTGTTTCAATTTTATGGCTCTTGCATCATGAGCTTCATCTGTATCTATTTCTCTTGATGCAAACGCATTACCAGCGTCTTTTGTTATCTATCAAAAATTTATCAGCCCTAAAATTCTCTTTGAGAAATCCTTACCAATTCTGCTCTTGCTTTAAATGTCAAATCATCTTGATATTCATTTGCCAACTTTTCGTATTCATCCGTTTGTTCTTTTGTCTTTTAAAAAATCAATGAGAAGATTCATGAAGAGATTCTTACAGAGAATTTGGAACCAGTAGCAGTCTTAAATTTCTTTTGAACAACAGGTTCGTCAGTATCATCGGTAGAAGATAATCTGTGGGCTGTGCCTACAGCTCCCATTTCTTGAGCAAAATTCTGACCTTTCAGATTCCTCTTCTTAAACATTTTGACGCAATTTAATCAATCAAAAATTTATTTTTGCTCTGCTCAAATCAAAAAGTAGTTAAGAAGAAAAAAGATTTTAAGAGTTACCAATATAGTGCTTTTTTTTTTTCGCCTTTTCTTGTTCATAAAAAATTATAGACCTAGAACAATCTGTCCTTTCTCCAATCCAATCCTATCCTAATCACAGTTTTTATCTCCTTTTCGCATTTTATATGTCAAAGTTATCCACATTTTCAAGGAAAAAAAATTGTGCAATTTTCTTCTTCAAATATTTTTTTCATCATTTCATCAAGTTGACTTTGGAATTGAATTTTTCTAGAGCTTTTATGTTTGAGAGAAGGAAATCCAGAAGAAAAAAGTTTTTAAAAAGCAAGATCCCATAATAGATTTTGAGAAAAACTCCTCCAGGCCTGAAGATCTATATCGCTACTCACTCACTCAAGCATGCATTTTTCATTCTTCACAATCGAATTCAAATAAATTACATGTTATATTCTTTTACATGGAATAACTATTGACGTTTTCTATAAATAATACATTTTGCATAAGCTTTTTTTGGCCAAATTATTCCATAAAAAAAAGGAGAGCAGGTCCTTTCTCTCCTTTCTCCAAAGACAGAGTTCTTATTCTCTCAACACATTATTCTGAAAATTCATTCTTGAAATCGAAGGCAATTTCAATTTCAACCTTATTTTCACTCTCATTTCCCAATCTCATTCTCTTCTTCCAGTCCTTCTTTGAGTTTGATTTTCTTCAGCAGCCATACTATGAAGTAAATGCAAAGATCTCATCATCTTATTTAAGCATCTCTCTAAAGTCGTCAAATTCAATTCAAATTATCTTCTATTACTTGTGCAGTTTTCTTCTTCGGGACCATACTTCTTCTCAGGGTTCTTCATACAAATATCAAAACAGAAATTGTCAAATTCAAATGGTTTTCTCTGAGTGTAGTTATTTATGGCATCTGTATCCATTCTCTCTAACGATCAATGATATATAATTCGCTCAATAAAAAAAGTTTCTTCAATTAATTAAAATCCAAATAGATAGGCTAATTCATTTTTTCTTTCCTTTATTAAGCACTTTAAAAGCTCCTTCACTCTTCCAAAAATATAGATTATTTTCTCGCATCATTCTTGACGCTTTGCATCTCGCCTCTCACAAAAAAATTCCTATCTTGAAATTCCAAAAATTTTCTAGACAGAATCTCTCTTCTTTCTCAACAAAAATTAGTTCTGATACAAGAATAAAGGTGGTCTCATCTCAGTATGTTCCTTTCTTCAAGGTTCATGTCTCCCTACAGTCTAGGCTATCTGTGCAAAGTTGAAATTATAGTTTCAATCATTCCTACCGTTCTCAACGGAATATTTTGTTACTCGAAAAATTTTTTAATATCGGATTAATTCATGCAAATCTCCCATTCTTTCAAATTCCTCTTCAATTCTCCACTTCATCTGATCTCATTATCTAGCGCTCTGGATTGTTTAAAGAAGACCCTGTGAGTTTGATTTTACCCAATATCAGTAAATATTAATTTTGAATCAGTTATGATCACATTTCTACAACTTCCACATAAATCTAAACAGAATTTAGGATCAAGGAAATTTTCTTCTGAATTATTTTTTCTTTATCCACCCGCAATTTTTTAATAAAAATTGACGTTATACCTTTTCTTGTTATTTTTCAGGTCTCCTTGTTCTTTCTTCCCCACCTTTGTTTTGGCTCCCTTTGAGAGTCTTCCAGATCTCTCAAATTCAATATCGAACCACAATAACACCAACAACATTTATCGCAACAATCATAGCGTCATCCCAACATCCCTCAACAAAAAAATAAAAATGACTGTTGGTATTGATCCAAAAGTTTTGTTTTAATTCGGTATAAAACGAAAAAACAAAAATTAATTCTCTTCGTACCTGCCTCTTATGTGTGAACCTAAAAACTCTCGATTCAACCTGCAACACTCCCAACACCCTACCTCCCAACTCTCTAAACCTGGCCTTATTGATCGTTCCAGCCTTTCCTCTCAAAATCTCCCTCTTAAAGTACTCCTTTCCTGTTATCTCCATTTCTCTAATTCAAATTTTCCTAGTCTGTGAATCTTCCCCAACCTTCTAATGATAAATTCTACTCTCCACCATGTGGCAAGGAAAACATTTCCAGCCCAGTTGCATACCCCA
>Ga0182738_1004406_pt1 | contig 15590 bp, 16 predicted proteins | sample eDN5th30CBELigMG_FD_128876 | JGI IMG/M metagenome (GOLD analysis project Ga0182738, IMG submission 128876) | Enriched Miracle-Growth compost microbial communities from Emeryville, California, USA - eDNA 5th pass 30_C BE-Lig MG (version 2)... ... | reverse complement strand
CGTGGGCGAGCCGCCGACGATCTCGACCGCCGCGGCGATCGCCAACGCCGTGACCAACGCCATCGGCGTTCGGGTCACCCAGTGGCCGATGTCTCCCAAAAACGTCCTCGACGCCCTGGCCGCGGCCTCCAAAGACCAAGAAGGGAAGGCGTAAGCACCATGAACGCATTCGACCTCGCCTCGCCCAGGAGCATCGACGAGGCCCTGGAACTCCTCGGCGCCCCCGACGCCGAGGCCCTCTCCGGCGGCACCGACCTGCTCAACCGCCTCAAGGATTACGTCTCGTCCCCCAAGCGCGTCGTCTACCTGAAGGACGTGAAGGAACTGGCCGGGATCTCCGGAGACGCCAAGTCGGGCCTAACCCTCGGCGCGGGGACTCGCCTGGCCGACATCCTGAACGATCCGACCATCAAGGAAGCCTATCCGGCGATCCGCCAGGCGACCCTCGCCGTCGGCACCCCGCAAATCCGGAACATGGCGACGGTCGGCGGCAACCTCCTTCAGCGCCCTCGCTGCTGGTACTTCCGAACCGGCCACGGGCTTTTGGCAATGAAGGACGGCAAGAGCCTGGTCCGCGAGGGCGACAACCGCCACCACGCGATCTTCGCCACCGACGGCGACGCCCTCTTCGTCGCCCCGTCGAACCTCTCGGCCCCCTTGATCGCCCTGAACGCCGAGGCGGTCATCACCGGCCCGAAGGGCGAGCGGACCATCCCCGTCAAGGACCTGTACCGCATCCCCAAAAACGATCGGGAATCCGAGCTGACGATCGCCCCCGGCGAGCTTCTGACCAAGATCATCGTCCCCCCGGCCAAGGGGAAAAACGCGACGTATGAGACCCGGCAGAAGCAGGCCCACGACTGGCCGATGGCCCTGGCGTCGGTCAACCTGTCGTTCGACGGCGAGGCCGTGTCAAAGGCCCGAATCGTCCTCTTGGGCGTCGCGCCGATCCCCTGGCGTAGCGAGCCGGCCGAGGCGGCGATCGCCGGCAAGGCCGTGACGCCCGAGACCGCCGAGGCCGCGGCCAAGGCGGCGGTGGCCGTCGCCAAGCCGCTGTCGATGAACGCCTACAAGGTGGCCCTGACCCAAACCGCCGTCAAACGGGCGCTTCTGGCGGCCGTCGGCAACCGCTACTGGGAGGCCTGAGCCCATGCCCGCGCCCGAGCCATCCCCGCCGCGGTCGCCGTCGTCGTCGCCCTGCCGCCACCTCCGCCACGCGGGGATGCTCGTCCGCTCCGACGGCCAGGCCCAAAGCCAGGATCCGAACCACGACTACGACAACACCATCTATTGGTGCCTGAAAACCACGAAGGGCTTCGGCCCCGACGACGAGATGGTCGACGGGGAATCGTGCCGAAGCCCCGCCCGGACGTGTCACCAGCCGCTTTGAGGCGCACGACTGGTTCCGTTGTAGCCGGCCTCTGTGAGGCGGGGACCGGCAACGGATCGCCAGGGCCGGCCCCCCCGGGGTCACAGCCCCCGGCTACAATGGGCCGATCCATCGCGTCGATTCCACGGCCCCCTCACGCGGCCGAGGTTTCGCCGCCGAGCAGGGTGATGACTTCGCCGGTGATGTAGCTGGAATCGGCCTGGGAGGCGAAGAAGACGTAGGCGGGGGCGACTTCCTCGGGCTGGGCCGGCCTGTGCAGCGGGGTCTTCTGGCCGTGCTTGGCGACCTCCTCGGCCTCCTTGTCGGCGACGTTCAAGGGAGTCCAAACCGGGCCGGGGGCCACGCAGTTGACTCGGATCTGACGCTCGATCAGGTTTTGCGCGAGAGCCTTGGTGAAGGCGTGAATCGCCCCCTTGGTTGAGGCGTAGTCGAGCAACTGCTTGCTTCCCTCAAGGCCGGTGATCGAACCCGTGTTGATGATCGCCGAGCCTGGCCCAAAGTGCGGCAGCGCGGCCTTGGCCATGTGATAATATCCGTAGATGTTGGTCCGGAAGGTGCGGTCCCACTGTTCCTCGGAAAGCTCCTCCAGCCCCTTCTGGTGCTGCTGATACGCGGCGTTGTTGACCAGGATGTCGAGCTGGCCGAACTCCTCGACCGTCTTCTTCACCGCCTGCTTGCAAAAATCGAAGCTGCGGATGTCGCCGGGGATCAAGAGGGCGCGTCGGCCTTCCTCCTCAACCGCCCGCTTGGTCTCCTCGGCGTCTTGTTGCTCCTCCTCAAGGTAGACGATCGCCACGTCGGCGCCCTCGCGGGCGAAGAGGACGGCCACCGCTCGGCCGATGCCGGAATCCCCTCCCGTGATGATGGCCTTCTTCCCCTTGAGCTTCTCGGCGCCCTTGTAGAGCGGGGCCTTGTAGCGGGGGCGGGGATCCATCTCGGCCTCAATGCCGGGCTTCTCCTGATGCTGGGGCGGAAGCGGCGATTTGGGTTCGGACTGGACGTTCGAGGACATCGTTGGAGTCTCCATGAATCGTGCGATATCCGCCCGTTCGGCGGGGGCGCGTCGGACTAACGGCCATTCCCAACGCGCTACGTTTGACGATTCGCAAACGACATTCCATCGGGGCCTCCCAGGCCGGAGTCGCGAGGCGCCCGGAGGGCCCTTCCGTCGAGGACTGGGAGGGAATCGAGGGTCCCGAGGGCGAAAACCCGAAAAGCCGGGAAATCCCGGCCGATTGCTCTTGATCTGGGACGGCCGAAAGGTAATCTTCATATGCGTCGTGATCTCGTTTCGACGAGACGACGCTCCATTTCTTTCCCCACGGCTCGATTCTCGGTCTGGAAGGAGTGACGCAACCATGGGCGACGCTCGCGACAACGCCAAGAAGAAGAAGGCTGACGAGAAGAAATCGTCGAAGGGGGCCAAACCGGCCGCCAAGCCGGAAATGAAGGCCGCCCCGGCCAACCCCCCTCAGAAGACCGGAAAGAAGTGATCCCGCCTCGCTAGTTCGAAATTCGCCACGAAAAATAGGCCGGCCGCCGATCGCCTTCACTCGACGATCGACGCCGGCCTTGCTCGTTTATGATTCGGTTGGTTCCCCACGGCGACAACGACCGCGTCGCGATCAACCGCGGCGGGGGTCGGCGGCGGTGCCGAGCAGGCGCTGGGCTTCGTGGAGGCTCCGGGTGGTCAGCGCCACGGCGAACGGGTGGGCGGGGACGGCGTATTGCTCGTCGGCAAGTTGACCGGCCAGAACGCCGGCCGAGAGCGAGAGATCGGGCTCTCCGGCCGCGTCCCAGAAGAAGGCCATCCAGAGCAGCATCCGCTGGTAAAGCTCCAGCCGGTGAATCAAACGACGCTCGAAGAGGAAGCGATAGGCGCCGGCGTCGCGCGCGGGGTCGGCCGCGGCCCTCCCGTCGCGGAGCGTGATCTCCTCGGCCAGCTCGAACGTCAGGGGCGAGCGGTCCACCCACGACGGGCAAGCCTCCAGCACGCTCCAGGATCGCTCGGCCAAGACCGCCAAACCGACCGGCGCGGCCGTCCATTCGGCCCTCGCCGCCAGGAACGCCCCCGAGTGAAACCCCTCGCCCAGGGTCCGGTCCAGCCATCCGCGAACTTCGGACGGCGTTCCCCGCCCCGAAACCATCAGCGAGCCGGCCAAGAGCCCCAGCGCCAGGTCGGGCGCGTCCTCAACGGTCGGCCCAGCGGCCAACTCCGGGAACGGATCGAACCGGCCTCCTTCAACCTCGGAGCCCTCTCCAACCACCCCAAGCGCGTCGCGGATCCCCCGTTGAACATCACAGAGGAACGCGGCCGTCGCCGACCACCCGCCGCGAACCGTCGAAACCACTATCGCGCCGACGCCCTCGCCGTCCACTCCCGTAACCGACGAGCGAACCAAACAAGGCCGAGCCCGACCCTCGATCACCGCCAGGCCGCGCCCTTCGTCCTCGACAAAATCCGACGCTTGGTCCGTCCCCAGCGCCCGGCGAACCGCGGCGCGGGTCCTGGGATCGCGACTCGCGCCAAGCAGGTGGAGCAACCGCGTCAGGCCCTCGCGCGGGGGCGCCTTCACCAGCTCGGCGACGATCTGAAGCCGGCCCTCCGAGTCGATGGCCTCCAACCCCTGAAAGGCCCGCCACGACTCCTCCGGATCGCGCTCAAGCCCCGCCAGCAAATCGCCCAAACCGGAGCCCGCGCCGGGGTCCGCCGAGTCCTCGGCCTCGCCCCAGACGCTCGGATTAAGCGCGGGGAGGGGGAGGACGGCGGACAGCTCGTCCGCATCAGTCGCGTCGATCCATCGAGCGTGGGAATCCATTTCGTTTCACCAAACGTGCGCGGGGCCGGGGTTCCTCCAGGCGCGGCCGACGGGGTCCGGCGACCGTCGATAATCCGACAATCCGGACTCCGCGTCAAAGCCAAACGTTATACGGCCGTCTGCCTCCCTGAAGTATTCGTAGATCGGCTCGGTTTCCGCGAGCGCTGAATCCGCGGGCAAAAGGAAAATTTGAGGCCTCACCCCGTCCGCGCCCAAGACCCCGACCGTCGCCTCACTTCCGGGTCGATCGGGGGCGAAGAAGGCAATCGGCCGACCGCTTGGACCCTTCGCGAGGTCGGGACTCGTCGCCAGGCGAACGGACGATTCGTCCTCGCCAACCCGATAAACGGGGCGGGGGAGGATCAACTCGGAATCGGCCAAATCAAGCTGGTACATCACCTGGTTGTAGTCGTAGCGAGGGGTCGGATCCTTGGAGCCCGAGAACGTCGAGGCGTAGGTCCCCTCGAAGTAGATCACCCGGCCCCCGTCCTGATCAAACATCGGATGATGCTTCGGATTATAGAACGTGTAGTCGTCGTGGGTGACGACCTTGCGGGCATGGACCCAGGGGCCAAGGGGTGTATCGGCCTCGGCGAACCAGACCTCGCCCAGAAACGACGTTCCGCCAAACTCCACCGCGATCATCACCCAGCTTTTGCGGTATTCGTTCCAGTAGACCGAACCGCCGTGAGCGAGCACCGTTTTGCCCGTCGCGACATCCCGAAGCTGGATGAGCCCCTCTTCGGACTTCATTTTGCCTTTTTTGACAAGCTCGGCCTGGTCGCGCTGGCCGAGGATCCGCGCGTCTTTTCGCCAGGCGTAGCGCAAACGGCCATCGGAGTCGCGGTCCAGTTCGCCCTCGTCGGGTTTGGATCCCGGTTTCAGGCAGGTGAACACCTCGCGGTTGCCCGCGTCGATGATCTTCTCGGGATCGGCGGGCATGCGGGCCAGGGGAAACGGCGTACAGTAATAAACATAGTTCGCGTCTCCGTCGCGGTGGATGAAGGTGTGGCCCGTCAGGTGTTCGCCCTCTTCGCCGGCCTCGCCGCCGAACGTCGACCGCTTGACGAACTCGTTTTTCTGGGGATCGAACTCGACCGAGCCCCGCTCGTAGGTCGTCATGGGGGGCTTGATCTTGGCGTAGTTGGCGAACATCCGTTCGCGGCCCTCGGCGTCCTTCAAAACAACCAGACCGCCGATCCAGGTCGGCCCATCGCCGGGCATTTTGCAGGTGGGCCGGGCGAATCCGTCCTTATCGACGAAATAAGTGAGATCCACGCCCCTGGACGGATCAAGCCCCCCGCGGTCGGGGAGGTCCGAGACCGCGCCCGGCGAATGAAAATTCCCCAGCGGATACGCGGGCCGGTTGGTGTCGCCCCAGAACCAGTGGATCTTGCCCTGGAAAACGGCGTTCAAGACACTGTCCTGGCCCAGGACTTGACCGCTCAAGACGGGCTCGCGGAGGGGGACCGGAACGCCGGTTAGAACACTGTCGCGATAAATCCCCTCGCCGGTGACTCGATAAAGACGCTGGGCGATGTTGATTCGCTTGATCCTCAGGCGAGCCTCGCCGCCGGGCTGAGCGTCGAGGGCCGCGCCGGCGTATCCGAAACCGTCCTTCGGATATTCATAACCGTGGCTCTTGATCCAAAAATAAACCTTGCGGCCCATCAGCCCAGGCTCGTCAAAGGCGACGACGCCGTTGGAGTCGGTCACATACCGAATCTGGTTGACCGTCCGAAGCTCAACCAGCGGGACGCCCCGCTGCGTCTCCTCGTCCACGACGACGATCCGAAACGGCCGGGCGTCGCGGGCGGGCTCGTCGGCCCAGAGCGGCGGAAGGGCCATCGCCAGAACAATCGCCGGGACCAGACACAGCCAAACGCTCGAACGTGATTTCGGCATGCGATGCTCTCTCCAAGCGTTTCAGCCATTACCGAAATCGAACGACTCGAATTCACGCTCCAGTTCGACCCGTTCATACAAGTCTTTGTCGATTTCGATGAGGAACCGGCTGGGGTTTGAGAAGACGGTGGGGCCGTATCCGCCCCGGCTGATGGTCGAGGGGTAGGTCAACATCAATTCATCCTTGGCCCGGCTGACGGCGACGTAGAAGATGCGCCTTTCCTCCTCCTCGCCTTCGGGTTCGTCGAGCGAGCGGCGGTGAGGGAAGCTCTCCTCGATCAGCCGGACGACGAACACGCGCGACCATTCCAGGCCCTTGGCCTGGTGGACGGTGCTGAGGACCAAGACGTCGCGCGACGCTTCGTCCTCGGCGGCCGAGTCCATGCCGTAGACGTCGCCGGCCAGAAGAAGCTCGGAGAGAAGGCGCTCCAGGCTCTCGTACTTGGCGGCCAGCACGGCGAATTGCTCGATGTCCTTAACACGGTTGTCGGGGTTGTCGTACTTGCCCCGAACGGTGCCGGGATAACCGCCCTTGAGCACCGCCTGAATCGCCTGGGCCGGGTGACGGTCCGGGTCGGTCGACCGGATCAGGTTGACGTCGTTGACGAACGCGGCGAACAGTCCCCGGCTCTTGGATGGGACAAGAGCCATCGTCTCGGCGGTCGCCAGGGCGTCGAGGGGCGCGGGGGCCTCCGCGAGCCTCCGGTAAACCGCGCCGGCCTTGGCGGGGCCGATGCCCGGCAAAAGCACCAAAAGCCGCCGCCACGACGCCTCGTCTCGCGGGTTGACCACGACCCGGAGAAACGCCAAGACGTCCTTAACGTGCGCCTGCTCGAAGAACCGGACGCCGCTCCGCACGTTGTACGGGATCTTTCGGGAGAGCAATTCACCCTGAAGCACGACGCTGTCGTAATGGTTGCGGTACAGAACCGCCATGTCGGCGAGAGGAACCCCCTGATCGCGGGCTTCGAGGATCTGCTGACAGACAAGGGCCGCTTCCTCATACACATCGGCCGTCGGGGCGACGACCGGCAGGGCGCCCTCGGATCGGGCCGACTTCAACTCCTTGGCGAACCCCGCGTGATTGTGGGCGATCGACGCCTCGGTCAACGCGACAATCTGGGGCGTGGATCGATAGTTCACCTCAAGCCGGAAGACGCGGGCGCCGGGGTGCCGTTCGGGAAACTTGAGGATATTATCATAGTTCGCCCCTCGAAAACGGTAAATCGACTGCGCGTCGTCGCCCACGGCCGTCAAATTGCCCGGTCCCGCCGCGGCGATCTTCTCGACGATTTCAACCTGAAGCGCGTTGGTGTCCTGCATCTCATCGACGAGGATGTGCCGGAACAGCCGCCCTTGCTCTTCGAGCCGCTTGGGGAACTCGTTCAGGAGCCGAAGCCACTGGGTCAACAGGTCGTCATAGTCCATGCAGTTGCCCGCGCGCTTGCGACGGGCGTAGGCGTCGGCGGCCTTCTGAATCTCCTCAAGCCACTCCAATTGATCGGGGCCCGATTCCGCGACCACCTCTTCAAGTGGTCGTCTCGTGTTCGCGGCGTAGGATATCCAGTGATGAACTTGCGATGGCCTGGGCGCGAGCTTGTCTCGACCGACGAGCCCCGCCTCGTCCATCGCCAGCTTCATCAAATCGCCTTGGTCTTCCGAGTCGAGGATCGTAAAGTTCGGTTCAAACCCCAGGTTCTCGGCCCGTCGTCTCAACAAGCGGTTGCCGACGTGATGAAACGTCCCCGCCCAAACCCGTCCCGCCCGATCGCCGACAAGCGACCCAAGCCGCCCGACCATCTCGCGCGCGGCCCGTCTCGTAAAAGTCGCCAACAGGATCGACTCGGCTGGAACCCCCTTGGCGATCAGATACCCCACGCGGTAGGTCACAACCCGCGTCTTCCCCGACCCCGGCCCAGCCAGGATCAGGTTGTACCCGTCCGGCGCCGTCGCCGCCGCCCGCTGCGACGGGTTCAGTTCCTCCGCGAACCGCCCCGTCAACCCGGCGGGCAGCGAATGCTTAAGGGTAATCTTCCGCATGAGGCCGTCCGCGCGAGATGTTTCGAAACCACGATCGCCTGGAGCACAACGGGAAACACGGGACGATCCGATTATACCAGGCGGAGCGAGCGCGAAAGAACCGCCGGGTTCGCCGGCGTCATGAAGTGGCCGCGTCATCCGAGCCATCGGGGGAGGCGAGTTTGGAGAACAGGACCGTAAGTTCGTCCTTCGCCATTCGGCCTTCCGCCACGGCCAGCGTCGCCTCAAGCAGGCGTTCGTTGAACGACTCGTCCACGACAAGCTCATTCAGATCGAGGAATGTCATGGCGGCGTCGAGCCCCGTCCGTTTATTCCCATCCACGAACGGGTGGTTCTTGACGATGTGAAATAAATAAGCCGGGGCCATCGCGGGCAGTCCTTCGTGGAGGAACGCCCCATCGAAAGTCGCCCACACCTGCGCGACGGCCGATTCCAGGAGCCCTTTGTCGCGGATCCCGGCCGAACCGCCATAAGCAGCCACTTGCACGGCGTGCCGGTCCAACACGTCGTCGACATCCAGAAACACGGGATTCATTCGGCGAGCTTCTTAAAAACGCTCCCGTGTCGCTCCAAGACCCTTTCGCCGGCCGCGCGCACGCGGGCCTTGTGCTCGGCCTTGGCGTCGGACGCTTCTTCGGCCGTCAAAGGCGTGAGCAGAATCCCCTTCCCATCCGGCGCGAGCGCGACATGGACGGGAGACCCGGCTCGTAGACCGAGAAGATTTAGGACGGACTCGTCAATGATAACGCCTTGGTGGTTGCCGATCGCTCGAATCGTCTCGACCATATTCATCCCCTCCCCGTGCCCCCGCGAATTATAACCACCAAGTCCAACGTCCTTCCATCGCCCCCTCGAAATCCAGCCATCGGACCACAAAATATGTCGGCTCCCGAAAACCGTTTGTCAACGCGCGCGGCGGTGGATATAATCGGGCCGTTGAGATTGAATCTCAATTGGCCGGGCTCATGAGATTCCCGGCCGTTGATTTGACGGGGCGCGGCGCTGACCCTTTTTTAAGTTTCATTGCGAACGAGGCTGGAGCATGCGGGCCGAGGCTTTGGCGGTGGGGGAAGAGGAGACCGGGGAGATGGTGCCGCTTTCGCTCTTGCGGGCCGGGCAAACCGCGAGCGTGGGCGATATCCTGGGTAATACCGAACTGGCGCATCGGCTCCGCGAGATGGGGCTTTGCAACGGCGCGAAGGTCCGCATGGTTCGGCCGGGAAGCCCCTGCATCATCTGCCTCGGCGGCCAGCGACTCGGATTCCGGTGCGACGATTTGGCCCGGGTGTTCGTTCGGGTTTCCGCCCTGGCGTGTTGATTGATTGAACCAAAGCATCTTTCCCGCCTTCTCCTCCGCGTCTTGTTTTCCTCCCCCTTGGTCTCCTTCCGGAATTGAAATGGCGATAGCCTCGGAAAAGGGAAGCTGGACGGTCGCCCTGATTGGCAACCCGAACACCGGCAAATCGACGCTGTTTGGAGCGCTCTCGGGGGTCCGGCAACGGGTGGGGAACTATCCGGGGGTGACCGTCGACCAGGCTCTCGGCGAAGTGGTCCACGACGGCCGGCGCTGGACTCTCGTGGACTTGCCGGGCACGTATAGCCTCGCGCCCCGGTCGCCGGACGAGATGGTCACGGTCGACGTGCTGCTCGGCTGGCGGGACGGGACGCCTCCCCCCGACGTGGTCGTCTGCGTCATCTCGGCGGGCAACCTCAATCGCAACCTCTACCTGCTCAGCCAGGCGCTTGAGTTGGGCCGGCCGGTGGTCGTCGCCCTGACGATGGGAGATTTGGCCGAGGCCGATGGAGTGACCGTCGACGTCGAGCGCCTAAGCCGCCAGCTTGGCCTTCCGGTCATCCCCGTTCAGGCCAAGCGCGGCGAGGGGCTCGAAGCGCTCAAGAACGCCGTCGAAGAGGCGGGCCTGCGTCCCCCTCCGGCCATCGAAAGCCCGTTTCCCGAACCGTTCCGTCGCGAGGTCGATCACCTCGCCGAGACGCTGACAACGGTTCTCAGCAGCGACGGTGAAGGTGAAGAAGATTCCGAAGGCTCGGCCGTTCCCCGCTACCTGGTCGAGCGCCTCTTGCTGGACGCCGGCGCGCGGGTCGAGGGGCAGCTTCGCCTGGACGAGGCCGACCTCGGCCCCTTGCGCGAGCAGGTCCGGCTCGCCCGCGAGCGGCTGGCCGAGGCGGGCGCCCGCGTTCCCGACGTTGAGACAATCGCCCGATACGGCTGGGTTGGGCGGGTGCTGGAGGGGGTCGTCGAGACGGCCGAGCATGGTGGATCGCGGGTCTCGGATCGACTCGATTCGGTCCTCACCCACAAGTTCTGGGGCTCGCTGGTCCTCGCCGCGGTCATGCTGATGATGTTCAGCGCCGTCTTTAGTTGGGCCGAGATCCCGATGGGTTGGATTGACTCGGGCATCGGGGCCTTGGCCGGCGCGATCGAGTCGGCGGTGCCGGAGGGGGCGCTTCAAAGCCTTTTGGCCGATGGGATCGTGGGAGGCGTTGGGGCGGTGGTCATATTCCTGCCCCAGATTTTGATCCTCTTCATCATCCTGACGGCGCTTGAGGAGTGCGGATACCTCGCCCGCGCCGCGTATTTGATGGACAAGCTCATGGTCCACGTCGGCCTGAGCGGCAAGTCGTTCATCCCGCTTTTGTCGTCGTTCGCCTGCGCGATTCCGGGGATCATGGCGACCCGGGTCATTGAGAATAAGCGCGACCGCCTGACGACCATCCTCATCGCCCCGTTGATGAGTTGTAGCGCCCGGCTGCCGGTCTACACGCTGATGATCGCGGCCTTCATCCCCGCCCGTTCTTACCTTGGAGGTTTGCTCCAGCTTCAGGGGCTGACGATGTTCGCCATGTACGCGGTGGGCGTGGTGGTCGCCGCGGCCGTCGCCTTGCTTTTGAAGCGGACGCTGCTCCAAGGCGAGACGCCCGTTTTCGTGATGGAGCTGCCCGCGTACCAGTGGCCCTCGCCCAAAACGGTCCTGTATCGGGCCTTTGATCGCGGGTTCGACTTCCTGAAGAACGCCGGCACCATCATCTTCGCGGCCTCGATCGTGATGTGGGCGGCGCTTTATTATCCCCGCATGTCCTCCGACGAGCTGGCCCCGATGCTCGCTCAAAAACAGACCTATGAGCAAGAGGCCGAGACGGCCCGAGAGGCGGGCGACGAGGCGCTCGCGGGCTCGCTCGACGAATCGGCCGCGGCCGTCGACGATCGGATCGCCGGCGCGCAGCAACGGCAAAGCTTTCTCGGCCGAGCGGGACATTTGATCGAGCCGGCCGTTCGCCCCCTGGGCTGGGATTGGCGGATCGGCAGCGCCGTGATCGCGGCCTTCCCGGCCCGTGAGGTCGTTCTCGCCACCCTGGGCGTGATCTTCGACGTGGGCTCGGACGTGGAGGAGGGGGAGGGCGCCCAGCGCCTGACCACGGCGATTCAATCGGCGACCTGGCCCGATTCCAACCGGCCGCTGTTCAACATCCCGGTCGCCCTGTCGGTCATGGTCTTCTTCGCCCTCTGCGCGCAGTGCGTCTCAACCCTGGCGGTCATCGGCCGGGAGACCAAGACCTGGATCTGGCCCGTCGTGTCGTTCACTTACATGACGGCCCTGGCCTACATCGCGGCCTTCCTCGTCTACCACGCCGGCATGTTGTTCGTGGCGTAGGCTGTTGTTGGGTCTGAGGAGATGAACATGGGCTGGCAAGACTGCGTCGCGCTCGTGGTGGTCCTGGGAGCGCTCCTCCACCTGCTGAACCTCGCCCGGCGGGCCCTCTTCGGCGGCAAGTCCCACTGCTCCAACTGCGCATCGAGCCGGTCAAACTTCGTCTCGCGGATCCGACAATCCGCCCGCGGCCCCCGCGTCGCCGCCCCCATCGGCCCGATTCTCACCATCGCGCCGCCGAAGAAAAGCGAACCGACGGGAGCGCGATGACGCGGGAGTCCAACTCCGATACCGAAACGACGTATGGGAGGCTTCGGCGGCGCAACGCTCCGCTTGCGTGGATCTGGGCGGCGTTTGAGTGCTGTCGGCTCGTATTCGCTTCGACGACTTTTCTTGGCCCGTGGGTCATCTTGATCCACGTGGCGTCCGAGGAGGCTAAGCGGTCGATCGGTCACGTCTTCCGTTTGCTCGGCGAATGGCGACTGTACGCGTTTCTCCTCACCTTTACCGCCATCTCGTTCGTGCTGTGGCGGTTGGCCGAGCGCGGTTCGCGAAAACTCCTGCAATTCTTGGATGATGAGTCCGCCTAACTCGTTGTTCTTGTTTCAGCGAACCGGCCCTCAATCTCTCGCTCTCTCGAACATGAAATACCGCGCGTCATGAGCATTCGTCTCGTCCGCCGGCCAGCGCTCGTCGTGGGTGATCCGCCAATCGGGAGAGTTGAGCGGATCGACGGGAAAGAAGACGTCGCCTTCGAAGTCTCCCTCAACGAGCGTCAGATAAATCGCGTCGCAGCGGGATAGGAACGCCCGATAGACCTCCGCGCCGCCGATGACCATCGCCTCTTCGGCGCCGGTTGAGCGCGCCTGGTCGAGGGCCTCGTCGACCGAGCCGGCCACCCGGCACCCTTCGGCCTGGTAGTCGGCCCGATGGGTCAAGACGATGTTGGTCCGACCGGGCAGGGGGCGGCCGAGCGACTCATGGGTCTTCCGCCCCATGATGATCGGCTTGCCCCAGGTGAGCGCGCGGAAATGCTTCAGGTCGCGCGGAAGACGCCAGGGAAGCCCCCCCTCGCGGCCGATCAACCGGGTTCGCGACATCGCGACGACGAATGAAACCTTCAAAGCCGGCGCCTCCACCTAAACCGCCACCTCGCCGCGCAGGGCCGGATGAGACTGATAACCAACCAGCCGAATCTGGTCGCGGTCGATCTTCGAGAGGTCGGAAACCTCGGGCGCGATCTCGATCCGGGGGAGGGGCAGGGGGGCTCGCGTCAACTGCTCGTCAACCTGGTCGAGATGATTGGTGTAAATATGGGCGTCGCCGAACGCGTGGATGAACTCGCCCGGTTCGAGACCCGTCACATGAGCGACCAGGTGGGTTAAAAGCGCGTAGCTGGCGATGTTGAAGGGGACGCCCAAAAACAGGTCGGCCGACCTTTGGTAAAGCTGGCACGAGAGCCGCCCCTCGGTGACGTTGAACTGGAAGAGGGTGTGACAGGGCGGAAGCGCCATCTCGGCGACCTCGGCCGGGTTCCAGGCCGAGACGATCAGGCGCCGCCCCACCGAGGCCGTCGGATCGGCGATCACGGCCCTTATGCCGGCAACCAGGGCGGCGATCTGGTCGATCGACCGGCCATCGGCCGCGGTCCACGACCGCCACTGCTTTCCATAAACCGGCCCAAGCTCCCCGCGCTCGTCGGCCCACTCGTCCCAAATCGAGACCCCGTGCTCCCTAAGATAGGCGATGTTCGTGGAGCCCCGGAGGAACCAAATCAACTCATGAACGATCGCGCCGAAGGCCGTCCGCTTGGTCGTCACCAGGGGGAAGCCCTCGGCCAGATCAAACCGAATCTGCCGGCCGAAGACGCTCAGGGCGTCGATCTTCCCCCCCGTCGAGCGCAACACCGCCCGCGTCGGCTTCCGAACGCCATGCTCGCGAACGTCCCTCAGCAATTCCAAATACTGTCGCATGCGGAGACTTCTCGCCTCGCTCGTCGAAGAATGGGGCGTCCCAACGGGGCGAGGGCGTGAACCCTCCCCGCGCGACCGCGATGGGTAAACGATGTATCGAACCCCGTCAAGGCGAGGCGGCCGGTCAAGGCGCGGGCTCCACCAGCCTTAAGACCTTCATGTTTTGGAGGGTTGCCTCATACGAGCCATCGTCATACGGCCGCGAACTCGTTCGGAAAATCTCGGCTGGACGCGCCTCCGAACCCACCGACAGCACGCGGCCGTCGCCGTCGACGGTGACGACCGTGTCGCGGAACTCGTAGGCGATGTTGATGGCGCCCTCGAAATGCGGCGGTTGGACAAGGTTGATGTCACCGAACCGATCGTACAGATAATCCGATGATCCGCTCAGCGAAACCGTCGCCGTTTGAAGGCTGTCCATACCCCAGGAGGTGGGCGTATGGACATCCCAATCGCCCACATCGGTCGTGATGGTGAGCGAAACATCGATTCGCGCCCACTGGTTGTCCGGACTTCCGGGAGCGAACTTCGAGCCCACCACGGGAACGAGGTCGTTAATTTTGACGCCCTGGATCGCGGTGATCGCGGTGGCGTCGTAATTCGACGGGTTCACCCCCTCGGCCGGGAACAATTCCACCCGCGGCCAGCGGTATTGCGTCTGCTGGTCTCCGTCCGATCCACCGCCGCTCTTGACGATCCTCTCCGCGCCCGGGATTCGCGACGGGTCGGGATCCGAAACCACCGGCCGAGCGCCGTCGGCGATCTTGCCGAGGAACAACGCGCCGACGAGCGCGGCCAGCGCCAGAGGAACAAAGAATCTGCGTCGGAACATGGCTGGTCTCTCCCTTGGTCGCTTGGCGAACGCCTATCGTAATTTGGGAGGGCGAGGCTCCCGCCGAGCCGGCGCTGAGCGCGGGGCTAGGCGGGAGCCTCGCCCTCCCAATTTCCTTCGCTCGACACAACCACCCCATTCAGCGCAACCCTCGCGGGCCCGACCGTTGTTTTCAGAAACATGAAATCCGGAGGATCGTCCCGCGGATCATCTGATATGAGAGGCTCCCTCTGGCCGTCGCTCTTTGCCAATTCGAAGGAATCGTCGCGCCGGAATTCGCGAAAAAGCGCCCGAACGAACCCAATCAGCCCGTCGGATCATTGCGACCAACGGGTGGGGGTTCGGTCCCAGCGGTGGCCGCGGAGTTGCTTCATGAGGTCGGGCGGGAGGCGATGGCCGTCGGAGGCGGCGATGTTGGCTTCGACGTGCTTGACCTTCCGCATGCCGGGGATGATGGTCGAAACGGTTGGTTCCTCCAGGATGAACCGGAGGGCCAGTTCGGGCATCGTCATGCCTTCGGGGATCAGGGGCCGAAGGGCCTCGGCGCGGTCGACGCTCTGGGCGAGGTTCTCGGGAACGAAATAGGTGTTCCGCCAGTCGCCCTCGGGCCAGGTGGTCTTCTTGGTCAGGGTCCCGGTCAGCGTCCCCTCGTCGAACGGAACTCGGGCGATAACCGCGATGTTCAATTCGCGGCAGAGGGGAAACAGCTCGTCTTCGGGAGACTGGTCGAAGATGTTGTGGATGACCTGCACGGCGTCGATCAGGCCGGTTCTCAGGGTCTTCAACACGTTGGCCGGCTCCCAGCGGTTGACGCTGACGCCCACGCCCCGGATCATCCCCTGGACCTTCAGGTCGTCGACGGCGCGTTGCCAGGTCTCGTCCTCGGCCCAGTCGTCCTCCCAGACGTGGAACTGCTGAAGGTCGATGGTCTCCACCCCAAGGTTGTCGAGGCTCTTCTCGGTG
>Ga0182738_1004405_pt1 | contig 15595 bp, 6 predicted proteins | sample eDN5th30CBELigMG_FD_128876 | JGI IMG/M metagenome (GOLD analysis project Ga0182738, IMG submission 128876) | Enriched Miracle-Growth compost microbial communities from Emeryville, California, USA - eDNA 5th pass 30_C BE-Lig MG (version 2)... ... | reverse complement strand
TTTTTATCCCTTTAAATCAAATAACGATACTTTTTAAAAAATTAAAAAAAAAAAAATTTAATTATTCATGAGATGAATTTATGGAATTTTTTTTTTCCCCAACTTTATAAAAAAAAAAAGGGGGGGGGGGGCATTGATTATACAACATCTGATATTATTACAAATCACTTTTAATGGCGAGATCCAAAAATCCTTTTGAGGTCTTCACCAAGAAAATCTTTAAAAGGAAATTGGATAGCACTAAGCTTGAAGGGAAAGTTCTCAAAACATTTTTAAACTGATTGTTTGCTTCTTTCAACCGGCTTAACACCATGATCCAAAAGAGAACACCCTGTGTTACTAACTGGAATGTAAAGGCTCCAAAGATCCAGTTTCTGTTTCTCTGTGCATTATTCAAAATTTGAGCAATATTTTGGTCGAGAGAAGCTGAGAAGAGATCACATTCAACGCTAAGCAACTGGAAAACTGAAGTTACAAGGTCAATCTGCTCAAATTGAATTTTTTTAAGAGCTTCTGCAGTCTTATTGGATGCAATATATTGATTCCTTTTATCAATCAGAATATCTTCAAGTGTATTCATTAAGTAAATGAGCCCTGAAGATTTTCCATAAGCTGCCATAATATCACAAAAAATAACATTAAGTGGAGTTCCAATGAGACTGCAGGCATCTCCAAGCACCACGGTTTCAAATTTAGGAGTCAGAAAATCATCTTGATTTGATGTCAAGTCTTTGAGAGCTTCGATTCGAACTTTTTGGATGACTTGAATTTGGTTTTCAACTACAGTTAAAGGATTCTGGTGTTTAATGCGAGATTTGTTATTGGAAGAGAAAAGTTCCATGAAGCTAATCAAACTTAAAGCTGCATTGACTTTGGTTCCATAAGTGAATTGGATGAATGTTTGTAGTTGTTGAAGGCTGTTGAGGGAGTTTCTGATGATGACAGAGTTTACAGATGCCAGTAGAGCTACCGTGACACTGATGGTGAGGAGTCTTGCGAAATAAATGACATATTTTTTTCTCGTTCCGGAGCAATTGGGTTTTTTGGGAAGAGCTTGACGAGCATTTTGGTCTTTGAAATCAATTTTCGTGTTAGAGGATTTCTCGTTGTCACTGTTATTTTCTGGGGTTTCTTTTTTGCTTCCTTGAAGTTTTTCTTGGAAAGAAATCATGCTTTGAAGTGTTTTTTGGATGAGTTGTGTGTTGAGTTTGGTCACGGCAAGCACGTTGTTTATTTCTTCTTGGTATAATCTTCGAATAATCAAAGCAAATGAGAGGATGACACATGAAACCCAAACCAAAATGGCGATCAAAAATGTTGTCAATAAATCAAGGATGTCGTTGGTTTGGTTAGCTAATGAAGCAAGAAAAATTGAGGTGATGTTTTCTGTTTGGATAATCAGATCATTTAATGCATTTTTTGTGAAAATTGACATCTCAGATTGTGCAACTTCTATTTGCTTTTGAGCCAAATACGCGAAGAACTTGAGGCCGGTCTCAATAATGGAGTTAGTTGCTTGAATGGTATTCAGTTTTTCATAATCTTGATCGTTTTGTGGTTTCTCTACATTAAAAATTTGAACAGTTTGGTCAAATAAGGTCTTTTGAATGGCTTTTTCAAGCAGATTTGAACTGAAAAGAATATTATTGTTGAAAGTTTCTAATTGCATAATTGTATCCCTTGCATTAGAAAAAAGTTGATCTCCTAAAGCTGAAAGCAATCCAAAATCTCCTAAAGTAATTCTCCCGCTCTGATAATCCAAGGCAAGTTGAAGTGAGATTTGTGAGGAAAGCAGATAATAGTTTCTTGACTGAGCGTCTGTCAGAACTTGTTTCTTGAGGATAAAAGTGGAGAAATCATCTTCTAAGAATATCTTTAAGCTGAGCTGGATCCCAAAGATCGCAGCTATCCCAAAATAAAACATGAAGAATAAACAGAACCATGATCTAGGATATTGTTTCACAGCCAATGCCGCTTGAAAAGCCTCTTCAATTTTTTGCTTTTTTGAATGAATCGATACTTGACTGCTTGCCATTGATACAGCTTTTTCTGGAATTATAACGTGATGTTTATTTTCACCCTCATTTATTTTCTTATTACGAGGTATTTTTGATAGACTTTTGGCACGTAGATTATTGGTTGGTGAACGCGGAGAAAGAAGGCCATGATTGCTTTTTGGGCTCAAAAGATGATCTTCCATTGTCGGAAAGGTTTCTCCTGCAGCTGTAGGACCCAATGTATCTCTTGTTGGTTGACGTGCTTTTTGGGGATTGAGAGTCTCTAAAGGAATCCAGCCTGCTTGTTTTTCATCTTCAAATTCAAAGTCAGCACGATTGTCTTCAAATTCCTCCTCGTCTTGTTCTTTTGATTCTGGTTGAGTTAATTGAATCTCATCAGAATGTTCATTTTTCTGAGTATTTATTTCCTTCAGGGAAATCACTCTGAGAGAATTTCTAAATGGCTGAACAGTGCAGAAATATGACACACTGGGCTTTGAAGAATCCTTGAAAGGCGTTAATTCCACAACACCTCCTTCACCACTATATAATTTCACAATTTCTCTTGCTTCATCTTCAAGGACAAATTGAGAAGGTGTGTTGGCTCCTCCAAAAGGCGAGAATACCAAGGTAGGTTGGCTTTCTTTTCCTGGAACGAATCCTGGCCCACCGCTATTGATTTCTTTGAAAGAAGAAGCTAAGGGTTGTGAATAAGTTGATTGAGATTTTTGTTGTTGATCTAACGAGTTGACGATATTAAAAGCTTGATTTATCTTAGCAAGTTCTTTTGACAAGGACTTGATATTTGTGGTGGTGGAGACTACAATGGGTAAGCCAAGCCTTTCAGCAATATTCTGTGTGGGACTTTCAATATCACCATTTTCGCGAACCAATAAGATATCGTTGGAAATAGGATACGGCCTGATCATCAGCATGAAATACAAGCCCTCAGTCATGACTGGAAAAATGTCGAAGAAGACGTTGATAGGGACAAGGTAGCCTTTTTGATGGTACCCATACGTCTCAATAACGTTTTGGAACAACGATCGATCTCCAGTGGCGGACATGCTGGCTCTGAGATGTGCTATATTGCTTCGAAGACTGGGAAGGGTATACGCAGAGATATTAGTTCCAACATAGAGTTGTGAACTGCCTCCATAGATCCCTTCCATGGACTTTGAGCAATAAAGGATTTTGCCGTTGTCTTGTTTTGAAGTGTCTAAAACAAGAAAAGCTGCGGTTTGTTGGTAAGCATTATGTTTATCAAGCCCATCTTTGTCAAAATACTTGGTAAACTTCTGATATTTCTTTTGGTAGAGTTTTTGAAAATAAAGGTGTTCTTTCATTGAATGATTAATTCTGAGCTGGTATTCTGCATAGAGCATAAGTGGGGTAATGTTTGCTTCTGGAGTTTCTTTGAGAATAAAATTGATTTCTCTCTCGATTTTCTGTCGAAGACTCTTGATATTTTGGGCAAAGTTAAAGATGTTGGCAAGATTTGGGGCCTCTGAAGTGATTTCTTTGTAAAGCTGGATTTGTTGGTCAGTTTGAGAGAAAATTCTCTCTTCAAGTCGATTCACAATAGTAAGACTATCAACGTAGGCATTGAGATTAATTTTGGCTTTCTGCTCTCTACTTCTTGAGATTTCTTGTATCTTGATAATCAAGAGAAAAGCTGTGAGTTTGATCTTACGATTGGCGTTGTTTTCAAGGTTTGATTCCTTGATACAACGAATAGCATTCCCAAAATATTTGAGTTTGAGGCCATAAAAATAAGCAAGATAAAGCTTGATAAAACTGTCTCGAGGGAAAGTTTCTGATAGGTGTTGGAGGTGGCTGATAATTAATTTGTTAAAATCTTGGTCTGATGAGGGAGATTTATCCTCATTATTAGTGGTGTAAAGAATTTTGTGAAGATTGGTGTTAACTGTGGAAATCAAGAAATAGTACCAGTCATATTTTGGAGTGGAGTTGGTTGGCATTGCGTGAAATTTTTGAAGTTCCTTGATGAAACTCATTTTGTGAATAAAGAATTCTGGATTTTTATCGTTCAGAATGCTGACAATATTTTTCCTTAAAAATCCAAAAGAAACTTTGACAGCCAAGATGGAAATTATAATCCAAGCAACGAAAGTGAATAAAATGCTATTTCTATCTGCGTGTAAAGATCTCATGATTGCTTGCATTAAGCAGACAGAGTTGATTGATAATACTGAGGCCATAAGGCTTCCTTCAAATATTAAAGCTCGGATTTGATAAAGAGGAAGTTTCATATAGAATTGAGCTGATCTCAAAATACTGAAGCACAAGTTGAATATACTCATAATCCAAGCAGTTTGTAAGGTATTTGTGGGGAGAGCAACGAGAAAAATCTGAATCAAGACCTTCTGAAAAAGGGTGATTATCTGGCAGTTATTACTCTTTGCAGAAAATAAATCTTTTCCTGTTGGAAGGACGTAAAGATAGCGTAATTGCAAGACAACAGATAAAGTAAATTCAAGAGCAATAATGATTGAGCCAAGAGCGATTGTTCCTTTTTTCCCAATTCCAAAAACATCGAACGATGATGAGTCTTTGATTAAAAAGATGGTGTTGATCCAGAACGATGAAATGAAAAAGTATATCACTTTGCATTGAAGCCGAAAAATCCAACGCCACAGGTGAATGAGAGCACAGCTCCCTTGGAATTTATATTTTGCAATATAAATGATATAACTCAGCAAAATTAACTTGAAGAGAGTTATCAAAATCGTAGCAATTAAAACTATGACTACAAATGCGCCAGTCTTGCTTTGTTCGAAAAAATGACCTGGGCTGAATAATTTTGCGATAAAGACAGCAACTCTAACGAATGTATCATCAGAATATTCAGCATCACTGTATAAAGAAGGGTTGAAGAGGATTGCTTGTGTAATGAGTTGAGCATATTCGATAAAAACTATGACCATTGCAGTTATATGGGAGATTTCAAAGTTGAGAATTGAGAGTCTTGCGAATTCAACATCTAGATTGAGAGAGCTGCAAAAGACGGTTTTTAACCATGACTTGGAATCCAAGACTGGTTCGGACTTCATTGTTAGGGGACTTATAAAAAAATTAAACAGTAATTATAAGATTTTTCATCAGACCATTGAAGAAATTTTTTAATAAGCTATTGACATAAAATGTTTCGAGTTTAAATTTAGAACTATTTTTTCTTGAGAAAGAGCTGAAGGCGAGAAAATTCTAATCGGAGAGGAACCTTGTTTTAACGAACCAGTGAGATTTTTATGATGAGGCAGAAGCAATATTTCGGGGGAAAAAAGGATTTTGAAACAATTGAGAATCAAAGGATTAATTGGAATTAAATTTAACATCAAAATCTTTCAACTAAACCCTTGAGTCACGAAAATTAGTCATTACCTTTAAATTCAGTCCTTTCTGAGAATAAAATCTTGAAAAACTTTTACTCTGAATGAAGAGAAAAGAAACTTAACTGAGGCTGAAAAAATATCAATCAAGTTCAGTAGTGAAATTTTAGGAAGAAAGGAAACTTCTATATGTGATAGAGAAAACCATGACTGAGATAAAATCTTCTTAGGAGTCTGAATGAAAACAAAGAATTTAATCCGATTACTACCGCAAAATCCGAATTGTACTTTATTAATCATAATCTATTCCTAAAATTAAGTTTGTCTTAAAGATTTTATGGTTAATCCAGTGAACTGGTGTTTTGACTGAAAAATTTTTAAACTGAAATTTTGAGGGCAACTGAGGCCTAAAATCAAACCAATCCCCCTTCTTGAAGATTCAACCACAAAAATCAAGATACTGTCATTCCGAAGTAATAAGGAAAAAATATTCTTACCCCTCAAACTTCAAACTCTGCTTCGGGAAAATACAGTTCGCATTCTCTTGAGAGACGGTTCCTCATTGAGAAGTTGGAAAGGTGGCTTTCTGGATTATCAAACCATAAAATTTTAACCGTTTTTATTTTTCGATAAAACCAGTTTTCCTTGAAAACAAGATTTTCAAAGAGATCGAATTTTGGCAAAGAACGAAAGTTTTAATTCTTATTGCAGAACTTTGAGAGAAGAACAATTTCGCTGAAATGGTGAAAATGACATGACTGGTAGCTAAAACTGGAAACAGTAAGGAAAATATTCAGCCTTTAGGATGTGATCTCTTTACAGTTATAATTTTTTAAATTGACAATTTTTATTCAAGAACCCAGGTAACAAAGGGGCAATAAACTCGATGTTCTCTCAAGAGTTTTCATTCAAAAATGAATTGAGGGTCGGTTTAAGTTTCTCTAAAGCCAAGAGGCGAGAGATTATAATGAGGAGAATAAATTTTAAAAAGGGGTTAAAATTATAAATCAAAACTCGGCTTAAAATATTTAATCTGACTTAATCTAAATTTTCTGAAAATATTTGTAGGATAGGCATTTAACTATCACCCAAATGAGTTATTTTCTGTTACAAGAAAGGATATTGAACAATTTGAATGATTAGCCTGCACAGCCTTTTCTTTAAATTTAAAAAGACAGTTTTGATAATCCCCTCAGGATATCACAATCTTCAAGTTAGATTCGCGAAAGCACAAGTCAGCCTCTTAGACTTCAAGGTTTCAATAAGAAGTGTCACCTGGGGGTGTTTTCATGCTGAGTTTCGATTCAAACACACAAGGCTAAAGAATTTTTATGCTATGAAGATCTGTGAGGGGTCTTTCTTTGGTTGATTTAAAGGCCTATTCAAAAAATTTTTTGAGTGACAAAAAATCAAAGGAAACACGTATTCGTCATCAGCTTAATAAATTTCTCGACTTGTATTAAAAATTTTTTCCAGGAAAAATTTAAAACAAGGAAATACAAACCGATTCACAAACGCTTTCTAAAATTCAAAAACGTACAGGAGTGCAGGTCTTCCCTCTTTCTTTTCATACCTCTCTATTCGAATTGCCTTTTCTGTGCATAGTTTGTGGGAGTTTGTGGAGGTTTGCCAGTTTCTTTTCTAATTGGCAATCGGTTAGTGATAAATTTCTTTATGCTTAAAATTAATTTTTCTCTGGTCTAAGAGGGGTTTTATTTTTATCAATATTTGAGCCTTTGAACATTTTCTTCAAAAGGATAATGGAAATTTGGAAAAGAATTTTTATTGATCCAAAAGTTTTTTATGAACAAAAAGAAAGAAATAAACAAAGGTGATTCAGTTTTAAATACCATATTGTTTGTTTTGGATGACTTTTTTGGGTAAAACTACGTTATGCATACTAAACGATGATAAGTTCAATGATGATTACATGTTATTTTTGATGGCAACATCCAAGACTCCATTAGAGGTTTTGACTAAAAAGTTCTTGAGCAAAAAGTTTGAGAGTACTGTATGAGCTGGTAATATCTCAAGAACATTTTTAAATTGGTTATCAACCTCCTTGAGTTTTCCCAGAATTCTGAACCACAAGATGAAACTCTGTGCCAAAAGAGTCAACGAAAAGAAGATGAAAATTAAATTTCTTGTTGTTTTTGCATCGTCGAGAGTGTTCTCAAAATCGTCTGATATGAGACTTGACACTAAATTTAATTCAAAGGTTGTGACCTGATTAGCAGAGATTAGCAAATCGAAGTTTTTCAAAAGGACGCTTCTCAGCTCAGTTTCAGACTGCTCTGCATCTGGGTAATCTTGAACTTTTTCTGTATAGAGATTCTGTAGAACATTGAGCAGGTTAACAACTCCAGTTGTTTGCCCATAAACTCCAAGAACCTGGCAAAATAGAGTGATACTGAAATCTCCATACTGACATCCATCAGATTGGAACAGATTTTGAATCTCTGTATCTACAAGATCATTTTCAGTTGCCAAAAAGCTCAAGATGCCGGTTCTCATGGCATCCATGACATTAATTTGATAAGTTAATTCTTCTGAAGGCAAATGATTTTTTATTGAAGATGTATCATTCGTTAGAAACATTTCTTCAGCACTGATGAAGCTCATTGAAAAGGTCGAGATACCATCAGCAGCTGAATTAATAGATTCTTGTGCATTTTGTAATTTTGTGACTGAAGTGTGAACGTAAACTGAGTTTCCAACAACAAAGCCCACAGTTGTTAGAATAAAAGGTAAGAGTCTTGGCAGATAGATCAAGTATTTCTTGCGGATTCCTGCAAAGATGGGCTTTTTGGAGCCTTCCTTTTGTACACCGAGTTTATTGCCAAATCTTTCGTTGCTGTTAATTTTGAATTCCAAGTTTTCATCGTGAAACTGTTTTGCCAAGAGTTTGCTTTGGAAAGACCTGATAGTGTTCAGATTAGCTTTGAGCGCCTTTCCATTTAATTTTGTGACGGCAAACATATTCTTTTTCTCCTTTGTATATAAGCTTCTTAGAAAAGTTCCAAAGAACAAAACCACACCGCCAAGCCAAACCAAAATGGCAATTAAAAATCCATTCACCACATTACTAATATTATTTCGCTGATTACTTATGGAGTCTAAAAGAAGAACGAGAGTGTCTTCAATGTTGATAAAGAGGTCGTTCAAGCTGTTTGTAGAGATGTATTCAAATTCAACAATGGCATCATTCGGCCGGTTTTCTAGTTGAAGTTGTAATATTGCAAGAGCTGATTCAGCAAACATATCAATTGCTTGGAAACTATCGACTGTGAGATAGCTTTCCGCAGAAATACTTGTGTTACTCTCTTCATAGATTCGAACATTTTTTTCAAATAGGGCTTCTTTCACATAATCCTCCAGTTGGCTACAATTGCCTGAAAGCTGGCCATTCAGTGAAACCAAGCTATCTAAGGCAGCCGTCCATGTAGTTTGAAGACCACCAACCAAGCCACCAATCAAGCCAAACTCTTCTGTGGTGATTCTTCCACTTTGCAGATCCAAAACGAGTCTCAACTGAATCTGTGTTGAAAGCAAATTATATCTTCTTGCTTGGGCAATATCCAAGATACTTTTCTTGAGTCTTAAGATAGAGAAACTGTTGTTTAGTGTCAAGACAAGTCCGAGTTGTATTCCAAAGACTGCCACAATTCCAATGTAAAAGAGCAAAATGAGACATATCCATGACCTTGAATAGCTTTTGATGGCTAAGGCTGCTACAAAAGCATCTGAGATTCTCTTGTGATGAGAACTTTTCGACAACTGACTACTTGCAATTGACATGGTCCTTTCAAAAGGATTGTTGATTTGATTTCCTCGAGTAGGAGGAGCATTGACAAGACCTCTCAGATCATCATCATCTCGAGATGAACTAAGAAGGACTTTCTTTTCTTTCACAGCAGGTCTTGATTCAACAGTCTGGACTCGAGTAGCTAAGGTTGTGGTTTGTCTTATTCCTTGCAATGGGCTGATGGAACTCTTGGGACTAATTAAGTTTTCTTCAACTGTGTTGAATACAGTGTTGTAGGTCTCAGCACCAGCAATAATAGGAGAAATACCTGTTTCTCTGGGGCTTTGTACGGAGATTTTGGGAGATCTATCACCAGATCTAAGCCGATCGAATTCAATCCAGCCGTCTTGCTTTTCTTCTTCTTCTTGGTTGTTCAACTGGTAGGTCTCCTCACCATTTTTCATTTCACTACTATAATTTTCTTCTCCTTGGTCGCTTTGGATGAGGTCTGCTTCCTGATCACCATCATCAGAGCTGGCAGTTTCAGTTAAGAAGATGATTTTTGAATAAGTTGTAGAGAAAAAGAGATTTTGAATTGTGCAATGGTAAACAGACTTTTTGTGTTCTGAAGAAGCAGAATTTAATTCAAGAGATTTGCCTTCATTGCTATAAACTGCGAATAATTCTTTTGCTTCATATTCTGAGAGTTGGTCTCCAGTGGTAAATCCTTGAGAAACCATAGTCAAATCTTTTTGAGTGCCTAGCTTCTTTGTCAAAGTCATACTCATTTGATGTGTACTATTTTGGCTCCTGGAAGAAGGTTTTCCTGCACTCAAAGGATTCAAAGCTTGGGCTTCAAGGCCACCAATGACATTGAAGGCCAAATGAGCCAGAAAAAGTTCTTCAGACAAAACTCGAAGATTTGTTAAAGATGATGATGTCGTCAGTTTTGCGATCCCAAGTTTATCAACAATTTTCTTGGTTCCACATTCAATCTCACCGTTTTGTCTCACAAGAAGGTACTCTTTAGTATAAGGGAGAGGCCTGATGGCAAACATGAGAAATAAGCCTCTGGTCATCATTGGAAAAATATCAAGGCAAATTTCTGTTGGAATCAAATAGCCCTCTTTGTGGTAGCCATAAGATTTGATTGCCGTTTGAAGGCGAGATCTGTTTCCTTCTTCAGTGATGCTGCTTCTGATTGATGCGGTGAAGTTTCGCAAGCTTGGAGGGGTTATTGAAGTCATGTCTTGTCCAAGGTACAATTGGGCATCTCCGCCGTAGACTTGCTCGATGGATTTAGAGCAGAAAACGATGGAGGATCTGTTTGAATGAGGAGCTGAAGAGATGAGAAAGACTGTGTTGGGAAGATAGAGGCTGTGTTCATTTAATTTGTTATTTTTGAAATATCTTTCAAATTTTTTCCACTTTTTCTGATAAATTTTATAGAAGTTTAGGCAGCTTTTAATTGAGTAATTGATTTTCCATTGATATTCCGCATACATTATCAAAGGATTGACGTTGTAATCGGGTGTATTCTGGAGGATTTGATTGATCTTCCTTTCTATTTCCTTGCGGTAAACCTTGATTTCTTGAGACATGTTGAATATGTTGGCAAGGTCGGGTTTTTCTCCCAAGATCTCGTTATACGCCTTCACCTGCAATTCTGTTTGAGCCAAAATCTTTTCTTCAAGTTCACTCAGAAGTGAGACACTTTTTACGTAAGAGATGAGGTCCAGTTGGTCTGATCCCTCTTTAATTTCGTGTTTAATGGTTGCTTGGATTTCTAAAAGGAGTAATGAAGCTGTTACTTTCACATGAGACGAAGTTGATTTTTGTTTGGTTAGTTCTGTAATCAACTTGATAGCATTGCGATAGTTGTGAAGTTTTTTGCCATAATAATAGGCGAGGTAGAGTTTTATGAGGCTGTTTTTAGGCATTTTTTGCAATAAGCCTTCGAGGTATTTTGTAAACGCTTTATTGGTTTTTTCTTTGGATTCGAGGTCTGTAAGAGGCTTCTGATCATCGTCGAGATTGAGAAGCTTTGAAAAGTTGCTTTCGATGGTTAAATTAAGGAGATAAGACAGTTTATAACTATCATTCGATTTGCAGGGGAGCCTTTTTAATTTGCGTAATTGTTTAATCAGGCTAATTTTGTGAACGAGTAGTTCGGGTGTTTTGCTGATTAAAGAATCTGAAGAAAGAGCAGCGAAAGAGATGATTCTATCAGTAACGACCAAAGCGAACTTGGTCCCTGGAATACCCACAATGATCCATGCAATGAGAATAAACTGAATATTATGGACGGAGTCAGCTGCTTGGAGGACTGTATTGAAGAAAAATGCTATATTCAATGCTAAAACACCAGCGATCATAATTGCTTGAAAGTTGAGGGCTTTTGTTTTATAAAGTGGGAGAGTGAAGCAGCAATAGAAGATTCGAGCAAAGGTGACAATAAAAGTGATGATACTGAAGGTCCAATTGGCGCCAAGCGAGTTTGAAGTTTTTCCAAAAGACATTTGTAAAACCTGAATAATGACCTTTTGGATGAACGTCGTTGACTCCAGAACATTAGTTTTTGCGGAAAACACGTTTTTATTTGGCAAGATATATGTGAAATATAACAGGATAATGGAGGATAGGATGAATTCCGCGGCAATCAGAACAGAAGATATGAGAATGCTGGGGAACTCACTCAATCCAAAAAGCGTTACATTTTGGTCATTTGAAGAAGAGATAATTATCTGAACCCAAAAGGAAGCCACGAGACCGTAGATTATTCTCACTTGCAGTCTGAACACCCATTTCCAAGCTTTAACGATTAAGGAAATTCCAGGTCGGCAGGTTTTTGAGATGAATATCAAATATCCAAACAGTAAGAATTTAATTAAAGTCGATAAAATCACAATACTGAGAACGGTTGTTGTGGTGGAATTGTTTTCACTATTGACTAGAAAGCTCCCTGGATTTAGCAGTTTGGCGGCAAAGATGATATGCTTCACAAAGATATCGTCAGAAAATTCCGGGTCTTGATAAATAGCAGGAGCAAACAAGAGAAATTGTGACATCAGTTGAGCGTATTCAAGGAGGGTGATAGCATACTCGGAGTACTTTGGATAATGAAAGTCATTGATGGAGAGTCTGGCAAAGGCGACGGTGGGCTGGAGGGAGGTCTTGAAAGCTGATGAAAGCCATTTTTTTGAATCAACCAAAGTATTTTGGTTCATAACTTTGACTGACGTTTTTCCTCAGATTCTCAGATTAAGATTATTTTTACAATTTGATTTTTACGTATTGAGGCAGTCAGGCAAGTTTATTTATTTATTTATTTATCAAAGTGTTAAATTGAAAAAAAACCTAAATCCCTCGATCTTTAAATTCAAAATCGAGATACTAAGATCAAGGAAATTCCTACTGAAGGTGTAATCGCACGAGAAAATTTCTGATGTTTGAGAAGAGTTCTTCCTCAGAATGAGGAAAAAAAGGAGACAGGGGGCTCTTTTTGGGGTCACAACCATAATAGTTGAAATAAATCAACAAAATTTCTCGCCTATTTATGATCTAAACGTACTCAAGACTGACAATTTCTTTTCCCACTTTGATTTTTTGATCACAAATTTTTGGTTTCTATAAAGCTGTATCTGAAAAAATTATGGCTCCTTTTTTTTAGAAGCTTATTTATAATCATTTTCCTCCACTAAACCTGATATCTCCAAAATATGATGTTTGGGAAGCAGGATTAATTTTAAAAGGTTTAGGAGGATGAAATCTAGGGCCTGTAGAGAATTAGATCAGTTAAATTGTCGGCGAATGTTGAAAATTTCGTTTGTTTCTTTAAAATATCCGTCCAACGAAAAATAATTGAATTCTTTTTCTGCAATTTTTTAAGATTAGAATAAGTCAAGAAATGAGAAATTTTAATTTAATTGAAACTTTTTTTAGGCGAGAGTTCTGACCCTTAAATTTTTCTTAAAATTTTCCTGCAACAAAACATTATCTCGTTTTCAGTCAAAATCATCTCCTCAGAACCAGATTAGCCTGTCATTGATCTTTTCTTTGATTTCTTGAAATCACAAAATAACCCTAATAACTCTTGAAAACACAGTCTTTCAAAGGAAGATTTATTTGTTTCGCAGATGAGAAATCATGAGAGGTTGTCGTTTCTATCTTGTTGGATTCACGAAATAAGGCTAAAACTGCAGGGTTTTTTTCTTTTTCGGGCTTGTCATTTGAAGCACATTTGCAACTTAATTTCTCGAAAAAAATTTAACCTTAAACTGTTTCTGTTTTCTGTTTGTTCAAATTAAAAAGCCTAGAAATAAATCTCAAGGTGATGGTGAAGTGGTCAGTTAATTTCAAATTAAATAGATTTTCTATTTTTGACGTTCAAACTTTTTCTTTGGTTTGGTTAAAAATAGAATGATTCAATTTTTTTCTCCTGCATCAATTCTCAAACAAAACTAAAATTGAAAACAGAGGTTTGTGAGATATGAGAATTTCTGAGTTCTTAAGTCATCTGCACCGATGACTTCTCTCTTTCTCAAAAAATATAAACCCTTCTCGATACATCAAGATCTTCAATTTTGGTGAAGTTTTAAAACCATTTTAGAATCCTCCGTGACAACAGTCATTGTAAAAACAACTGTATTTTTCAATTGATTTCAAATTCGAAGAAATTTTTTCCTTGAGATTTGACAAAAATAGTCTTTTGAAACTTGAAACTCTACTTTTAATTTTTATAATTTCGTGAGAACTCGACTCTCTTCAAATTATTCAATGCATTTGCCCTCTTCCTTAATTGCAGAGAAATAAAGGTCAAGGTTCTCAAACCAAAGCTTTCATAGTCTCAACATTCTCATTTCTTTCTAGATTTCTCTCCAGATGATCAAGTCAAGCAAAATAAAAGCAAATTTGTTTGAATCGGAAATGAGGAATAGGCTAGGGGAAGCGCAGAATCTGAATAATTTTACTGACTGAGAACAGTCAACGGCTTTTGTTTTGTTGTTGTGAGAACAAGGATCTATCTCCCAATGATCACAATTCCATGATTTAATCAAGAAAATTTTTTTGGCTTTTCTCAGAAATACATTTAAGCTTATAAAATCTTTTTTGGGCTCTGAAAGAAATTTTGAAATATATATGGGAAATGTTTTCTAAAAGGACCTAAGTCTGAATTTCCATAAAATTTTCATCCACGTTTTTTTTTTTAAAGGGCGTAACTTTTCATCAAAATTCTCAATATGACTTAGGCCTTTTCATAAAACAATTTAGACGTTAAAATACAGAAGAGATAAAAGACGAGAATAACAAAGTATTTAAGTGCATTATTCTTTGATTTAACTGCGAACTAACTTCAGCAGATTAATAAAGATAAAATGAATATTGAACAACTCTCTTTCAGTGCGATCATTCACGCATTAAACTTCACCCTACTTGCTATTTTCTGATAATAGTCCTACTCAAAATAAAAATTAAATGACAATTGCTTTTATGTGATATCTAGGAAAAGTGTTGAAAATTTATCAAGAAATTAAACTGGCCTTTATAGTCAGCGGTCACACAAACTTTCCTCCTGACGGTCATTTTGGCAAAATAAAAGAGAAAGTCAAAGAAACCGAAGTATATTGGATTCTATTGGCGAAAATGGCAGAGTCAGAAAATCAGCATTGAGTAATTTTGATCTTGTATATAAAGATCCTGTGACTTTAACAAAAACTTCGAATGGCTTGATTGGAAAGCTTTTTAAATAAAAAGTTTTTACATTTGAAAGGAATTCGCAATTGGCATGAAATCATTGTAAACCAAGATGGTAATGGAATTATGGTTCGCAATGATGTAAATGGTGAGTTTAGAGATATTCCAGTGCTCAAAGAGAATGTAATTTTTGAGGAATTTCTAAAGAGAATTGAGCCTGAGTCATTCAGCAGTAATTACCATGAAGAACTTTTATTTTTTAAACAATTTGTCACCAAAGATCATAAGAAATTTATGGATTATAATTATGAATAAAGATAATGTCGCTTAAATTTAAAAGATTTATGATTGTTAATCTGTGAATCTTTATCAAGAACTCTAAAATTATGAGTATTTTGAAAGTAAAGTAAGATTTTTGGCTTTGAATAATGAGAGAAGAATAGGTGCCAAAATGTTTTTCTAAAATGGCCTAACTTTCGAATGAACTTTTACAGCGGTTTTGGAAAATTAGGATTGCAGCCCAGCCTCAGACCACTGTTATAGTAAAATATCTATCGAAATATTTTTGAAAATTAAAACATTTTGGTCAAGGACTGCATGAAAATCCGTTTATGAAAGGAAATGATTTTATATGCAAGAAAAGAAAAACACAAAATAGGTGAAATAGAGCTGAATAGTGACTCGAATAAATTGATTCAAACATTGGGATAAATAAGGGGGAGAAAATTTTCCCTATGAGTGAATTTAATTATTTTATTCTCATTCTCATCAGAGAAATTTTCGATGTTCGAAAAGAAATTTTTTCGTTC
>Ga0182738_1004404_pt1 | contig 15596 bp, 13 predicted proteins | sample eDN5th30CBELigMG_FD_128876 | JGI IMG/M metagenome (GOLD analysis project Ga0182738, IMG submission 128876) | Enriched Miracle-Growth compost microbial communities from Emeryville, California, USA - eDNA 5th pass 30_C BE-Lig MG (version 2)... ... | reverse complement strand
CATCCGGCACGAATGACGCGACTCGGACGATCGAACCACCGATGAAGACATCTCGCACAACCTACGTTTTGATCGGCCTGTTCTTCACCGGCCTGCTCTTGCTTTGGGGACTCGACCGCGCGGGGGTGCTCACCGAGGCCGAGCGCAACCGCCGCGCCGACCGGGTCTTGCCGGCCCTGATCGACGCGAACCCGGACGACGTCCGGCGGATCGAGATCGACCGCGACGGCGAGCGGCTGGTCTTCGAGAAACTCGGCCGGCGGAACTGGCGAATGCGGGCGCCGCTCGACGTCGTCGCCGACCCCGGGGCGCTTGAGAACGTCTTCGCCAACCTGAAGAACCTCCGGAAATCGCCCGACGCGGGGACGATCCAGGGTTCCGCCCAGGACTTCGGCCTCGATCCGCCGTCCGCGACGGTTCGCGTCTGGGCCGGCGAGGTCGGGAGCCCCGACGAACCGCCGTCGGCCTCGCTCGCGCTCGGTAAAACGTCCGGCGGGAACCGTTACGTTCGAACCAAAGCCGGCGCGGGCGTCGAGGTCGTCGACAAGCGGGCCCTCGAACTCATCGATCGCCCGGCCGTCGCGTGGCGGGAGACTCGGCCCGTTCCCCTCTCGACCTTCCAAATCGACGGCCTGGCGATCCATCGTCCGGGCCTGGACATCAAGGCCGAGCGAAGCGCCGGCGTCCAGTGGCGGCTTACCTCCCCCGTCCGGTTCCCGGCCGACGTCGCCAAGGTCGAAAGCGCCCTGGCCGCGCTCTGCTCGATCCGGGTCAAGCCGGCCGAGGGTGGCTTCGCCGCCGTCGGCGCGACCGACTTCGCCCCCTTCGGCCTCGACGAACCCGCCGCCACGATCGAGCTAACCTCCCCGACTTCCCCGGTCAACCCGCTGGTTCTGCTGGTCGGCAAATCGCCGAAGGACCACCCCGGCCGGGTCTACGTCCGCCGAGCCGACCAGGATGAAGTCGCGCTGGTGGACGATCGATTCCTGTCGGATATTCCGACGGATCGCGTCGGCTTCCGCGGCCGGCACGTCGCCGAGGTCTTCCCACCGGCGGTCGACCGGATTGAAGTCCAGAACCCGGTGGGGCGCTTCGAGATCGTCCGCGACGGCGAGGGCTGGGAGTTGAAATCCCCACGCCCCGGAAAGGCCGATCCAATCCTGGTCGAAGCGCTCTTGGGGGCGATCGACGGTCTTCAAACCAGTGAATTTCTCGACCCGAAACATCTCTCCGAAGCGGGCCTCAAACCGCCGACGACGACGCTGAAGCTCTGGCAGCGCGAGCCCGACGGGCGGCGACAGGGAGCCGCGTCCGAACCCGCCGTCTCGCTCGACCTCGGCAACCACGACATCCTGAAGAACACCGTCTACGCCCGGATCCCCGGAGATTCGGTCATCCTCGCCCTGCCCGACTCGTTTCTCTCGGTGCTGCCCAAAACATCGTTCGCCTACGGCGACCTCTCCCTGCCCGCCGCGCAACCGGAGCGGGTCGACGAGTTGGCGATCGCCCGGAAGGACCTAACCGTCGTCCTGCGGCCCGACGCTGAGTCGTCCACGCCCAACCAGTGGCGGATGGACTCGCCGGTGAACGCCCGCGCCGACGCCCGAGCCGTCGCCACCGCGCTCGCCACCCTGGCGAACCTCCGCGCCGTGGATTACGTCGCCGACGACATCGGCGACGGCGCCCGGTTCGGACTCGACGACCCGGAACTCGAAATCACATGGCGATACGGCAAGCCCGAATCGGCGGATACACAACCGACCACAAGCCTTCGGATCGGCGGCCCCGCCCCCGGCGAAACCGGCTCGCGCTTCGCCGCGTTGAGCGACCGACCGGCCGTCTTCACCCTCGACGAAGGGACCCTCCAACCGTTCGTCGCCGAGTTCCACGACCCGGTCGTCCTCACCTTCCCCGTCGACTCCGCTCGGCGGTTGATCCTCCGCTCGCCCCACCGAACGCTCGCCTTCGCCAGACGAGCCCACCCGACCGGCGGGCCGACCGACTGGACCCCGGAACCGGGTACTTCGACGCAAGGGGTGGATCTATCTCGGTTCGATGATCTGATCAAGGCGCTCTCCCAGCTTCGGACGGCGCGATTCGCGCAATACGAGGGGCCGATCCCCGAATCGGTGGGCCTGGCCGAGCCTCGGCTCATCGTCGAAGTCGATTTCGGCGGCGACCGCCCCTCGCGCGCCGTGCGGTTCGGAGCGTCCAGCGACAACGGCTGGATCTACGCGACCCTGGGAGACGGAACCACCGGCGCGGTCTTCCTGATGCCCGCCGCCGCCTGGGAGGCCATGATCCCCGCGGCTGACCAGCCCCTCCCCCCGCTGCCGGAGGATGTCTTCGCCCCGGAGTAAGACGTCGGACTCGGAACATCGGGAGGGCGAGGCTCCCGCCGAGCCGGCACTAGGCGTGGGGCGCGTTGGGAGGGCGAGGCTCCCGCCGAGCCGACGCATAGCCGCGGCTCGGCGGGAGCCTCGCCCTCCCGGAATCGCCGACACCCCGCTCGCGCCGAAAAGCCGATTACCTTCGCCGGCCTCGCCCTCTATAATGGGGGAGACTTTCAACCAACGCCTCGGAGCCCGTCCCGTGCTGCAAATCGTCAAATATCCCCATCCCGCGCTTCGGTACGCCTCACGACCCATTACTCGGATTGACGACGAGCTGCGCGCGGTCGTCCGCGAGATGTTCACCCTGATGTACGAGGCCAGGGGCGTCGGCCTGGCGGCGAACCAGGTGGCGCTTCCCTTCCGCTTCTTCATCCTGAACGTCACCGCCGACCCGGAACAAAAAGACCAGGAACTCGTCTTCATCAACCCCGAGATCGTCAAGCGGCACTCCTCGATCGAGGACGAAGAAGGCTGCCTGAGCCTTCCCGGGCTTTACGCCGACGTCCGGCGCGCCAAGAAAGTTAAGGTCCGGGCCTTCAACCTGACGGGCGAACAAATCGAGATCGAGGCCGAGGAGCTGCTCGGCCGGGCGATCCAGCACGAGACCGACCACATCGACGGCAAGCTGTTCATCGACCACCTCGGCCCGCTGACCCGGCACACCCTGAAGGGCCAGCTTAAGGCGTTCGAGAAGGAGTTTCGCGAGGCTCAGGCCGGCGGCGCTTTCCTCCCCGACGCCGAGATCGTCAAGCAACTCGACGCGATGACCGCCCCGGCCGTCGGCGAGCCGGTTCGCTCGGCCCAGGCGGACGATTGACCGATCGTTCCCTCAACGGCAACGGCAACAACAACGGCGATGGAGGCTCCTCGCATGGCTCAACGGGTTTCGGTCGTGATGTTGGGCACCGGCGATTTCGCGCTTCCTTTATTCGAGGCGCTTCACGTGGTGGGCCATCGCGTCCTGATGCTCGCGACCCAGCCCGATCGCCCGCAGGGCCGTCGACAAGAGCTGATCCCCAGCCGGATCAAAATCGCCGCCGAGGAGCGCGGGGTTCCGGTCTTCCAGCCCGAGAACGTCAACGAGGCCGACGCCGTCGACCAGATCCGAGCCCTTGAGCCCGACTTCCTGGTGACGGCCGCCTACGGTCAAATCCTCTCGGCTGAACTGCTGGGCGTCGCTCGCGTGGGAGCGGTCAACCTCCACGGCTCGGTTCTGCCCGCGTATCGAGGCGCCGCGCCGGTCGCTCGGGCGATCCAGAACGGCGAGACCGAAACCGGCGTGACCGTCATTCAGATGACGTCCCGAGTCGACGCGGGGGGCATGATCGCCGTCGCCCGAACGCCCATCAACCCCGACGAAACCGCGGGCGAGCTTGAAGCAAGACTGGCGAGGCTGGGCGCTCCGTTGACCGTTGACGCAATCGACCGAATCGTCGCCGGCAAGGCCGAGATCATTCCTCAAGACCCGTCGCTCGTCACCAAGGCGCCAAAGCTCCGCAAGGAGGACGGCCTGATCGACTGGTCGCGTTCGGCCCTCGAAATCCACAATCTCATCCGCGCCATGCAGCCCTGGCCGATCGCCTCGACGACCTGGCATCCCCTCCCCTGGACCCCCAAGGGCCCCCTCCGCCTGATCGTTCACAAGACGCAACCCGTCGACGGCCAGGGCGAGCCCGGCGCGGTTTTGAAGGCCGACGGCGACGAACTCATCGTGGCGGCCGGCGAAGGCGCGGTTCGGCTCCTGATCGTTCAGCCTCCCAGCAAAAAACCAATGGGCGCGGCCGACTTTCTGCGCGGGCATCACGTCCAGGTCGACGACCGAATGGGCTCGGAGGCCACCGACGCGACGGCCTAAACCGCGATCGGATCGAGCCCCGGTGTTTCGCGGGGCGCCCCGGGTTCGCCCCGAACCCGGGAGGAAGGCCTTGGCCCGCGCGCCCGGGTTCGGGCCGAACCCGGGGCGCCCAACCGATACGATCGCGGAGAAATTGATCTAGCCGCTTCCCCCCCCCGAGACACCCAACGCACGATGCCCGGCCGCGTCATCGCCATCGGCGACATCCACGGTTGTTCCAAAGCCCTGAAAGCCCTGATCCGAGCGATCCAGCCCGGCCCCGGGGATCGGATCGTCACCCTCGGCGATTACGTCAATCGCGGCCCCGACTCGCGCGGGGTCCTCGATACTTTGATCCGGCTCGGCCGGCGATGCCACCTCGTCCCCATCCTCGGCAATCACGACGAGATGCTCTTGCGGAGCCGAACCGGCCAGCCCGCGGTCGTCGCCGCCGATCCGCTCGACGGCCCCCGACCCAAAGCCCAACGCGATTGGGGAGCGGCCCTATCCACGCTGACCGACGAGAACCTCGCCTTTCTCGAACGCTGCGTCGATTACCACGAGACGAAGTCCCACATCTTCCTTCACGCCTGTTACGACCCGAACCTGCCGATGGACCAGCAGCCCGCCTCGCTGCTCCGTTGGCAATCGCTCCGACAAGGCGCCCCCGGCCCGCACGTCTCCGGGAAAACGATCATCGCGGGTCACACCTCGCAAAAAAATGGCAAGATCCTCGACCTGGGTTATCTCAAGTGCATCGACACCTATTGTTACGGCGGCGGCTGGCTAACGGCGCTTGACGTCCGCTCGGGCGAAGTCTGGCGGGCCGACGCCCAGGGCCGCGTTCCCTCCCGCCTTTGAGGCCCACCGTGTATCCGGCCCCCGCGCGTCGTTAAGATGGAGTCAGACCATCCGCGCGAAGTCTTACAACGGAGGCACGGGGGCGCCATGACCGACAACCCGACGAAAGCGGCCAAGATCTGGGGACTCGACCGACTGGGCCTGGATCGCAAGGCTCAAACCCACTGGAACCCCCGCACCCCCGAACTCTATGAGCACGCGATCCGACGCGGCGAAGGCTTGATCGCCCACCTCGGCCCCCTCGCCGTGGAAACCGGAAAGTACACCGGCCGAGCGCCCAAGGCTCGGTTCGTCGTCGAGGAGCCGAGCAGCCGGGATCTGATCTGGTGGGGCGAGTCCAATCAGCCGATCTCGGAGGCCGCGTTTGACCGCGCCTGGGAGCGTCAGCGCGCCTACGCGGCCGACAGGGAACTCTTCGTCCAGGATTGTTACGGTGGCGCGGATCCCCGGTATCGCCTCCCCGTTCGCGTCGTCACCGAATACGCCTGGGGAAGCCTGTTCATGCGAAACATGCTCATCCGGGAATTCGACGAGGCGGTCCTTCGCGACTTCGAGCCCGAGTTCACCGTCATCGACACGCCGGGCCTGGAGTTGGATCCCAAGGACGACGGCGCGGCGCCGGGCGCCTTCATTCTGATCAGCTTCGAGCGCAAGCTCGTGCTGATCGGCGGCACCCATTACGCGGGCGAGATGAAGAAGTCGGTCTTCTCGATCTTGAACTTCCTGCTCCCCCAACAGGGGGTTCTCGGCATGCACTGCGCGGCCAACTACGGCCGCGACCGCGACGACGCGGCGCTCTTCTTCGGCCTCTCGGGCACGGGCAAGACCACGTTGTCGACCTCGCCGAACCGCGTCTTGATCGGCGACGACGAGCACGGCTGGAGCGACGACGGCGTCTTCAACTTCGAAGGGGGTTGCTACGCCAAGGTCATCCGAATCGAGCGGTCGACCGAACCCGAGATTTACGAGACGACCCGGCGGTTCGGAACGCTTCTGGAAAACGTCGACGTCGACCCCGCGACCCGCCACCTCGACCTCGCCAGCGCCCGCCTGACCGAGAACACCCGCGCTTCGTACCCGATCACGCACATCCCCACCGCCGACCCGAGGGGCGTCGCCGGCCACCCTCGAAACATCTTCTTCCTAACCTACGACGCCTTCGGCGTGCTTCCCCCCATCGCCCGGTTGTCGGCCGAGCAGGCAATGCACCACTATCTCGCCGGCTACACATCAAAGGTGGCCGGCACCGAGTTGGGCGTCTCGGAGCCCCGGGCCGTCTTCAGCGCCTGCTTCGGCGCTCCATTCCTGCCCCTGCATCCGAGCGTCTACGCGCGGCTCCTCGGCGAGAAGATCGCCAAGCACAAGGTCCGATGCTGGCTGGTGAACACCGGGATCGCCGGCGGCCCTTACGGAGTCGGCCAGCGGATCGCCATGCCGATCACCCGAGCCCTGGTCGACGCGGCGCTTGACGGAAAGCTCGACAACGTGCCGACCAAGCGCCACGCGGCCTTCCATCTGAACGCCCTGGAATCGTGCCCCGGTCTCGACGCCAAGGTCCTCGACCCCCGAGCCTCGTGGGACGACCCCGAAGCTTACGACCGCAAGGCCGCCGAGCTGGCGTCGCTGTTTGATGAGAACCACCGGCGGTTCGAGTAATCGGCCGAGGGATAGGCGGGTGTCTAAAAGGCGAGTGGGGGGCGTGAGCCCCCTGTCTCTTCGAAGGCGGCCGTCCGGCGGACAGGGGGCTCACGCCCCCCGCTCGCCTGGAAGGCGCGAATCGAGATGATTTTAGAGCAATTTTCCGTTTGGTGTATCGCTTGAATTTCCCGGGGGTGGCCCGGATTCGCCCCGAACCCGGGAGGCTGGCCGAGGCTCGCGTCCCCGGGTTCGAGGCGAACCCGGGCCACCCCGCTTGATTAGCGATACACCAAGAAAGAAGTTGCTCTACCCGTTCGGTTCCCCCGCTCGCGAGCGCTCCACGAATTGTTCGGTCGCGGCGTCGATGGTTCGGCCTTGACGGCCGCGAGACGGGTGGATGTAGAGGTCATGAGGGTTGATGATGGCCTGAGGCGGCGGGGGCGGGCTCATCTCGTAGTGAACGGGAAGTCGGTGGTCGGCGAGTTGGAGGTTGGGGTTGTAGACGCTGTTGAACTTCCAGAGCATCTTCAGGGTGTTGGTTTGTCCCCGGCTCAGGTTCTTCGCCAAAATTCCGCCGAGGGCCCAAAGCGCCCGCCAGCCCAGATGCTTGCGGTTGAGCACCTGCTGAGTTTTGACCAACTCTCCGTAGAACTCGTCCAGGGGGAGCGCGGTGGGAAGGACCGCGTGCTGAATGTCGAACAGGCGGTAATCGCGGGACGTGACGCGGCGCGACTCGGTCAGCCAGCTTTCGGTGCCCGGATAGGGGGTGTTGATGCTGATGTTGACGATCTCGGGAATTTCGAGGCACCACTGACGGATGACCTCGAACTGTCGGCGGTCCCAGGAACAGTCGGCGATGATGTTGATCGCCACCATGATCCCGAGCGACCGGGCGAACTCAAGCGCCTCGAAGTTCTTCGACAACGACACGCGCTTGCGGAGCCGCTTGAGCCCCTCTTCGTCGACGGCTTCAACGCCGAGAAACATATATTGAAGGCCCAGCGTCTTCCAGAACCGGAAGACCTCCTTGTTCCGCAGGAGCACGTCGCCCCGGGTCTCCAGATAATATTGTTTGCGGATCCCCCGTCTGGCGATCTCCTCGCCAATCGCCATGCCGTGATCGGCCTGGATGAAGGCCACGTCGTCGACGATGAAGATCCCCGGCTCTCGGATCGAGGCCACCTCGTCGGCCGCGACCTTCGGCGACTTGAGGCGGTAGTTCCGGCCGTAGAACGTCCAGGCGCTACAGAAGGAGCAATCCCAGGGGCAGCCCCGGCTAAACTCGATCGAGGCGCAGGGATCGAGGACGCCGATGAAGTACTTGTGACGATTGCGAAGCAAGTCGCGAGCGGGCGTCAGGTCGTCGAGCGACTGGACGAACTTGGGAGTCGGGCCGAAGCCCTCGGAAGTGACGACCCCGGGAACCTCAAGAAGTTTCGCGGGATCTCGCTCCTCGGCGGCCTCCATCAGCCGGGCCACCGACGCCTCCCCCTCCCCCTTAAGCACGCAGTCGATGGCCCCCTCGCCGTGCTCAAGAATCTCGGTCGCGACGAACGACGCGCTATGGCCCCCCACGAAGATGAACGCCTCGGGCAACCGCTTCCGGGCGGCCTTGGCCAGGTCGATGATCTCGGGGATGTTTGCGAGGTAGTTGTTCGAGAAGGCGATGACGTCGGGGCGCCAGCCGTCGACCTCTCGGAAATACGCGGCGTGGTCGTCGGCCTGCAAGTCGATCAACCGAACGTCGTGGCCGGCCCGGCGCAGCTCGGCCGCGATGGTCTCGATTCCCAACGGCTCAAGCCTAAGAAAGATCTTGGTGTAGAGCAGCGACCCGGGATGGACGGCCAGGATTTTCATGGGGGACCCGCGTGGATTCCTGGATTCATGGAAGGTGATCCGTGGTTTATACCAGAGCCGGCGGACCCATCGCCAGGCGACCCCCCAATTCCAGGTTGGCTTATAACGGTCATGCCGATTGCGAAGTTTAGGCGGGGCAACTCAGCCTCGCGACGCGCGGTTTTCCGTCCACCATCGTGATTTTTGTGGCAATAGTTATGAGGGGATGGTGCGCGCGAAGCCGCTCATGCATGGTCGCGACAGGAGCGGGTTGGCTCGCGGCCGGGCCGGCCGCGCCACGAGGGATTCCGGGCTTCCTTGTAAAAAAATCCGAAATCCGCGCGGGGATTTTCAGAATCATGAAATCCGGAGCCCTCCGCCGCGGATCGTATGAGGTGGAGAGGTCTCGCTTCCCCCCGCTCTTTGGTAATTCGAATAGTCAGAGGTCGCGGCGAATCGCGCGATTTTGGCCGAACGAAGCCAATCGCGCCCCGCGGTCGAACGGCGCAAATAGCTATTGGGATGGGCCTTAGATTCAAAGGCCCCCTCCAACCCCTCCGCGCCGAACGAACCCAATGGAGGGGCGGGACCGGGATCTTTACCTTGTGGCGCGGGAGCGCAACGTCCCGGGGGGACAGGCATTCTTGCCTGTCCGTCGCCGAGTTCGGGCGGACAGGAATGTCCGCCCCCCGGGTTTATAACCTCTCGGATTGCGCAACAGGTATCCCCGCGCCAACGCCGAACGGCGAACCGCGCGAATTTCGCCAAACGAACCCAATCGCCCGCCGGAGGCCGAATGGCCAATCGCGCGATTTTGGCCAAACGAACCCAATTTCCAAGATGGGTGCCCCGGGTTCTCGCCTAACCCGGGTGAGGAAGCCGAGGCCCGCGCGCCCGGTTTCGGGGCGGACCCGGGGCGCCCCCAACGGAGGACGAACAGTCCATCGCGCGATTTTGGCCAAACGAACCCAATTTCCGACGAACGGGGCCGCGACGGCGGGGCGTCGGCGGGGGTCAAAATCGCGAGGACGCCTCGCGGCGCGTTGGGGATTGGGAGGGGACTTGCCGGCGATGTCGGCTCACCTTAAGATGAGCCCTGGAAAACGGGTCCGAATCGCCCGGTCAACCGGCCTCGCGGGGGCCGGATCCATTTGATTTGGTTTCGACCAAGCGTCGACGGCCCCGCGGGCGCGTCGCGCGGCATCAACGATCGATTTATGATTCCCATTCAGCAGCCGAAGTACGCCCCGGGGACCAAGGTTCGCGTCGTCCAATTCGCGAGGGTGGGCCACCGCCGATGGAAGACCCAGGTTGACGGCGTCGTCGTGTCCGAGGGCCTCCGCCCGGTCGGCGGCATTGAGATGGGGGGCAAGGCGGCCTTTTGCAGGCAGACCACCCTGATGCTCAAGCGAGGCGACGGCGAGCTTACCCAGGTCGCGGTCGACGAGAACACCGAGATCACCGTGCTGGAACCGGCCGGCGCCTGATCCCCGCGCCGCCGATCCGACACCGAGGTTCCCTCCGGAAATGGTCGTCTACAACTACGTCTTCATCGGCCTGCTGCTTCTGGTCGCCGTGGCCTTCGCGGCGGCGCCGCTGGTGGTTGTCGCCCTGGTGGCGCCCCGGAAGCGGTCGGCGGCCAAGGACGACACCTACGAATGCGGCGTCCGCACTCACGGCGAGACCTGGGTTCGGTTCCGGATTCAATACTACATCTACGCGATCATGTTCGTCGTGTTCGACATCGAGACGGTGTTTCTCTATCCCTGGGCGGTGAGTTACGGCGGGCTGGGGACGTTCGCCCTGGTGGAGATGGTCGTCTTTCTGACGATCCTGGGCGCCGGGCTGGCCTACGCCTGGGCCAAGGGCGTCTTGCGGTGGGCTTGAGGATTCCTCGATCACAAGACGAGGCGCGGCGGGCGGTTGGCGGCGGAAAGGGGCGGCGGACGTGATCCCGGATGAGGTCTGGCGAAGCGCGGTCGTCCCGGTCGCCAACTTGCAACTGGTCGAGCTCAACCTCCAGACCTGGATCCGGTGGGCGCTTTGGCTGGCCGTCGGCTTCGCCGGGATCTTTCCCGGCATCGTGGCCTACATGGTCTGGCTCGAGCGCAAGGTGGCCGCGAGGTTTCAGGACCGGATCGGTCCGAACCGCGTGGGGCCCCTGGGGCTCTTGCAGCCGATCGCCGACGCCATCAAGCTCATCACCAAGGAGAACATCGTCCCCCGCTCGGCCGACCGGATCGTTCACCTTCTGGCGCCGATCCTGGTGTTGGTCTCGGCCTTCCTGGTCATGGCGGTGGTCCCGTTCGCCGTGGGACTGGTTCCCGTCGACCTCCCTTCGGGCCTCGTCTACCTGATCGCCGTGTCGAGCCTGAGCCCCCTGGGGATCTTTCTGGCGGGTTGGTCCAGCCGCAACAAATACTCGCTGCTGGGGGCGATGCGGGCGGTGGCGCAATTGGTCTCGTACGAGGTTCCCCAGGTCTTGGCGACGATCCCCGTCGCGCTTTGGGCGGGGAGCCTCAGCCTGGTGACGATCTTCGACCGCCAGTTGGAATTCGGCTGGAACGTCTTTTCGCCGCCGGGGTTCCTGGCGTTCGCGACGTTCCTGATCGCCGGCGTGGCCGAGGTGAACCGGACCCCGTTCGACCTTCCCGAAGCCGAGTCGGAGATCATCGCCGGCTACCACACCGAGTACACCGGGATGCGGTTCGGCCTGTTCTTCCTGGCCGAGTACCTGAGCGTCTTCGGGGTCAGTTGCGTGGCGACCGTCCTGTTTCTGGGGGGAGGGACGCCGATCCCCTTCCTGGAGTTTCCGGTCGACCTGCTGGGCGATTCGACGGCCTCGCTGATCGTGGTCAACTTGATCTTGCTCTCGGTCTTTCTGCTGAAGGTGTTGGGCTTCATCTTCCTGATGTTCTGGATTCGGGCGACGCTGCCTCGGATGCGGGTCGACCGGCTGATGAACTTCGCGTGGAAGTACCTGGTGCCGCTGAGCATTCTCAACGTCTTCTTCGCGGCGATCTGGTATGAGATGGTGATCCGTCCCGGCGGCCTGACCTTCGGCAACTGGCTGCGGGGGACGCTGGTCACGGGCGTTTTGGTGGCGGCGGCGGTGTACTTGACGTTCCTCTTGAACCGAAAGCTGGCCGAGGCGAAGCCCCTGGACGCGGATTGGCCGAGCGTGGCGCCCGCGACCGAAGCGGCCCGCTGATGGGATTGGAGAGGGGCTTGTGGCGTCGATTCTCTTCCTGGTGATCGCGACGATCGGCCTGGCGACGGCGCTTGGGACCGTCCTGTCGCGCAACCTGGTGCGCGCGGGGCTCTACCTGGTGGCGTTCTTCTTCGCCGTCGCCTGCCTGTTCGTGCTGCTTGAGGCCGAGTTCCTGGCGGCGATCCAGGTGCTCGTCTACATCGGCGCGGTGGCGATCCTCTTGATGTTCGGCATCATGCTGACGCGCGACACGATGGGAGACGATACGACGGCCATCCCCGTTGGCTGGATGGTTCCGGGACTATTCGGGGGCCTCTGCGTCTTCGCCGTTCTGGTCGTCGGCATCAACAACTCGATCGCGCCTTCGGGCTGGAGCCCCTGGGAGGGAACGTCCTCGCGGCCGTCGATCGTGAAAGAGGAGGCGGAGCCGGGCTGGGTCGCCGAGCGTCGCGAGGCGGTCAACGACATGGGCCGGGTGATCGGCGTCGAGTTGATGACCCGTTACGTCGTGCCATTCGAGGTCGCCGGCCTGCTGCTGACCGCCGCCTTGGTGGGGGCGATCGCCCTGGCCCACCGCGAAGACCCGGATCCGAAGCCCCCGCGCTCGGCGAACCGGGCCGCCGGGCCGGGAGCCGGCGACGGTCCCTCGACCGAGGCCGAAGAGCCGGTCGCCTCGTCGGTTTCCTCGTGATCGAGCCTTCGGGTCGCGCGTCCGTCCGAGTGGAAACATGAACAACGACATACCCCTGAATTGGTTCTTGTATTTCGCGGCGGCCTCGTTCGCGATTGGCCTGGTGGGGGTCTTGCTCCGCCGCAACGCGATCGCGGTGCTGATGGCGATCGAGATCATCCTCAACGCGGCGAACGTGAACCTTGTGGCCTTCTGGCGTTACGGAACCCCAGCGCCGGGGTCGGGGCCCCTGCCGGGGGTGATCCTGGCGATCCTGGTCATCACCGTGGCCGCGGCCGAGGTGGCCGTGGGGATCGGCCTGATCCTGCTTTGCTACCGCCGCTGGCGGGTCGCCGACGTCGACCGCTACGATACAATGTCGGGCTAAAACGGGCGAAGCCGCCTCGAACAACCCTCCACCCGCCTGGACCCTCGACACGATGCCCCCAACCGCGCCTCCCCTGGACTTCCGAGACTTCTGGCGAATCGCCCCGGCCGCGACGCTCGCCCTCTGGGGGCTCGTTGTCGTGCTGACCGACCTCGGCCTGGCGCGTCGGCTCGGCCTGGAGGCTCGGCGGCGAGTGGTCGGACGGCTGGCCCTGGCGGGCGTCGGGCTTGCCTTGATCTCGGCCGTCGCCCTGTTTTGGCTCGACTCGCTCGCGGCCGTCGATCCGGAGAGGCTTCGGCAGCTCCTGGGGGCCTCGCTGGGGGATTACTTCGCCCGGTCGGGCGAGGTGATCTTCCTCGGCGCGCTGGCCTCGGGAGTCTCGGTCGACATCCTGAACTTCCTCTATTTGATTTTGCTCGCCCTGGTGATTCAGCTCGCGACCTCGTATCGCTTCACCGACGACTGGGGCGAATGCCTGGCGCTCTTGATCTGGGCAACGGTGGGGATGATGTTCCTCTCGGCCGCCGAGGAGTTGGCGACGCTCTTCCTGTCGCTGGAGATGATGACGATCTGCCTCTACCTCTTGACGGCCTTCGAGAAGTCGCGGCGAAGGTCGGTTGAGGCGGGCCTGAAATACTTCATCTACGGCTCGGTCTCCTCGGCCCTCTTCCTCTACGGGCTGAGCCTGGTTTACGGCCTCGCGGGAACCACGCGGTTCGACGCGATCGAGCGGATTTTAGCGGGGACGAGCACGACCGCGCCGGGCCTGGTCGGCAACCTGGCGGGGGCCTCGGCGCTGCTCTTGATGCTGGTTGGGTTCGGGTTCAAGATCGCCGCCGTTCCCTTTCACCAATGGGCGCCCGACGCCTACGAGGGAGCCCCAGCGCCGGTCGCGGCCTGGATCGTCACCGGGTCGAAGATCGCCAGCATCGTGGCCTTGATGAAGGTCTTTCTCCACGCCGCGCGGCCCTGGTCTTTCCCATCAAACGACATGATGGGGCCGGGCTGGGTGGGGATCATCGCCGTCGTCTCGGCCGTCACGATGACCTACGGCAACCTCGCGGCCCTTGTGCAGACGAACTTCAAGCGGATGCTGGCGTATTCATCCATCGCGCACGGCGGATACATCTTGGTGGGGCTCGCCGCGGCGGCCGTCTCGATCAACGGGCCGGCGGCGGCCGGGGCGCTCCTGTATTACCTGGTCATCTACGCCTTCTCCAACCTCGGGGCGTTCGCCGTCGCCGCCTGGCTCGTCCGCGACCGGAGCGCCGACGAGATCGACGACCTCAACGGCATGGGCGCGGAGCGCCCGCTCTTGGCGCTTTGCCTGGCGTTTTTGATGCTTTCGCTGATCGGCGTCCCACCGTTCGGGGGGTTCTTCGGCAAGCTCTACGTCTTCATGGAGGCGCTGAATCAGGGCCCCTCCCAGACGCGGATCATCCTGGTTTGGCTGGTGGCGCTGGGGCTGCTCAACTCGGCGATCTCGGCGTTTTACTACGTCCGGGTGCTCAAGGCGATGTACTTCCGCCCGCGATCGGGGGCGGGCCTGAAGCCCGCCAAGTCGGCCATCGCCACGCCGGTCTTGCTTTCAACACTGGTGGTGGTCGTCTTCGGCCTGTTCCCCCAACCGCTGGTCGACCTGATGAAGTCGGCCGCCGGGCCGATGCTCGTCTCCAGTTCGGCCGACGCCCCCATCAGCGCGCCGCCGGCCGTCTCGACCGCGCCGGGCGCCGCCGCGAGATAATTATTAGAAAGCCTCTTGATTCCACTCCCCAGCCCGCGCGGAACATCAAAGGTCATGGCGATCATCAACACGTTTCAGAAATGCCTGGAAAGCCCGTACCTGACCGCGGACGAGACGGCGGCCTCTCGGATCGGCGAACTCCTGGCCAAGGCCGGCGACCGCCTGGAGGGAGCGGTCAACCTCTGGGAGTCGGGACAGAAGGATTCGGCCGACATCCTCTTCCTCAGCTACGAGGCGACGTTCTGCTGTCTCCGAGCCCTGGTCTACGCCAAGGGATATCGCGAGGCGGGCCTCCGCTGCCTGCTCCTGGCCTGCGACGCCCTCTACGTCCGCCCCGGCCTGCTCGACGGCGACCATCTCCGCCAGTTTGAGCTGGCCCAGCGCCTGAAACTCTCCCCGGCCGACGCGATCGCCTTCGCCTCGACGTTCGTCAAGCGGACGCTGGAGTTGATCGAATAAGCTTTGCCCGAGGAACGCTCAGCGCTTTTGCGCCGCGAGTTCCTCCACGAACCGAGCGTGCTCGGGGCTGGTGGTTCCCTTTCGAAGAGTTTCCAGCAAGGCGGTCGGATCACAGCGAAGCATGGCCTCGAAATCAAGCCAGAGCCCGGGAAAGACCCGGGCGCGAAGGATCCCGTCCTCGCCGGGATCGAGTCGAACGTACTCTCCGTCACGAAGCTCGAACCAATCAATGCGACGATCACGAACGCGCCAGACGACATATTCGCGAACGCCGTTGCGGCGATAGATGTTCAGCTTCTGATTTACGTCGATGCTCACTGTGCTTGATGAAACCTCGACGACCAACTCCGGCGCGCCTTCGAGATAGTCGTCGGCTGAAACCGTCACCTGACCACCGTGTTCGGGCTTGATGAGCAGAGCCGCGTCGGGTTGGGGTTCGTTGTCGAGATCCAACCGAACGCTCGCTTCCGTGGCGACGCCAACCCCCGGGGTCGCGGCCCAATAGGCGAAGAGCCAACCGATGACCATCGAATGCGGCTCGGCGTGGCGAGCATAGCTAACT
>Ga0182738_1004403_pt1 | contig 15597 bp, 17 predicted proteins | sample eDN5th30CBELigMG_FD_128876 | JGI IMG/M metagenome (GOLD analysis project Ga0182738, IMG submission 128876) | Enriched Miracle-Growth compost microbial communities from Emeryville, California, USA - eDNA 5th pass 30_C BE-Lig MG (version 2)... ... | reverse complement strand
TTACCCCCTCCTTTGATTTATAGTTTATTGATATACTATGAAATGTATGTTTATTTAATATTTAAATAGACAGAAGAATAAGAAACTCTTCCTCTTCCTGATGTCATATTCCTTAAAATTGATTGCCTAATTTAAGAAAAGAGGGGAAAGAGAATTTTTCCTCATAAAATTTTTTGTAACGAACATTTCTTTTTGGAAGAAAGTGTCCTAGATGAGGAAGATTTTAATGGAGAAAATATTTACTTTCGGTCTGAAAAGGTTCAGGAAAAAATCTCACGAAAATTTGTTTTGGTCAGTCAATGAGCTTCTGAAGGGCAAATCAAGAACAATTTTTTTCCAAATTTGGGCAAATCACATTTTCCCAAAAAAGATTTTTTTGATTTAATTTTTCTTAGCTTTGGGTCAAAGACACGTTTGAGGAAAAGAAAAATTATTGATGGAAAAAAAAAAATCAAGAATAAATTCGGAAATATTTGACGACAAGTGCTCCTTACAGGATGAGGACTTTTTTACTACTTTTTAGAAAAATATCTTCCTTTTATCTTTATAGATTTTTTTGTTTGAAATAATTTAAACCTAGATAAGATGGAGAAGAATGTTGATGAAATATTTCAAGATAAGGTTGATCAAGACCCCGAAAATTTTCATCATTGGGTGGAATGGGGCAGTGCATTAGCCAACCAGAAGCGATTCGACCAGGCTATACTCCGGTACCAAGAAGCAATAGAAATGAATCCTGAATGTAGTGAAGCGTATTTTTTATGGGGAATGATCCTTCAGAATCACAAGCAAGACTACGATGGAGCAATCGAGAAATTTGAAGCAGCTATTGATGCAAACCCTGAAAACTTTTTGGCCAAGTTGGCCCTCGTGATTGTGTTGAAATTGGCAATGCAAACAGAAGAAGGGGAAACAAAATACCAGAAAAAGCTTGAGGGTCTTGAAGCGATTTCGAACGATGTTAGAGAGGAGTTTGAGAATCAAGCAAAGAACCATCCTGACGAGAATCCAAACAATATTTCAGTGATTGATATGAATCCTGAGCAGATTGACCAAGAACAAGAAGTTATTTATGATGAGATTTCTTTATCTGAATATTATGAATTCTTGCAACAAGGGTTCAACTCTGTGATTGTTTGTGCTTTTCAAGGGCATTTAAAGCGATATAGAGAGAAGGGAAGTGAAGCGTTAATGTTTGTGTCAGATTGGTTACAAGCAATTTTGCCAGTAAGCATTCTTAGAATATTGATTGATACGTATGTAAATCAGGTGAATAAGCAAGAGATTGCGATTTTAGATGAAAAGTTTCAAAAATTCCGAAAATATTTTATGAGTACCGAAGAAGCTTCACAGGTGATTGAAAAAGTGGCAAGAGCCATGACCTTGCATAGAAAAAATGTTCTTTTGAAGGATTATAAGGAAGCAGTTGAATTGGATTTTTCAGAGAAGGTGAAGAACGTCAAAGAATTTTTGGGAAAAGATGACCTTTGTAGCAAATCAGAGGAATATGCATTTATTGATCTTGGAAATATATTAAAGAAATGCTTTTTGGAAGGTTTAACGGTGAATCCCTTCAAAAATAACAAGGAGAGAAGACAAAATATTGCAGCAGCAATTATCGAAAAAATGTTGAAATATGATTTAGAGAAAGCTCAAGAAACACAACTCCAAGCTGAAGAAATCAATTTCAATGATCCTATTGCTGCTGGGAAACCTGGTTGTTGCGGTTCATGCTGCAATATCTTCTAAAAAATTAAGGGAGGAGTGAATTTTGGAAATTGGGTTAGGTTTATGATAACTTGGATGACGATATAGTTTTTTATTTTTTCTCATAGACGATAAATTTATATATAAAAATATTCTCTTTTATTTTTATGAAAACAATTCTCAGAATATTTAAAGAACAGTATATTGAGCACTTCTGCTTCCATTCGGACCAGCAGATCTTGGACCAGTAGAATTGGTAAATCCACTAAGTTGACCTCCTCTTAATTTATTGGAAATTTTGCTTGCCACCCCTTTTGCATAACCTGGGAGATATTTCAAGTTTTCTCCAGCTTTTCTCCAAAAGTTAATGTTAGGGAAGGCTTCAACTCCTTTTCTGTTTTGGACTTTGATATTGTAAGCAGTACCTCCAATAATATAAACCATAAGGACAATAGCAATGAGTGTAGTAGTATATCCACGGCTTGGCTTAAGGCCAGCACAAGCCAAGGGATGATTAATGTAGAATTCAGGGGAGCATTTTGTTATACTTTGGCCATTGAAAGGGACTTGTTGGAATTGAGAATCAGTGTTTTCACTGCAAATAATATTGAAAGTGGCTTGTTTAGGTAATCCATTTTGTGAAGGGTTTTCACTATTTAAACACTCTTCTCCTCCTTTATATGTAATTTTGACTCCTGGAGCTCCAAGACTAGTTCCTAAGCTTGTGGCCATTTGGTCAAGTGTTCCAAGGACTTCACATGCATCAGTGATTTGGCCTGTGACTTCAAGGGCCTCCATGACAGCAATCTTGGATTTATCATTACATGAGTTGGGGACTTGAGAGCAGAAATTGAAAAGGAAATCAATACTGAAGAGACTCTTATCCTTCTCAGTGCTTATATCAGTAACTTTCCAGCCTCCTGGACGATTCAAAGCAGAGAAATCAAAAAATTTTCCAGTATTGGTATCAGTCCAACTGCAACTATTGTCAGCATTTATTGAAATAATAAGGAGACTGAGGATGACGAGGATGATGGGAGAGGAAGAAGACTTTGTGGGATGAAGGGCCATAGACTTTTGTGACGTTGCTGGTGGTTAAATTTTTGAATTATAACAAGAATAAGAGAGACCAAATTTAAATAAAAAATGAAAGACCGTTTTGCTAGCAGTTTTTATTTGTGGAATCAAGGCTTTTTTGAAAAGTGAATTTAAATTGATAGAGTTGGACGAACAAGAGACTTCATTTGGAACTTTGAACTTGGTGAGAGATGAAGAAGAGAGCCGCGAGAAATCTGTTTTTGCAGTTCTGGGAATTAAAAAAAAAATTGAAAAAATATTTGTTGAGTGAATGAGCAAATTTTGACCATTTTTTTTTCTGTTTGAATTTTTCCAACCTGAAAGATGTTTTCTCAATTTGGTAGCCATTAGTTTTTTTTTTTTCCAGCTCGCAATGTTTTGTGATCTGCTTGACGAGAAATAAGACAACTTATTGTTTCAATAAAGTTTTTGGTCATTGAATATTGAGGTTCCTCAGGTGCGAATTTTTCCTGTAAAATTCTATTCTCTTTGAGGATAAAAAAAAATAAAGAATTGAATTCTAACAAAGTAGTTCATTTGAATATTCACGTTTTAATCCAACAAAAAAAATTACGTTTATATAAAATCCTCTGATTTTCCTCTTAACTAGTTTTTCGTAAATTTGTCTTGTTTCTGATGAAAACTCCAAAAAATGATTCGTTAGTCTTGAGCAATCATGAAGACTTCTTATCCATCTTGATTGGTTTTCCAAGATGATATGAGGTAGTATAAAATACAAACAATCCATTTTTGGTGCTTGTAATTGAAAAAGCTTGAACTACTCAAAAGCATAAGCACCGATGGAGACTGTTTGAAATTAATCGCTCAAACAAACAAAAGATTTAATGAATTAAATTGATTCATAAGTTTTATGGTTCTTTAAAAACACTTTGATGCCAGCTGTAACATTATCAACAGTAACTTGGCAGATTGTGATGAAACATCCTAGATTTTTGAAGCGAACTCACTCGTTTAAATCAAGATTTCAAATAGAAAATCAGCTTCAAACCTTTATGGAGAAAAATAATCTATCAAAAACATTTTTTAATGATAAATTAATCGATATCATTTTCATATGGGAAATAAATAATTGATATTTAAAAAAAAGCCTTTAAGGAAAAAAATAAAACTTTAAGATCAAGACTAAAAAATTTCTGCTTTTTGACGTAATCAATTTATTAATATCAGTGTTTTAAATCCAACTTTAGACTCTCTCTTCCCTTACTTTAATGCACAGTAACAAAGCAAATAACGTTCCATCCCTCAAAATGCTTGACGTCTCCAAAAAGTCCATAAAAAAGAGCTATCTACGCGGACTCCAAGACTATACTAATACTCGCGAACATCCAACTTCTCTCTCTCCTCTAATGATGACTCCAGAGGCCTCCAAACACTTGGCTAAGGATAATTCTAAAGAAAGCAATGCGAGCCCGTAAGTTATTAAATGTGAATTTTTCTCTGAAAACTTTTATGGTAGTTATGATCTCTCTGGAAGGAGAGGGACACAAGAAAAATTAGATATGAATTATTCTTTGAATCCTGGATCAATTATTGGTTATAATGGAGACAAATCTGAGTTTTTTATCCGAAGCTCCAGGAAGAACTCCAAAACGCACGAACAAATTTCTCTCCCTAAAAGTACCATCCACGAAAGCAAATACCTTTTCTCAACACATTTTAGTTGCAAATGGTTTTGAAAGCGCACGTCATGCCAGAAAGAATATTCACAAAACCAACTTGATCAACACTTACGAAACAAGTACACGCATACAGAGCTTTTTCCTCACCAAACTTTTGTTAGAATCGACTTTAAATGATAAATTAATGGAACAAAACTATGCATTTCGTCGAAAAATTGAGCTTTTAGAAGAAACTAATCGAGATCTCGAGACAAAAATCAAGACAGAAAGAGTCGAAAAAGACAGATTTGAAGCAGCAGACCGATCCTTACAGTCATTAGGAGATGATTCTCGAAGAGATGTCCAAACTCATCTCAGAAAGAGCATCAATAAAGGACATAAGGAAACTGATGTGCAAAGATTATTGAATGGATTTAGGATGCAGAATAATGCCTTGAAACAAAAAGTTGAGGCTTTAGAAAAAGGTTTATCGGGAGTGTCACACACATGAGACTAATTTTTTATCAATAGAAAACAATGAACTCAAAGGTCTTGTCAAAACCTATCGTAACATGGTCGTTAAAGCGAATCTGGGTGAGATTGATGTGACATTACCAGATAGGTCCAAAAGATATGATTCAGAAGAGGGTGTTTTTTGCGGCTATAATTCCAGTCCAATCGGATTACATTTACCCCTGAAGAAAGGAGGATTAGCGAGTAAGAACGTGGATATATCATTGCATGATAGATTATCTGCAATCTACAGGGCATTTTCAAAGTACAAGTCAATGTATTATACTTTGGAATCAGCTGTAGAAGAGGCCTGCAAAATGTTTGATTGTGGATATTCAAGAGTTTTGATTGCCAATTACTTTGCCAAAAAGATTTACAATGAATCAGGAGGGTATCTGTCTATTGAGATGGGAATCAGAATTAATGAAATTGATTAGTGAGAAAATAAAAGGAAGTAAGATCAACTTATCATCTGCTGACGTGCAGATGGTTGAAAGAAAAGAGAATAATGCTGCTGACTTCTCTTATTTGAATGTCGTTGACACCATTTCTGCACTCGAAAAACCGTTTAATAATGAAGCGTAATTCTTGGAGGTTGTTTTATTTGCTGCTAATTTTTTTTCATAGAAAGGGAATATCAATACCGATATTTTCAGTTGAGAACCCTGATGAATTTTTTGGAGCACTTCAGATATCAGAACCATTAGTAACTCAAGGGGAAAAAGGTGGCAAAGGTCGAACAAAGAGAATTTTTTCGAAAAAGGACGAAGCTTTGCTTGAAATGATGGCCAAAATTATTGGTCTTCTTATTGACGCCCATCGTCGTGATTGGAATTCGAAAGAAGATCAAAGAAAAATCAGTGTTTATAATGATTCAAGTAAAGAATTTTTGAGGATTTCTGATTTTACAAATAATAGTGGCATATATGGCAAGTTCTAGATCATATCAGGAATTGTTGGAAAATGTCAAGATTAGACTTCCACATTACTTTGACTTTGAAACACTTGGATTATTGTTCTATAATCAAAAAGATGACGTTATGTTTACTTTTGATATTCAAAAGAGACCCGATGGAAGATACTATACAAATGAGCCATTGAAATATCCCGCTCGCCTTGGTATTTCAGGACAATGTATCAGCCAGAATATTGAATTGGTTTCTTTGAATGAACCAAGAAAAAGTCGACATTTCCAACCAGAAGTCGATAATAGCAGTGGATCAGGAAATGTTAAAAATATCATCATTGGTAAGTGGATGTGAATTAATGATGATATTTATTTGAATAGCATTGTTGAAGGATGATAAAGGAAAGAAAGTTGGAATATTGCAATTGATCAATAAGAAAGATCAGCAATTAGTTGATCAAAAAGATGAGGTAAATAATGGGATGTCTAAGTGTTAATCTTTAAAAAGATGCTTGTGAGAGATATGCAAAGATTGATTGGAGCGTTGATTTCGCATATTAACGATATTTCATTTGCAGTGAACTTATCTTCTACAATGAATAGTACTATTAAAAAGATTGAAAACACAATCAGCGTTCCAGACGACTAATTCGGCTGATGCCTTGTGGAAATGGTCCTTCTTGTAGAGCAGTAGATCTGAAAAATAATCAAATGATTTCATAAAAAAAAAAAAAATATTTTGCGTCACAAATTATTAAATGTCTATTTTATTGAAAATATTTTACTATAAGAAAATAACCTCTTTGTGGTTATCTTTACTTTTCATAATTTATTCTTTTGAGTTTAAAATGGATGCTTTTAAGGAAAGAATCGAAGTGAATTAGGTTGAAAAATTTGAAGATTTAGAAGCCTTGCAAGGATATTAATTAATTTTTTTTTTATTAAAGACGTGTCCAATTAAACCTTCAAATATTTTCAAAGAATGAGAAGATTTCCTTCATTCATTCTGAGTGATTTGTTTTTAATTTTTCTGGAGATCAAACATCCCTTTTCTTATGGTATTCATTATCGAGATCAACCAACATTCTTTTGGGAAAAACTTTTAGAATGATTTTGATTTGCAAATACAGAAATATTTTGGTTTGGCGAAATTTGAAATTATTCGAGCTGAAATAAAAAAGGAAATTTTTTAAATATTTTCTGAAAAGTGACTCATGAAAATTGTTCTCAAAGCACTTTATTGAACAAATCATGAGAGTGTTCTAATTTAGATTCTTCGAGCGGAAAATGATCTATCGAAAAATTCGAGAATTGGTTCAACCTGAAATTCCTAAATCAGCTAAGTGTCATAGCAACTCAATGTTTGGCCACAAAAGTGCATTTTTAAGGGTTCAGACTGGCTTGCGATTGGTTGAGGCTCTTTCCGAAAAAAATACCTTGAGAATAAAAATGTCTAATTTTTGCTCTAACGCCGATCTGTGAATCCTTAATCATGAGTTAATTTGAAATCATGAATAAATTTCTAAATAAGATATAATGAGAAGACATTGAGCATTTTCATTGACCTCGAGAAACAGCTTTTCCTTATGATGAAGCATAATGATGTTTTTGAAATGTAACCATTAACGCATTAAAGACATGAATCCAAAAAAATAATTTTCGCATGAGATATCGTTAGAGAGAAGAAACTCAGAAAAAATTGATTGATGGCTCGTTGTCAAATTGAACTTGGGTTCATTGTACTTGTCTGAAGTTGGGCTGACTTGATCTGAATGCTGGCCTCTTGCCCAATTCATTTTGTAAAATTATCAATGAAGTTTTTAAGAAAAGAAAGCTATTCGTCATGTCATGTGCTGAGTTAAAAGCATGAGAGTTTATTGAGATTGTTGAGAAAAGAATAAGATCACTGAGTCACCATCTTGTTTATAATTATTATTTGAGCCTCATGACTCATGATATTTAAGAAACAAATTTAATAATTTTACAAGAATAAATGACGCTATGATTCTTTGGAAGAGCTCAAAAATCATGTGAATGAAGAAATCAGCTTCCTTTGATTGAGCTGAGAGATTTGAAAAAAGTAAATTCAACATTTGTTCTAAATTCTCTTGAACTTGAAAAATTTGAACGAATTGCTTTTGCATTATCAAATTTTTATTTTTCCGATGTTTTTCAAAAGAAACAAGAAACCTTTCGTAAATTCACAAAATCCTCGATGTTATTCGATGACCTGCATTTTTTGCCCTTTCACAATAAGAAAGAAAGATTTCAATTAAAAACGTTGATAATTTGAGTGAGTACTTGCGACATTTTTACGATTTAATCTTTCAATTATTTAACAGAGTTTAAAATTCAGGTAGTTATGTCCTCTTCTATCAAGTCTTCAGCCTCACTTTTCAGATCTTCAATCTGTGAAGACCAGGACATTGCCATAAATTGCCCTCTTCACTTCAAATCTGCAGTTTTTTCCATTTGTAATTTGGAGAAATGCGAATATGGGCATTTTATATGTCCCAAGTGCTCCTTGGAGAGACCTGAGCATATGATTGCTCACAAGCCTCATTTGGAGCTGGTAAAGGACTTTGTAAGCAGATCTTTGAGTTCAGACGCTTTGAGAGATCCCGAGTTTAAAAAGTGGGAACAAGAGGTAGAGAGGAAAATCACCGAGATTTTGATCACTTCAGACAGTTTTGAAAAGACTTTTGAAGAGATTCTGGGAAGAAAACTCTCTCTGCTGCAAGAAAGAATTACCAAACACCTATCAACCCTTCAAGAAAGCCTCAAGACTTTGATTTCTTCCCAAGAAGTGGCAGCAGTGCACGAAATTAAGAAAAAAATAAATACCCTCAAGACCAGAGTGAACGTCGAAAAGGTGCTAAATATCGTGGACAAGGCACGAAGCTACGAATCTGGCCGCAATAGAAAGGAGATTCAAGATGCAATTGATATGATTTCGATGGAGATGAACGATGTTTCTAATATATCAAACAAGATCGGTCCTGTAGAAAATCTGGTTTCTGCGGTAACAACCCAATTCAACAATGTTTTCTATCGTTTGAATGCCTCGTTGAAACCCCAAGGAAACAATTTGGCTGACATTTTTGTCGAGATCGCCCGGCAAAATTCCGTTCTTGAAGCCGACATGAAAAGATCTCACTTGAAACAATCAACCCAATCAGTTACTACCTTAAGTAATTATTCGTCAAATTCCACGCAATTGAGGTCTCAAGGTGATATGAAAGAGTCAAGTGATAAAAATATTGCTTATCTTCATGATAAAGATAAATCATCTCCTCAATTTTTCAAGCAAAAGGAAGAGAATAAGCTGAGTAATCCTGACTTGAAAGCCAAGAGCCCCTTGCAAAATAACCCAATAATGATTGTGGATAATTCAGTAGCATTGGAAACAAGGAAGAGTAGTTCTCATCACAGAGAGACAGGATACTTGTTATTGTTTAGATCTTGCGAAGATAAGATTAATAGTTTGAACCCATTTTTCTTGAAATCAAGCATCACTTACGAAGAAATAAAAGGATTTATCGAAACATTTGTAAAGAATAATAATATGAAGGAGATCCAAGCTGGAACAAGTTACTTTGGTGAAATAAAGGATGGAAAGAAGGAAGGGTATGGAATAGACATCAGAAGCGATTTTGTTTATTTGGGAGAATACAAGGACGACCTTCCAAGCGGAAAAGGCAAGATGATATTCAAGAATGCTGATTATTATGATGGAGATTGGAAAGAAGGCAAATTTGAAGGTCAAGGAAGATTTGTATTGAGAGCTACAGGAATTAGTTATCATGGACAATTTATTCAGGGCTTGAAAGATGGCTATGGAGTCGAAGAAAGAGGAGATGGCTCAAAATACGAAGGACATTTCAAAGAAGGACAAAAGCACGGAAAAGGTTTATATAAATGGGCTATCGGCGAAAGATATGAAGGAGAATTTGTCGAGAACAAGATGTATGGAAATGGAACCTATTCTTGGAACGATGGAACTGTGTATGTGGGAGAATGGAAAGATAATAAATTGTATGGAAACGGGTTGTTAATAGAAGGAAACGGAGGAAGATACTTGGGAAGTTTCAAGAATGATAAAAAAGAAGGATATGGTGTGTACACTTGGAATGATGGATGGATCTACAGAGGAAATTGGAGAAATGGAGTTCAAAATGGTATTGGCACAGAAATCGATCCCAAAGGTACTTCTCGCGTCTGCCAATGGAAAGACGGTACTGTAATTAAATACCTCGCTTAGATATTGGGATGCGATTCGAGATGAATATAAAGATTATTTCTTAAGGAAAGAAATAATGATTGTTTTGTTGTTGTAATGTAGTTTATTTTTAGCACTATTGATTGATAGAAAAGGGCTTGTTTGTTTGATTTATATAAATAAGAAAAGCCTTTAACACATGAGAATATGAGATATCTAGATATTTCATATTATACATGATACATGTATGCCACTCACCCTCACAAATATGATTGATTACTTAATCTGGAAAAAATCGATTTTTTCTGTTATTTGCGGTGGTGTGTTTGAAAATAGATTAGATAGGTAGGAAAGCTCATTTCAAAGAAGAGGAAATTCTCTTTCTCCAATAAAAATTGTTGAGGAATTTTTTACGAATATGATGAATCTTCAAATTTATCAAATAGAAATACATCAAAAGGAGATTGAGTCAAACAATGAATGAGATAAGAGATTTGCCGTTGAGTGTATTGAATATCTTATGATATGGCTAGTCTTTTTTTTTATTTTGCTCATAGAGTTTTTTGGCGGCTTCGAATTCTTTAGGATCGACTTTAAAGCAGAAATTGGGGAGAAAAATGATGATAACGACAACGACAATCAGGCCAAGTTGCCAGACCAGGTCATCAGTGTTAGCAGGTTTCTGTGCCATAGATGAGAGGAGAAATTACAAGTTTACCGAATGAATGATTTATAAACAAATAACACATTAACACATTCCAAAGATTTGAATTTGAGCTCTGCTTTTTTTTTTTTATTTATAAAAATCAAAATCAAAAATCGAAATTGCTCCTTTTTCATGCAAAGTACTTACCAATTCGAAACTTTCCGCGAAGATTTTGTCCGCTATCTCCATAACAGCAAGCAAGTCGAAGAAGAAAGTCTTGATATCCTCAAAAACACCAAGATCGCCATTAGTGGCTCCTATTTGATCCATAATATTATCCGCTATGGAAACATCAATCCTCTTCAAGGGTTCTCCAAGTACCAGCTCTCCAGATATGTGAGAAGGCTTTTGGACAGTTTCCAGAGCTATAGCATAAAGACTGTGGTGGTATTTGAAGGTATTGTTTACAACAAGGACGTGAAGCCAAATTTCCAAGAGATTAGTCAAAAAGTGAGAAGTGCTTGGGAAAAGATTTTGGAAGACCCAAAGAATCCCGAAATTGTGCAAATTCTCAACGAGATCTCTTACCATTTCTTCACAGAAACCGAGATTGTCAAGATTCTCGACGAATATAATGTTGAATATATGCACGCTCCCTACTACAGCGTTTCCCAAATGAAGTACTTTATGGAGTACACCTACTGCCAATTTGCCTGCTGCGGACTTGAAGGTATAGTTTTCAACTGCAACTATGTCATTATCGACTTTGATCTTCAAAATGGCAAGTTCTATTATTTGGAAGTCAAGAAACTCCAGAAGAATATCGGCTTGGATCAAGCTAAAATCAACCAATTGTTCCTTGTTCATGGATACAACCCCAATATCCACACCTTTATGCCCTTTGACTACCTCGACTACGTTGTTGGCCCTAAAAAGGACCAAGAACCCAACACCACTTACTGCTTCGATAACGTCAAGGCCCAAATCGGCAGCAGTGTTGCTATTAACAAGATTTTGAACGACGAGCAAGTCAACGTCTTCCACACTTTGAGAAGAAAATTGGAGCTAAACTTGATTTTTAACTCTGATTGCGATGTTGATCTCATGGTGACCAGCTCTCACGAAAGTCTTAACGACAACTTTGGGCCTTATTTCCCTTCTGATGTGTACGTCTTCTTTGTTTTCAACCTTATTGAGAGAGAATTGATTGACTCCATTGCCAATGGACATTTTATCATCCGCCCGCCCTTGTCAGATTCCGCTGAGTATCATCACCACATTGATAACTTTTATAAAAACATGTTGGAGAAAATTACAGGAATCTTTACTAATCGTTTGAACACCAAGTTCAAAGCTAATGGAGCATATTCTTTAATTCGCTTCTACTTCCAAGAAAAGAACTTTAACTTCACTCCTCGCGAATACAAGCCCGCTAAATTCCTCATCAAACAAAGTTTCCTTGACAAGAACGACCATCTCGGAAAGGTCCACAAGAATATTGGCTTCTGCAAGGCTCTTCAATATTTCACTGAATACGTTCGTGAAACTACCGAAACTAAGAAACCCACTGGCTCTGTCAGAAAGGAATCTCTAGATTTTGTCCTCAGTACCAAGCTCTCCCCTCTCACCAAAGCCAACAAGCAAAATAGTGAAGAAAGCTTGGATTCTGGCAAAAATAGAGGAGATGAAAGTCCTGAAATTTCTGAAAAATCTGCTCAATCTCCTGCTGAATTGAACTTGGACCAACCTCAAACTGCTCAAGAAATTTTGCATTATCTCTATCTTTCATTTTTGGAGATGTACGACTACGTTAATACTCACAACAAGAATTTGATGGTGATTGGTGCTGCCTTGAGAAAATGTGATGAGAATTTCGAGGAAAGTTTGGTAATGTTGTTGGAATTGATGAAGCCCAATTTGTGCTTGATTAACGGAAGAGAGTTTAGCAACTCTCGACCAAGAAAAGCCTCAAGCGAAGCTCCATTCAACAGCTCAGAAAAGAGAGAACATATTGATCACCAATTCTATCAAATTAATCTTTGGACTCCTGAAGTTGCTGATGAGCAAAAGGAAGAGATTATTTTGATCTCCAGAGTGTTTGCTTTGATTAACACTTCAATCAGTGCTTCTCATCAAGAAGCCAACTTTGCTGATTATGACTATGATCTCTGCCAATATTTGAATGTGCTGAAACATTTGCAAAAGATGCTTAGATTCAGTTTTGAAGCATTGATGTTGAACACCTATTTCATGCATTGCAATTCTAGAAAGGATGCCAAGATCTTCTTTAACTTGAGAAAGCATTTGCCCTTCAAGAACTCCCTTTCTATTTCCTTGGGTATTGCTATCAAGAAGCTTTTGCAAACAAAGGAAACCATTGAAGAATTCAAGCAAAAGAACCCTCAATTCGTTAATTTGGAATACGATTTGAAGGCTGGTTACATTCTCTGGGAAAATGTCTTGTTCTTGTTGAAGTACCAAGAATCCAAGGGAGAATTCACTGTTGAGTTACTTGAACTCTTCAAGAGAGCCAACGACCTTTTGGTTAAAAGATTCAAAGAACTTCGTTTATTAGAATAAACTCTCGAAGGAGAATGGAATCAATCGAACTGAATTGAATTAAATCGAAGTGATTTTTACCGTAGTGCTTTTATAACTAAAAATAAAGAAGAATAAAAATATATGCTATTAAATGTTATAACAGAAAATTTGGTAGTGGTATAATAGTCAATAGTTGAGAAAAAAACTATGATGAATTCATCCATTTAAAAATGAGAAATGAGAAAAATAATTATATGATGAGAGATCTTTTCTTTGAATTTTCTAATTAAATAGGTAGAGAGATATCGAAGTTATGGATCGATTTATTTATTCTTTAGTACCAACGAAAAGGATATTTTCAGTCAGAAGAGGTTCAAGTTGTTCTTGTTTGTTATGGAAATCATCTTTCATTGCCTTGATGAACTTGGTCTTTGTTTCTTCATCAAGTCCACCTAAAATTCTTTTGTTTCCTGGGAGATCTAGAATCATTTGGAGTGCACTTTCATCATGGACCCCCATGACAACATTTTCAATCCAACAGAAATCAGGCTTGATTCCATTATCTTTTGCCAATTGAATAAGTTTTTCTTTTGCGCTGAGATGATAAATTCCTCTTGATTCAGGCAACACAACACCAAACTCCTTTAATCTGTCATTGAAGATCTGAGAAAAACTGCTGTTTTCTTTCTTTCCAAGAACGCTGAAACCAATTTTTCCTCCCTTTCTGATGATTCTCTTGGCTTCTTGTAGAGTTTTATTTGCATCTGGAACTAAATGGAAGCAAAGAGAAGAAAGATAAGCGTCGATAGTTTCATTGGGAATAAAACTCAAATTCTCAGCATCTGCTTGAATAAACTTGAGATCAACATGATCGAGTTGACCTTTAAAACTCTCCATTCTTTCTTGAGCTAGCTTGATCATTTCATCTGAAATATCAGTTGCGATATATTTAGCGCCTTTTGAGAGAGTAGGAAGAAGATTAAAGGTGAGAACCCCAGAGCCAGAGCAAGATTCGAGAATGTTTTGGGCAGAAGTGATGTTCATCATTCTAGCTAAAGAGAAACCAAGTTGTAAGTTGGCTTTTTCAAGAGTACAGGCATAGGTTTTAGCAGCGAGATTCCAGCTTTTTTGAAGTTCTTTTGCGGTGGGGATCATATTTAAAGGTTTTAAGTGGAAAGAAATAATTTTTATTTTATGTTTCAATAAATATTAGTTGACAGTTAGTAGCTTACTTAAATAGTCATATAATTTTTCACAGAAAAAGATACTGAATCAAAGTTTCGTGCAGTCTCGTCTTTTTCAGGGGATTCAGGAGATCAGCCTTAGAGCTTGTACGGAAAGGCCTCAAACTTCAGCAGATTTTATTTTTTGATTTCTGTAGATTTGCGTAGATTCTAAGGTCCAAAAAATTTTTTTCTAAGCCCAAGAAAAATGTTTGAATTTTGGACACTTTTTCCATTTAAGGCCAACTTCATGTTTTGTGTCAATCCCTAAGAATGAATGTTTATTTTCCCTGGAGTAAAATATCTCGGTTAAAACGTCGGTTACTTAGATCTATTAAAGAATATATTGCAGGGTCACACTGAGTTCGTCCAACTTTTTCATTTTTGTACTGTCGGACATGTTTAATTTGAATATTAGGCATGAAGTTTGAAACTTAATGGTTTCAAATTCATCAAGTAAATTCTGATATTCTGATGCATCTCTTTGTGATATGAATATACTGTAACGAGAAGATAAGAAGGAAATGGGATAAAGATGATAAATTGGGGTCCTATGAAAGGAGAGAAAATTCAAAAATATACATTTGAAAAAGATGTTGAAAACTTCAAAAACTGATTTTATTTGAACTGAGAACCTGTCAAAATTTTTTTTGGGAGAATTTTTCTCCTGTAGATTTCCGTAGGTCAATTTCAAATTTCCGTAGACCTACTGAAAATTGCGTAGTTCGTACAAACTCTAATCAGCCTTGATTATTTTTGTTTTGAAAATAGAAAATTCAAGATATTAAGTGAGAAAAGAAGACAGCTTAGGGGGCTATCTGCATTCTAAGTTCTCCTTTCTTCTGAGAAAAAGATAAAGATGGATGAATTTAGGGGAATACTATTGGACTTGCCTGTCATTTTTTGTGTAAAATCTTTTATTTCATCAAATTCTTCTAAAGTGCAAAAATCCAGGCAATTAAAACTTGAGGAGATGGTTTCCTTTGTAAAAATCCCCTGTAATGCAAACAAATTTCTGCAGAAAAAAACTGAGAATTTTCTTGCCCAGGAAAGCGAAAGGAAAACACTTAGGCTAAAATATGAACAATTGAAGAGAATTAGAGACTTGGGTGAAATTGAAATTGTGAAAAATTCACTTTGATTAT
>Ga0182738_1004400_pt1 | contig 15614 bp, 13 predicted proteins | sample eDN5th30CBELigMG_FD_128876 | JGI IMG/M metagenome (GOLD analysis project Ga0182738, IMG submission 128876) | Enriched Miracle-Growth compost microbial communities from Emeryville, California, USA - eDNA 5th pass 30_C BE-Lig MG (version 2)... ... | reverse complement strand
TGCGGAACACGCGTGCGATCAATGCTTCGCGCGGCGCATCGCCCGGCCATGCCTCGCCCAGCGCGCGCGCCAGCAGGAACAGAACCGGGCGCCGCGCCAGCACGACCACCGTGCATCCGTTGCGCACCGCGTGGCGGCAGGCGTCGACCACCAGGGTTGGCCCGGCCGACAGGGCCTCGATCTCGTCCAACCCCACCAACCGCTGTTCCGCGCCCGCGGTCAGGCGCGCCGCCGGGGCATCGAGCGCATGCAGCGCGTGCTCGACTTCGGCCTGCAACGGAGCAATGCCCGCCCGGCCGGCGATCTGCCTTGCCCTGGCCAATGCCGCGCGCGCGGCCCGCGCCTGCATGCGCCGCATGGCGATGCCGGCCTCGGCCAGCGCCGCCACGGCCTGCAATGCCGCCGGCAGGAGCTCGCCGGCGGGCCGCGCCAGCATGCGCTCGGCCTGCTCCAGCCGGCCCAGCAGCAACAAGCGGCGGGCTTCGATGTACTGCGCGTGCGCGGCGTTGACCATGTCGCCCTGGCGTTCCAGCACCGCGCGCGCCGCGTCGAGCTGCCTTGCGGGCCAGGCGAGGTCGCGCAGGGCGAGCGCGATCTCGGCCTCGGCCACCAGGCAGCGGGCCCGCGCCACCGCCGCGTGCGGCCCGAACGCGCGGGCCGCGCCGCGCAAGCAGCCCCGCGCCCGCTCCAGGTCGCCGAGTTGCCCCATGGCAATGCCGCGCAGCGCCAACCCGGGCGCATCGTCGCGCAGCGCAACGCGCTTGAGCGCTTCGAGGGGCCTACCGGCAGCCAGCGCGCGGGCGGCGGCGGCAATCAGCTGATCCATGGAAATCCCGCCACATTTGTCACTCCCCCCGGATGATGCGGCGATCCTAACCTATCACCAAGGGTTCAGCCAGGCGCCGCCCGGCAGCCCCGCCGACACACGACTTTACGGAGCAAGCCACTATGACAGCACATACCACCGGAACCCGCGAGGCCTGGCTGGCCGAACGCCTGGCCCTGCTGCAGGCCGAAAAAGAACTGACCCGCCGCAGCGACGAGCTGGCCCGGCGCCGCCAGGCGCTGCCCTGGGTGCGTATCGACAAGCCATACCGCTTCGATACCGAGGCGGGTCCCGCAACCCTGGCCGACCTGTTCCAGGGCCGCTCGCAGTTGCTGGTGTACCACTTCATGTTCGGCCCCGACTACCAGGCCGGCTGCCCGTCGTGCTCGTCCATCGCCGATGGATTCAACGGCATCGTCACCCACCTGGCCAACCACGACGTCATGCTGACCGCCGTGTCGCGCGCCCCGCTGGACAAATTGACAGCCTACAAGCAGCGCATGGGCTGGACGTTTCCATGGGCCTCGTCGGCCGGCAGCGATTTCAATGCCGACTTCAACATCTGGTTCACCGAAACCCAGCAGCGCGACGGCGACATCAATTACAACTACCGGCGCGAATCGGAGTTCGCGTGGCGGGACGGGCAGCAAGGCGGCGGGCAAACCGCCGAAGACCGCATCGCCGCCATGTGCGGCACCGATGCCGCCACCTTCCAGCGCGACCGCCCCGGCATGAGCGCTTTTGTGCGGGAGGGCGACGCCGTCTACCACACCTATTCCGCCTACGCGCGCGGCCTGGACGGACTTTGGGGCATGTACCAATGGCTGGACCGCGCACCGACGGGCCGCAACGAAACCGGCGTATGGTGGCGCCGCCACGACGAATACGCGCAGCGCTGAGAGCCGCCATGCGCGCCAGCCTCTCGGGCGCGTCGATTACCGCGCGCCGCGATCCGCCCCATGATGCCGCGGGCCGGTTGGCATTCGTGGGTCTGCTGGCGCGATTGATTTCGGCACACCCGGCCGATACAACGCTTACCACGCCTTGCAATTTTCATGGTCCCGCGCCGTCGTCGCGGCGGGGGATGCAACGCCTTTACACAGTCGGTCACGAATAAGCGCTTTGGTCACGATTAAGTGATTTCGAAGCCATTACAGAAACGTCCGAACTGCCTTGCTCTGTGCATAAATGGGCGCGAGTGCGCTGAATCACCCGCGCACTATTGAAGGAGCAACCGCCATGAAAACGATCGCAGCACTGCTGGTCATGGCCACCACGCTTGCCGGATGCATTGTGGTGCCCAGCCACCACCACCACGGGCATTACCGCTCGGGCTCCGCGTATGCGTACCCCGGACCGCCGGCGCATTACCACGGCGGCCCGCGCCATTACCGATATTGACCTTCCTGTCGGGAGCACGACATGAACACATTCCAACGATTGTCCGCCACGCTGCTGGCCGCGGGCGCGCTGCTGGCCATCGCGGCCGCGCCCCGTCCCGCGCTGGCCGACGTATCCATCAGCATCGGCGTGAACGCCTGGAACGAGCCTCCGCCGCCATTTCCCGCCTACAGCCAACCCATGATTCCGGGCCCGGGCTACATCTGGACCCCCGGATACTGGGCGGTGAATCACCAAGGCTATTACTGGGTGCCGGGCGCGTGGGTACTGCCGCCCTTCGTCGGCGCGCTCTGGACACCGGGCTACTGGGCTTACGCCGGCAATGCCTACCGGTGGCATCCAGGCTACTGGGGCCGCCAGGTGGGTTATTACGGCGGCATCAACTACGGCTTCGGCTACATCGGCACCGGCTACCACGGCGGCTATTGGAAGCGCGACCGCTTCTACTACAACCGCGAGGTGAACAACATCAATGTCACGCGCATCACCAATGTGTACAGCCGCAAGGTCGTGGTCAAACACGACGACCATCGCCGAGTCAGCTACCACGGCGGGAAAGGCGGCATCCAGCGTGGCCCCACCAAACACGAAATCGCGGTGCAACGCGAACACGACCGCCGCCAGGCGGCACGCGAGGCCGAGCGCCGGCGCGATGCCGCGCACGAACGGCAAGGGCGCCAGCAACAAGAGCAGCGCCAGCGTCAGGAAGCGCAGCACCGGCAGCAAGAGCAACGCCAGCGTCAGGAAGCACAACGCCAGCAGCAAGAGCAGCGCCAGCGTCAGGAAGCACAACGCCAGCAGCAAGAGCAGCGCCAGCGCCAGGAAGCACAACGCCAGCAGCAAGGGCAGCGCCAGCGGGAAGCGCAGCACCGGCAGCAGGAGCAACGCCAGCGCCAGGAAGCGCAACGCCAGCAGCAGCAGCAGCAACAGCAGGCAAGGCAGCGCCAGCAAGCCGAGCAACGGCAGCAGCAAGTGCGGCAGCAGCAAGTGCGGCAGCAGCAGGCGCGCCAGCAACAAGACATGCGCCGCCAGCAGGCGCAACGCGAAACCACCCGCGCGGATCGTGGCTCGGGCGGCGGGCGGCCCGGTGGAGGCGATCACGGCGGCCGGGGCGGCCGCGACCGTTGATGCTAGGCCGGCTTGCTGACCCGGTTCGCCAGCTCCCGCCCTGCCACGCACGCGTCCACGTTGGCCGCCATCGCTTTTGCGCGCCGCGCGATGGTGCCGCCGGTCCAGGCCGACATGTGCGGCGTCATGATGACGTTGTCGAGCCGGGCAAACGGCAGCCGCGAAGGCTCGGCCACCTCGTCTGCGCGCGACGGATACTGGTACCAGGTATCGATGGCCGCCGCGCCGATGCGTCCGCGCAGCAGGGCCTCGTACAAAGCCTGCTCGTCCACCACCGGCCCGCGCCCCACATTGATCAACATGGCGTGGGCGCGCATCCGTGCAAACGCCGCCGCATCGACCAGTCCCTCGGTTGCCGGCATCAGCGGCAACGACACCACGATGTAATCGGACTGCTGGTAGAAGCCGTCCAGCGCGTCCAGGCCGAACCACGCATCCACGTCGCCTGAAACCGGCACCGGGCTGCGGTTGGCGGCCAGCACCCGCATGCCGAATGCCTTGGCGCGCCGGGCGATGGCCTGCCCGATGTGGCCGTAGCCCAGCAGCCCCAGCGTCGCCGCGCCGATCTCGCCGTGCAAGGCCCCCGGCGAGCCCGCCCTATAGTGCCAGTCGCCGCGCGCCAGGCGGACATGAGCGTCCTCCAGCGGCACGCACCGGCTCAGGATGGCGGCCATCACGTACTCGGCGATGGCCGGGCCGTGCCCGTGGCAATTGCAAACAGCGGCGCCGTCCGGCAGCACCGCCATGTCGATGCGGTCGTAGCCTGCCGCGCACACCTGGTACAGCCTGGCGCGCTCGGGCCGGGGCATGGTGGCATCCAGGCGGTTGCCGACGATTACATCGGCCTGCCGGTACGACTGGATGTCGGCCGCCGCCGACAGCTTGTCCGGCACAACCTGGATGCGGGCGGCCGATACCAGCGCGACACGGAAATCCGCCAGATACGTCGCGGCATTCTGGCCGTGGAACACAATATCGATCATGACACTTCCAATGAAATCGCGGCGGCCGCGGGGCCGCCTTTTCCAGGGCTTAAGCCCCCTGGAGAAACCTCAGCCGTGCAGCGCCGTTGGAAACGGCACGCCCAGCCGCTGGCTCCAGGGTTCGAGCGCGGCGGGAATGTCGGCGCCCAGCCTCACCCCGTGACGGCGCTGCCGTTCGGCGCGAGCCAGCGCCGCGTCCCCCGGCACGCGCACCGGCCGGGCCGGGTCGATGGGGCGGGCGGCGCGCGTCGCGTCGGCCAGGGCCTGCATCTCGTCCAGGAAAATATCGCGCCCCGCAAAGGCATCAGGATCGATCACCTGCAACAGAAAGCCCTGGGCCTTCTCGCCCGACAGGCGTCCCAGCCCCGACAGGCCCAGCGACATCGCGCCCACCAGCATCGCCATGGCATAGCCTTTGTAGCCATGATCCATGCCGCCCAGCGGCAAGATGGTGCCCGGCGGGTCGGTGGCCAGGGCGCCGGGATCGTCGGTCACCCGCCCGTCCGCGCTCAGCAGCGCGGGCCAGGGCAGCCGCTCGCCGCGTGCCTGCACCTGCTTGACGAAACTGTTGCTGGTCAGCGAGGTCGTGGTGTCGATCAGGATCGGCGTGCCGCGCGTCGGAATGCCGGCGGCTATGGGTTCGCTAGTCAGCACCGGGTCCAGCCCGCCAAACGGCGCCACCGAACGCACCTTGGTGTCGGTCGCCCACAGCAAGCACAAGTAGCCGGCGTCGGTCAGGTCGGGCAGGTAGACCTGCAACGCGCCGATATGCTGGCTGTGCCGCACGGCAATGCTGACCATGCCTTGCGCAGGCACGCGCTGCAGGGCCGCCTGGATGGCCTGGTGCAACACCCAATGGCCCGGCAGCATCGCGGCATCCCATAGCAGGCAGGCGCCCTTCTCCGAGATGCGGCAGATCTCGCCGCGGCGCTGGGTGGCGCCTTCCGAAATCTCTTTCAGATAGCGTGGCAGCAGCGCCAGTCCGTGCGTGGCATGGCCGTACAGATCGGCGTCCACGACGCGGCGCGCCACCACGGCGGCGATAGGCGCGTCGACATCGACCGCCAGCAGGCAGTGTTGCGCGAACTGGACCAGCGCCTCTTCGGCGTAGCAGAAATCAGCCATGACAGTATTCGGTTCCGGGCATCATGCCGGCACGGCGCCGGCGGCTTGTTCGCGGCCGGCGCGCAGCCACTTGGGCTGTGGCGTGGCCGCCAGCAGGCTGCGGGTGTACGCGTGCGCGGGTTGATTGAAGATGGCCGAGGTGGCCCCCTGTTCGACGATCTTGCCCTGCTGCATCACGATGATGCGGTCGGCGAAGTGCCGCACAATGGGCAGGTCGTGCGTGATGAACACATACGACAGGCCCAGGCGGGTGCGCAGGTCGGCCAGCAGATCTATGACTTGCGCCTGGATCGACACGTCCAGCGCCGACACCGCCTCGTCGCACACCACCAGTTCGGGTTCGCTGGCCAGCGCGCGGGCAATGGCGATGCGCTGCCGCTGCCCCCCTGAAAACTGGTGCGGGTAGCGCGGCGCATGGTCGGGCCGCATGCCCACCAGTTCCAGCAGCTCGGCCACGCGGTCGCGCCAGCGCGACTTGGCCAGAATGTCGCCGTGAATCGCCCAGGGTTCCGAGATGATTTCCTGCACGGTCATGCGCGGATTCATCGACCCGAAAGGGTCCTGGAACACCATCTGTACCTTGCGCCGGAACTTGCGCATCTGGCGCTCGTCCATCTCAAAGATGTTCACGCCGTTGTAATAGGCCGCGCCCGAGGTCGCCTCGAACAGGCGCAGCAGCATGCGGGCCACGCTCGATTTGCCCGAGCCCGACTCACCCACAATGCCCACCGTTTCGCCGCGGCAAACCTCGAAGCTGACGTCGTCCACCGCGCGCAGCACCCGCTTGCCGGCGAACGCGCCCGACCTCAGGCGGTATTCCTTGACCAGGTGCTCCACGCGCAACACCGGCTCCTGGGCCACCACGCCGGAACGGCGATTCGACGCGTCGGCCAGGTCGCCGTGCGGCAGGGCCGAGGTCAGCGTGCGCGTGTACTCATGCCGGGGATTGGTGAACACTTCGCGCGCGTCGCCCGCTTCGACGATCTTCCCGGATTTCATGACGATGACGCGGTCGGCCATCGAAGCGGCCACTTCCAGGTCGTGCGTGATCATGATCAGCGCCATGCGGCGCTCGCGCTGCAAGTCACGCAGCAGGTCCAGGATCTGCGCCTGCACGCTGACATCCAGGGCCGTGGTCGGCTCATCGGCGATCAGCACGTCGGGCTCCAGCGCAATGGCCATGGCAATCATCACGCGCTGGCGCTGACCGCCCGAGAACTGATGCGGATAAAAGTCGACGCGCAGCTCGGGCTCGCGTATGCCCACGCGGGCCAGCAGTTCGATGGCGCGTGCGCGCGCCTGCCGGGCATCCGCTGCCCCATGGTGCTGAAAGACCTCGGCGATTTGCCGGCCCACCGTATACACGGGGTTGAGGTAGGCCAGCGGGTCCTGGAAAATCATGGCGATCTTGCAGCCGTTGATGCGGCGCCGCGCCTCGTCGTCCAGGCGGGTCAGGTCCTGGCCCTGGAACAAGATGCGGCCCTGCACGATATCGCCGGGCGGGCAATCCACCAGCCCCATCACTGTGCTGGTGCTGACGCTCTTGCCCGATCCGCTTTCTCCCAGAATGACCAGCGTCTCGCCCGCGTGCACGTGGAACGACACATTGTCCACGGCGCGCGCCGGCTCGTCGTCAGACAGGAAATCCACGGTCAGCCCGTCGATGCGCAGTATGGGCTGTTTTTCTGCTTCGGTATTCATCGTGCCGCCTTCTTCAATTTCTGCAACCGCCAGCGCTGCTGAGGGTCTGCCACGGTGCGAGCCCAGCTTGACAGGATGTTGAGCGAGAGCGTGGTAAGCATGATGGCCAGCCCCGGCCAGAACGCGATCCACCAGGCCGTGGCCAAGTAGCCGCGCCCGTTGGCCACCATCGCGCCCCAGGTGAATTCGGGCGGCTGGATGCCCAGGCCCAGGAAGCTCAGCGCCGACTCGGCCAGGATGACGGTGGCGAAGTCGATGGCCGAAATGGTCATCAGCGTGGGCACGACCAGCGGGGCGATGTGGCGCAGCACGATGCGCGCCGAGCTGGCCCCCATCGAGCGCGCCGCGCTGACGAACATGCGTTCGCGCAGCTCCAGCACCTCGGCGCGCGCCGTGCGCAAATAGACCGGCATGCGCGTGATGGCCAGCACGATCACCAGGTTGGTGACGCTGGGGCCCAGCGTATACAGCACGATCAATGCCAGCAGCAGCGACGGAAAGCTCATGATGATGTCGGCGCCGCGCTGGATGACGTGGCTATACCAGCTTTCGGTATAGCCCGCCACCAGGCCGAGCAGCCCGCCCGCCAGCATCGAGGCGCAGACCGCCGCAGCGGCAATGCCCAGGGTGTTGCTGGCGCCCACCACCAGGCGCGGCAGGATCGGGCGGCCCAGCGTGTCGGCGCCCAGCACATACAGCCAGCCGGCATCCAGGCCGAATGGCGCCATGTTGCGGTGGCGCAGGCCGAGTTTGGTGGCGGCGTCGCCCATCAGCCATGGGCCCAGCAACGCGGCCAGCACCAGCAGAACCAGGAAAATGGCGGCGGCCAGCGCCAGCCTGTCGCGCTTCAGGTAGCAGAACAGCAGCCGGGCGCGGCCTGGCCGCGCCGGCGACACCGCCTGGATAGTGGATGGAATCGCAGACATGATCAATACCGCACGCGTGGATCGAGCACCGCGTACAGCAGGTCGATCAGGATGTTCAGGATGAAGATCGCGGTCGCGGTGACCAGGATCGTCGATTGCACCACCGCGAAGTCGCGCTGGATGATCGAGTCGATCATCAGCTTGCCGATGCCCGGCCAGCCGAACACCGACTCGACGATGACCGCGCCGTTGACCAACCCGGTGGCCAGGTCGCCCGCCACGGTAATGACGGGCAGCAATGAATTGCGCAGGGCATGGCCGAACACCACCACGCGGCGGGGCAGACCCTTGGCGCGCGCGGTCTTGATATAGGGCGAGGCCAGCGAGGTCAGCATGGTGCCGCGCACCACCTGCACGAGCAGGCCGAAGGGGCGCAGCATCAGCACGAAAATCGGCATGACCCAGAATTCCCAGCCTCCCGTGCCCGATGTAGGCAGCACGCCCATGCCCACGGCGAATACCAGGATAGCCACGATCGCCACCCAGAAGTCGGGCGCGCTGGCGCCTGCCAGCGACACCACGGTGGCGATGCGGTCGAACAGCCCGCGCGGCCGGGCCGCGGCCAGCGCCCCCACCACGATAGCCAGCGACAGCGACAGCAGCATGGCTACGAAGGCCAGCTTCAGCGTCTGGGGAAACGCTTCCAGCGCCACTTCAATGGCCGAGCGGTGCTGCCGCATCGACACGCCGAAATCCAGCCGCAACAGGTCGGCCAGGTAATTCCAGAACTGGATATAGATGGGCTGGTCGAGCCCGTGCAGATGGGCGAAGGCCGCGCGCGCTTGCGGCGTGGAATCCAGCGGCAGGTACAGTGCGGAAGGATCGCCGGTCAGGCGGGTCAGGAAGAAAACCAGGGTCAGCAGACCCAGTATCGAGATGACGCTATAGGACGCCCGTCGTCCAAGATAATGCAGCATGATCGGGTCCTTGGCTTGCTAGGAAGGCAGCCGCCGGAACCGCCGCCGCGCCTGCGCGGGCGGTGGCTCCGGCGAAGCGCATCAGTCTTTGAACTGAATGTTCGCGAGGGGAATCTCGCTGTTGGTGGTGATGTCCGGCTTCCAGTCCAGGCGCTTGCCCACGCGGGTGTAGCCGATCATATGGAACATGGGAATGTCCGGCACGACCTCGGTGCGCATCTGGCGGAAAATCTTCTTGAAGCCGTCTTCGCGCGCCTGGCCGGCGGCCGCCATCGCGGCGTCGATTTCCTTGTCCACGGCCGGATCATTCAGCGTGGAGTACTGGCCGCTGGAACGGTAGAAGATAGGAATCGTGAACGCCGCGTCACCCTTGTTGTTGTCGTGCATCATCTGCACCAGGTTGGCGCCGCGCTCGGCGGGGAACGGCTTTTGCAGATAGCGCGTCCAGTCGGCCACGTCCAGCATCACCAGCTTGACGTTCAGGCCAACCCCCTGCCACATCGTCATCATGGCTTCCATGGCTTCCGCGCCGTTGGGGTAAATGCCGTTGCGGCCGATCAGCTTGATCTCGGTATCGACCTTCACGCCGTCGGCCTTGGCGGCCGCCACCAGTTTCCGGGCCTGTTCGGCGTCGTACTTCCAGGCCTCGAGCTTGTCGTCGTGGCCAATGATGCCCGGCACCACCATCTGCGAGGCGCGCTGGATGTCGTCGCCGAACAGCTGGCTCAGGCCGTCCCAGTCAATGGCCAGGTTCAGCGCCTTGCGGATGCGCACGTCGTTCAGCGGCGGCTGTTCGAGGTCGATGCGGATAGCGGTGGTTTCCGAATTCAGGTAGGCGAAATCGGTCTTGGAGTTAGAGGCGTCCTGGATGGCGATGGACGGCGTCAGGTCGGCTTCGCCGGTTTCCACCATGGCGGCGCGAATCGACGATTCCTGGCGCCACACGTAGGTCGCCTTGGACACCACCGGTTTCTTGCCCCAGTAGCCGGCAAACGGGTCCAGCACCACCGTCTGCGGGCTGAAGGTCGTGAGCTTGAAGGGGCCGGTGCCGATCGGGTCGTTCACGGCCCTATCCACCGGCGTATTGGGCGATACGACCATCACCACGCTCAGCAGCGTGGGCAGGATGGGCTGGGGCCGGTCGGACTTGATCTCGACCGTGTAGTCATCCAGCGGCTTGACCGTCAGCTTGGCGTTGCCGAACTTGGCCATGTTGTTGCAGGTCAGCTTGCCGCCCGTCATCCGTTCGATGGAAAAGGCCACCGCCTTGGCGTTGAGGTCGGCGCCGTCATGGAACTTCACCCCTTGCCGCACCTTGAAATGCCAGGTGTTCGGATCGACCTGCTCCCAGCTGGTGGCGAGCTTGGGCATGGCCTTTCCGGTCTTGGCGTCGATGACAGTCAGCGACTCGGTGACGTTCTGGTTGAGCACCTGGCCGACGTTGGTCATGATGCTGCCGCAGGGTTCCAGGTTGGCCGGCTGCTCGGGCAGCACGATCCGCACGTCATGATTGCCGCCCTGCGCCAGGACGGGGCCCGCCGCGCCGGCCAGGATGGCCGCCGAGACAAGTGAAACGATGCCTGCTGGGTTCATGTCTTCCTCCGTTGGGGGTTGTGCAACAGTCTTGCGCTGTTCTTGTCGGCGATGCCGGTGGCGGGCCGCGCCGCGGCGCGGCCCAGTGCAGGCTGCCGCGCCATTCAGCTGCCGGCGTTCGCGATGAGCGCCTGCAGCATGTCTTTCTCTTGCGGCGTCAGGTTGGTAAGCGGCGCGCGCACCGGCCCCGGCGTGTGGCCGATGAGTTCAACGCCCGCCTTGATGATGGACACCGCGTAGCCCTTTTCACGGTCGCGGATGTCGGCGAACGGAAAAAAGAAGCTGTCCAGGATCTGCGCCATGGTGGCTTCGTCGCCGGCTTTGAGCGCCTTGTAGAAGCGCAGCGCCAATTCGGGCACGAAGTTGAAGACCGCCGACGAATAAGTGCTCAGGCCCAGGCCATTGAAACCTTGCGCGAACAGTTCATGCGTGGGCATGCCGCCGATGTAGCTCAGGCGGTCGCCCAGCTTGGCGGTAATGCGGCGCACCAGCCCGGTCTGCCCGGTGCCGTCCTTGAAGCCGACCAGATTGGGGCAGGCGTCGGCCAGGCGCGCCACCGTGTCGGCATTGGCCACCGAATTCGAGCGGTTGTACACAATGACGCCCAGGCCGGTGGAATCGCACACTGCTTTGACGTGCTGGTAGATGCCTTCCTGCGGCACTTCCATCAGGTAATGAGGCAGCAGCAGCAAGCCATCGGCGCCCGCCTGCTCGGCGCGGCGCGCAATGTCTTTGGCCAGCTCGGTGCCATAGCCGCAGCCCGAAATAATGGGCACGCTGCCCGCGGCTTCTTTCGCGGCGCGGGTCACCTCGCCTATTTCCTGCGGAGTCAGGGAAAAAAGCTCGCCCGTGCCGCCCGCGGCGAACAGCGCCGCGGCGTCATAGCCCGACAGCCATGCAACGTGCTTCTGGTAGCTGGGCAGGTTCAGACTGAAGTCAGCATTGAAGTGCGTGACAGGAAACGACAACAGCCCGGACGCGATACGAGCCTTGAGTTCTTGGGGGGACATGCGTGCCTCTCAGTGTCATAGTATGTATTTCCGAGAAATCATATTATGACTTTTGAGAGCACGTCAATCGGTTTGTGCGGGCACCGGGCTGCGGCGCGTCAGCGAGCGGTAGCGCTGGATACCGATCAGCAGATGGCGGCGCATGGCGTCGCGCGCGCGGTCCACGTCGCTGGCGAAAATCGCCTCGGCGATCTCGGCGTGTTCGGCCAGAATGGTGTGGTCGCGGTTGGGCAGCGGATCTACGCCGCCCATCACGGTGCGGAACTTCACGCGCGGAATCATGCGCCGGCCGATGTGCTCCAGGAAGGTCTTGAACCGGCTGTTGTTGGTGGCTGCCGCAATGGCCATGTGGAAGCGGAAATCGGATTCGTCGGTAGAGCGGCCTTCGGACATGAGTTGCGCGAAGTTATCGAGCTCAGCCTGGATTTCCGCTTCCTGCGCGGGCGAACTACGCGCCGCCGCCAGCCCGGCCGCCTCGACTTCGATGCCGATGCGCAATTCAAGCTCTTCAATAATGTCCGAGATCTTGTCGGTGGCATGCGAGAACAGCGTCAGGGTCTCGTCCGACTGCTGCGGCCCCAGCACGAACACGCCAGCCCCCTGGCGCGATTCCAGCAAGCCGTCGGCGCGCAAAGTGGCCACGGCTTCGCGGATGACCGTGCGGCTGAAGCCGAATTTTTCGACCAGCACCTGTTCGGTGGGCAGTTTGTCGCCCGGGGCATACATGCCGCCCTCGATACGCGACCGAAGCTCGTCCGCCACCTGCGACGAAAGCGTTTTCTTTCTTGCCTGGGCGGGGGGAGGGGCTTTCATGGGGGTTCTCCTGCGGCACAGCGCGTTGACGGCCATCATATCACTTGACCATAGCCATCATATGAACAATAAGCAGATGCCTGCGCATCCGCGCCGGGCCAGATATTAGCGCTGTGCGGTGAGCCGCGGGAATTGTTCCAGGACGGAAAAGAAGTTCTGCATGGCGCCCCGTTTTTCGCGCCCCGGGCCCGGAACAGAATGCAGGCTTCCAGGATGCCGGCTTTCAACATGCAGGCCGCCAACGCCGGAGCACACGCACCAACGCCCCGTCCGCCTTATTCCGTATCGAGCAACCCATGAATCGACCTTTCCTGCTGTCGCGGTTTGGCCGCCGGCCAGCCGCGGCGCTTGCCGGCGTGATGCTGATCGCCATGTCGCTGCGCGCGCCGTTGACCGGCATCGCGCCGTTGATTGACCTGATCCGCATCCAGCTGCACCTGAGCGCGGCTGCCGCCGGCATGCTGACCACCCTTCCGCTGCTTGCCTTCGCCATGGTGTCGCTGGCCGCGCCGCCACTGGCCGGCCGCTACGGGCACGAACGCAGCCTGTTTGCCGCGATGGCCTTGCTGGGCTTGGGGGTGCTGCTGCGGTCGGCCGGGTCGGTTTTCTACCTGTTCGCCGGCACCGCCCTGGCCGGCTGCGCCATCGCCATCGGTAATGTCCTGCTGCCCAGCCTGCTCAAACGCGACTTCCCGGAACAGGCTGCCGCCCTCACCGCCGCTTATGTGCTGGCCATGAGCATCGCCGCCGGCCTGGCTTCGGCCATCGCCATTCCCCTGGCCGGCCTGTCGGGCGGAAGCTGGCGCTGGCCGGCGCTGGCCATGGCGACGCCGCCGCTGCTGGCGGCGCTGGCATGGGCGCCCCAGCTGACGCGCCCCCGGCAGCGGCCCGCGACTGGCCCCGCAGCCCCTGCCTGCGGCGTATGGAGTTCACCCCTGGCCTGGCACGTCACGTGCTACCTGGGCCTGAATTCGTTTGTCTTCTATGTGTGCATCGGTTGGCTGCCCGCCATTCTGCGCGACGTCGGCTATACCAGCGCCCAGGCGGGCGCCCTGCATGGGCTGCTGCAGTTGATGTCCGCCGTGCCCGCGCTGTTCGTCGCGCCACTGCTGCGGCGCATGCGAGATCAGCGATTGCTGGGCGGCAGCGCCGCTCTATTGTCGCTTGCCGGCCTGGCCGGATTGCTCGCGTTGCCTGGCTGGAGCCAGGCCTGGGTCGTGTTGCTGGGGTTGGGCACCGGCGCCGGTGTCATTCTGGGGCTGGCGTTCGTCACCCTACGCACCAGCGGGCCGCAATCCGCCGCCACCCTGTCGGGCATGGCGCAATGCATGGGCTACTTACTTGCGTCGGCGGGGCCAGTGCTGGCCGGCGCCCTGCACGAAGCCACCGGCGGCTGGCATGCCGCGCTGTTACTGTGCGCCCTGCTCAGCTTGCTGATGGCGCTGGCCGCGCTGGGGGCCGGCCGCGCGGCGGTGGTGGACTGCCCGCTCGCCGGCATTGCACGCATTGCCGCGGCCGCCGCCGAACCAGCTCAGTGAGCTGCCGGCTCGGCCTCGGCGCTGACGCCCGGCAACGAGCCCGCCATGGCGAACAGCTCGTCGAGCAGCATCTGGACCCGGCTGGCGCGCTGGCGGCTGGGCGGATACAGCACCCAGATCGCCGGGCCCGCCGGACGATAATCGCCCAGCACTTCGACCAGGGCGCCCTTTTGCAGCTGGGGCAGTACGACGTAATCGGGCGCCTGAATAATGCCCACGCCCTGCGCGGCGGCATCCATCAGGGCCTCGCCATTGTCGACGAGCAGGTTGCCGTGCACCGCCACACTGTGATGCGCCTGGCTGGCGTCGACGAAATCCCATAGCCATTTCAGGCGCTTGCCGGGCCTGACATACAACAGACAATTGTGCTGGGCCAGGTCTTGCGGCACGGACGGCGTGCCCCATTCGGCCAGGTAGCCCGGCGCCGCGGCAGTCACGATGCGCGATTGCCGCAACTTGCGCGCCACCAGGCGGGCCTCGGTGGTCTCGCCGATCGACAATGCGACATCGAAGTTGTCTTCGGTCAGGTCGTCGAGCCGGTCGGAAAGCGTGACACTGATGGTCAGCTCCGCAAACCGCTTGGCGAAGCTGTTGAGCAGCGGCATGATCCACAGCTTGCCGTAGCTTACGGGCAGCACCACGCGCAACGTGCCGCGCGGCGTATCCCGCAGCGCCGTCACCTCGTTCTTGGCCTCTTCGAGCTGGTCGAGAATCAGCTTGCAACGCTCGTAGAACGCCAGGCCGTCGGGGGTGGGGCTGACACGCCGGGTGGTGCGCTCGAGCAACTTGACTCCCAGATCTGCCTCGAGCTTCGAGATGATCCGGCTGACCGTTGCATTGGACGTCTCCAGCGCATCGGCGGTTTTCGTAAAGCTGCGCAGCTCCACCGTCTTGACGAACACGCCAATTTCGTTGAACTGGTCCAATTAAGGCTCCGTGCGACTAGCTGCCCTGTCCGCTGGCGACCAGCTGGTCGAACTGCTCGTCCAGTTCGGCCAGGGAATCGTCGATATGCTTGCGCCGGGCCTGGACCCAGGCATCCTGGGCCGCCAGGCGCTCGCGCGCCTCGGTCAGCATGCGCTGCATTTCCGCAGGCTGCGGGCCGCCCGACGTGGCGCGGTGCTTCACGATCGCCACCGGGTCGAGCGTGGCGCGGAATTCGGCCTCGGCCATCGGCAGCTCGGCGGGATACTTCGAGCCATGCACCGCCTCTTCGTAAATGCGCCGCGCCTGATCGTACGGAAAATCCAGCGGCTTGATGTTGTTGGCCTTCGCGTAGCTCACCACCTCGGACGCGAAATGGTGCCCCACGCGGAACGGCAGCTTGTATTTGCGCATCAGCACGTCGGCCAGCTCTTGCGATGCAGTCCAGTCGCTGTTCAATTCTTCCAGCGCGCGATCCGGGCTGATGACCATGGCCTTCAACACGCGGTTCCAGCGTTGCAACACAGTGATGGCGCTGTCGACCATGGCGGAATTCTGCTTCACGCTCTTGGGATCGCTCATGCCCGGCGTGATGTTGTGAGTCTGCAGCACGGGGCCCATGGCCAGCGTCACGGCGGTGGACGCGGCGCTGCGGGTGTCATTCAGCAAACCCGGGTTGCGCTTCTGCGGCATGGCGCTCGACACATAGGTATTGCCGCCGCCCTCTTC
>Ga0182738_1004399_pt1 | contig 15615 bp, 16 predicted proteins | sample eDN5th30CBELigMG_FD_128876 | JGI IMG/M metagenome (GOLD analysis project Ga0182738, IMG submission 128876) | Enriched Miracle-Growth compost microbial communities from Emeryville, California, USA - eDNA 5th pass 30_C BE-Lig MG (version 2)... ... | reverse complement strand
TACAATGCCCGCCTCTCGGCAAAACACCGTCAGGAAAACCGCGCAGAGACCACGCCGCCTACGTCTCTCTTTCTTCAATTCAACTTGTCAAAGAACGCCGGAACCGCTCGGTTCCGGAAAGGTTGTGCCTTCTATCGTCGGCCCTACCTCGTGTCAACCGCTTGTTTCGATCTGTCGACCGGATCAAGCGCCCGACCCTAGGGCCGGAAAACCCGGGCCGAACGCTTGCTCCCGGCTGGCCGGGTGGACAAGGGATCGCTGGTCCGGGGGCGACGGGGCGGCGTCGCCGCGTCCGTCAGTGGCGCCTATCTAGGAGCCCGCCGGTCCTGCGTCAAGCCCTTTCGTGAAGGCAGGATGACGGTCGCGACCGGGTCCCTCACAGATGGGATGTTCCCGCCGGGGTTCAAGGTCAGCGGACTGCGCCCGCGCGCGAGGGACAGCCGGGCGTGGGCCGCGTTGCCGGCGGAATCCTCCTCCGGCCGGCGTTTACCTCGACGGTTACGCGGCACCGCAATAGCTTGACAACCGTGCCGAAGCGGCGAACGTTCTGCCCGCCCTGCAAGACGCGCGGCCGCACTGCGGACGCGAAACGAAGCAGCATCAAGGTCCGGGCCGCGCGCCCGGTGCTCTTGCGGGGCTGAGAGGGAGGATGCGTATGAAGACCACACTCAAGAGGGGCGCGCTCGGCCTCGCCCTGCTCGCCGCGACGGCGATCGGCACGTCCCCGGCTTGGGCGTTCGGCGAAGCCGGCCCGCTGGAGCTCGCCGAGTTCGGTGCGTTCTACGTCAACACGACGCCGATCATGAACGAGGACGGCACCGTCAGCGTCACGAACCAGATGTTTGTGGAATACATGATCCCGGAGAACCAGGTGTACCCCTATCCGGTGGTGCTGGTTCCGGGCGGCGGCGGCCACGCCGTCGACTGGATGCAGACCGTGGACGGCCGCGACGGCTGGGTGCAGTATCTGGTGAACGCGGGCTTCGCGGTCTACTGGGTCGACCGACCCGGTGCGGGCCGCTCGGCCGCCAACACCACCTATCTCGATCGCAACGGCAATCCCGGCGCGCTCGCCAACCCGTTCGGCACGGGCCTGATCACGCGTCTTGCGTTCTCCGAGGATTGGCCGAACGCGCCGATGATCTACGACGCGGACGGCAATCCGGACCGGATGGCCTGGGGTGAGGCGAACAAGGCCAACCCGACCATCATGGCCTGGGCGGCCGGCTCGCCGACCACGCCGAACGCCTCGAACGACGTCCAGATCCAGGCTGAGGCGGCGCTGCTCGAGATGATCGGCCCCGCGGTGATCTTCACCCACTCGGCCGGCGGGACCACGTCGGGCGCGGCGGGCGCGATGGCTGCGGCCAACGGCAACCTCGTCGGCATCCTCAACTTCGAGTCCGGCGGCGCGAACCCGTACGGCAACTCGATGCTGAACAACTCGGAGTGGAGCAACGGCGCTCCGGTCGAGGCCAACCGCGCCAACCAGACTGTCGAAGGCGCGGACTGCAGCCTGCAGACCGGCGACACGCCCTCGCAGAACGTCACCATGGCCGGCACGCGCCAGGTGTTCCTCTACAGCGAGTTCGGCACCAGCGCGCCCAACTCCCTGCCGACGGCCGTCTGCGCCGCCACCCAGGCCCGCCAGGCCGGCCTCGACGCGATCGCGGTCTACATGCCGGACAACGGGTACGAGGGCACGGGCCACTTCGCGATGAGCGAACTGTCGAGCGGCGAAATCGCCACCAACGTCGTCATCCCGGCGCTGGCCTGGATCGAGAACGGCGGCGAGACGGACCTCGTCACCCACTAAGGGCGACCACGCCTTCACACCTGCGGCGCGCCGGGAGTCACTCCCGGCGCGCCTTCCGCGTGTCCTGGCCGTCAGGCCCGCGCGCCCCTGCCGGGTTCGACGAATTCCACCTCCACAGCGCGGAGTTCCGCGCAGGAAGCGTCTTCCACGCTCCCCGCGACCGGGCTAAGCTCGGTCCATGAGCACTCTTTCCATCGACATTCGCAGGGCGCGGCTCGAGGACGCCGCCGATATCGCCGGGGTCCACGACGCGGCCTGGCGCTACGCCTATCGCGGCCTTCTTCCGGGGGTGGAGCTCGAGAAGATGGTCGAGCGGCGGGGCGGCGAATGGTGGGCGCGGGCGATTCGTCGCCACGTCTTCGTGCTCGTGCTCGAGGTCGGCGGACAGGTCGTCGGCTATGCGACGCTCGGTCCGAGCCGGATGCGCACCCTGCCCTACAAGGGCGAGATCTACGAGCTCTACGTCCAGCCGGAATACCAGGGCCTCGGCCTGGGGCGTCGCCTGTTCCAGGCCGCGCGGCGGACGCTGGGGGACCTCAAGCTCGACGGCGCCGTCGTCCGGGCGCTCGCGGGCAACGAGACCGCGGTCGCCTTCTACGGCCGCGTCGGCGGGCGCAAGGTCGCCGAGAGCGGCGAGCGGATCGCCGGCACCGTGCTGCCGGTCCAGGTTTTCGCCTGGCCCGAGGGCTGACCGTCCCGATCACTTAACCCGGGCGCGTCCGGATCCCCGGCGCGTCGCCCGTCGTTTCTTTGCCGCCGGCCGCACGACGCGTCGGCGATCCCACACCCTGTAAGGTTCATCAATGAATATCGACGCCGTGCCGCCGGGGAAGAATCCGCCGCAGGACATCAATGTCGTCATCGAGGTCCCGCTCGGCGGCGAGCCGATCAAGTACGAAATGGATAAGGAGGCCGGCGCGATGTATGTCGACCGCTTCCTCTATACGGCGATGCGCTATCCGGGGAACTACGGCTTCGTCCCGCACACGCTGTCGGACGACGGCGACCCGATCGACGTGGTCGTCTGCAACACCCGCGCGATCGTTCCCGGGGCCATCATGAACTGCCGCCCGATCGGCGTACTGATGATGGAGGACGAGGCCGGCACCGACGAGAAGATCATCGCCGTGCCCTCGTCCAAGCTCACGCGGCGCTACGACAAGGTGCTCACGCATACCGATCTGCCCGACATCACGCTGGAGCAAATCCAGCACTTCTTCGAGCACTACAAGGACCTCGAGCCCGGCAAATGGGTGAAGGTCCTGCGCTGGGGCGATGCGGACGAGGCCAAGGGCCTCATCGTCGCGGCCCTCGAGCGGGCGCGCGCCAAGAAGCTCGCCGCCGAGTAGGCGGCGATTCAGGGCGGCGCGGCGCCGCCCCGCGTTTCCTTCTGGGGCGTCGCGCCGGCGCCTCAGTGGCGGAAGTGGCGCATGCCGGTGAACACCATGGCGAGGCCGGCAGCGTCCGCCGCCGCGATCACCTCCGCGTCGCGCACCGAGCCGCCCGGCTGGATCACGGCGGTCGCCCCGGCGGCGATCGCCGCTTCGAGCCCGTCCGCGAAGGGGAAGAACGCGTCCGACGCGACCACCGAGCCGCGGGTCGGCACCTCGTCGCGCCCCGCGGCCCGCGCGGCGTCGGCCGCCTTGCGCGCGGCGATCATCGACGAATCGACCCGGCTCATCTGCCCCGCCCCGATGCCCACCGTGGCGCCGCCTTTGGCGTAGACGATGGCGTTCGACTTCACGTGCTTGACCACGCGGAAGGCGAAGGCGAGGTCGGCGCGTTCCGCCGCGGTCGGCGCGCGGCGCGTGACGATGCGCAGCTCGGCGTCGTCGATCACCCCGTTGTCGCGCGACTGCACGAGCAAGCCGCCCGCCACCGAGCGAACGAGGCGCCCCGGCAGGCGCGGGTCCGGCAGCCCTCCGGTCACCAGCAGGCGCAGGTTCTTCTTGCCCGCGATGACCGCGACGGCTTCCTCCGTCGCCGCGGGGACCACGATCACCTCGGTGAAGATCTTCACGATCTCCCGCGCCGCCTCGGCATCGAGCGTGCGGTTGAGCGCGACGATGCCGCCATAGGCCGACACCGGATCGGTGGCGAGCGCCCGGCGATAGGCCTCGGCGAGGCTGTCGGCCTCGGCGACGCCGCAGGGGTTGGCGTGTTTCACGATCACCGCGCCCGCGATGCGGGCCGGGTCGAACTCGGCCGCGAGCTCGAATGCCGCGTCGGTGTCGTTGATATTGTTGTAGGACAGGGCCTTGCCCTGGAGCTGCCGCGCGGTGGCGACCCCCGGCCGGGCCTCGCCCGTCCGGTAGAACGCGGCCTGCTGGTGCGGGTTCTCGCCATAGCGCAGCGCCTCGACGAGACTGCCGCCGAGCGTCGCGAACGGGGCCGCGCCCACCGGCTCGGCGCGCGCGAACCAGGCGGAGATCGCCGCATCATAGGCGGCGGTGCGGGCGAACGCCTTGGCCGCCAGGCGGTGGCGCAGCTCGAAAGCGATGCCGTCCGCGTCGATCCCGGCCAGCACCTCGGCATAATCGGCAGGGTCGGTCAGGACGGTGACATAGGCATAGTTCTTGGCGGCCGATCGGATCATGGCCGGCCCGCCGATATCGACGTTCTCGACGATCTCCGCCGGATCGGCGCCGCGGGCGAGCGTCGCCTCGAACGGGTAGAGGTTCACGACAAGCAGATCGATGCCGCCGATTCCGTGCTCGGCCATCGCCGCGGCGTGCTCGGGCAGGTCGCGCACGGCGAGCAGGCCGCCGTGCACGCCGGGATGCAGCGTCTTGACCCGCCCGTCCATCATCTCGGGGAAGCCGGTCAGGGACGCGACGTCGACAACGGCGAGCCCGGCGCCTTCGAGCGTGGCCCGGGTGCCGCCCGTCGAGACGAGTTCGACGCCGCGCGCTGCGAGCGCGCGCGCGAATTCGACGATGCCGGCCTTGTCGGAAACCGAGAGAAGGGCGCGCTGCGGCCGGATCGAACCGGGTTCGGCCATCGGATAAAGCCTCGCTTGGGGGGATTCCAGGCCGCCGATAGCACGGATGCCGCGAGGGGCAAACCGCGCGCCCCTCAGCCCTCCGGCTCGGCCGTCTCGGCCCGCGGGCGCCGGGCCTCGCGCGACAGACGCCAGCGCACGACCGGATTGGCGCGCGCCCGCCCGGCGAGCACCATCTGCTGCGTGCGCCGGCGGCCGAGTACGTCGCAGAGATAGACGGACTCCTCGAGCGCGGGCTCGAGCCCGTCGGCGCCGAACCGCCAGGTGTCCCCGCCGGGCACGTGAAGCAGGATCTCGGCCCCCTCCCGCGCCGCCTGAACCCCGGGGTGAAGGTGGAAACGCACCGCGAAGCGGTCGGCCCGGGCCCGCGGGCCCCGCCGGCGCAACAGCACCAGCCGATCCTCGCCGTCCACCCGGAAGCCGTCGGCCGCAAGCCGGATGCTGCGCTCGTGGCGATAGCCGTAGCCCGGCACGTAGCCGTCATGGCTCGCGCTCACGACGATGCCGTCCGGCTCGTCCGCGCGCGCGACGGGCACGTCCCGCGGCCCCGCGATGATCGGATTGCCGAGCCAGCGCGCCAGCCGCCCGCCCGACAGGATCCGCGCCGAGGACGCCTCCGCGATCGTCACCGTCGAATGCGCCGCGGTGGTGCGCGCCAAGCGCCGCCACTCCTCCCCGTCGGCGACGCCGCAGTTCACGATCAGCCGCGCGTTGCCGCTGCTCATCTCGAAGGCGAGGCAACCGGCATGGGCGCGTCCCGAAACCGCGACCGGCGGCGGGGGACCGGTATCCATCAGGATCGTGGTGCGGCCGGCGTCGAGCCGCTGATACCCCGAGGCTGCGGCGGCCTCCACCGGCCGCGTCCGCCGGCTTTCGCCGGCGAGCAGGGCGGCGACGAGATCGAACGGGGTGGCGCCCATGCCGTTGAAATGCGCCAGCGCGCCGTCGCGATGGCGGAAGAAGCGCAGCATCGGCATCATGCGTTCGATCGCGGCGACGAGGCTCGCCGGCGGCGGCGTGCCGCTCGCGGCATAGGCCTGGCGCAGCGGCACGAGGTCGGCGAGAAGTTCGATCAGCACCGCCGGGTTGCGGCTGACATGGCCGCCATCGGCAAGGATCTGCCGCTTCAGCTCGGTCTCGAGGCGCCGCGTGCCCTGCCGCAGCAGGCGGGCCTGCCCGCTCAGCGCCAGCCCCGCCTCGGCCACTGCGATCGCGGCGAGAAGGCGCGGATAGCCGTCGGGCGCCCAGCGCATCCGCCCCCGCAGCCGCCGCACGTGCCGCGCCAGCGACTTGACGAAGCGCCGATAGAAGCCGGCGTCGGCGTCCTCGAGAATCAGCGGCGACTGGGTCAGCCAGGACAGCACCCGCCGCGCCATCGTCTCCGGCTCAAAGGCGATTCGGGGCGCAAGGCCGAGCCGGATCCAGTCATCGACCAGGGCGCGCGCGTTGGAGCGCGTCAGCACGCTGTCGGCAGCCCTCAGGTGCCGCAGCCAGGCGAAGCCGTGCAGCGCCCGCGCCCAGTCGTCGGACGCGGGAGCGACCTCGAAGGGTGTGCGGCCCCCCGTCTCCACGATGTGGCCGGAAAAGGCGAAGATGCCGGCATAGATGTCGGTGGCGTGGGTGGGATCGGCGGTGCGGATGTCCTGCGGCGCCAGCACCAAGCGATCGGGCGTCGGGGCCGGCAGGCGCCAACGGGCCAGCGGGCCGGCCTCGGCGAGCGAGAGCAGGCGCTGCCAAATCCGGCCCGCGCCGAGGCCCAGGATCCGGACCGGCACCGAGACGGACTCCCACATCATCGACAATGGGTCCTCGCGATCGGCACGCGCGCCGCATCGCGCGTCGGCTCTCCTCCGCGGCAGTCTCGCCGGACAGCATTTTACAATTCTTTACCAAGTTTGCCGATTTCACACCCGGCGCAGCCGCGCGGCGTAGAAGCCGTCGAGCCCGGCGAGCCGGGGATCGGCATGCGGCAGGTGGCAGGGCAGCGTGCGCAGGTCCCCGTCCGGCGTGACCCAGTCCGCCGCGCCGCCGAACGCGGCGGGATCGATCGGCACCCGCTCCACCGGCGCGCCGTCGGCGAGGAGCCGCGCGATCTGGCCCTGCCCTTCCTCCGGCTCGAGCGAGCACGTCGAATAGACGAGCACGCCGCCGGGCCGCGTCAGGCGCACCGCGTTGGCGAGCAGGTTCGCCTGCAACGGCACGAGGCTGTCGATCGTCGCCGGCGTCTTCAGCCAGGCGACGTCGGGATGGCGGCGGATGGTGCCGGTGGCCGAGCACGGCGCGTCGAGCAGCACGGCGTCGAACGGCTCGGCGGCAAAGCCCGCCGCGTCCGCCGCGACGATTTCCGCCGTCAGGCCGAGCCGGGCGAGATTGGCGGCGACGCGCTTCAGCCGCCCGGCCGAGACGTCGACCGCGGTGACGCGCGCGCCGGTCTGGGCGAGCAGCGCGGTCTTGCCGCCGGGCGCGGCGCAGAGATCGGCGACCCGCTGGCCGTTGACAGCGCCGAGAAGCCGCGGCGGCAGGCCGGCCGCGGCGTCCTGCACCCACCAATCCCCCGTGGCGAAGCCCGGCAGCTCCGTGACTGAACCGGCGCCGGCGAGGCGCACCGTGCCGGTCGGCAACTCAATGCCGCCGAGCCGGGCCGCCCAGCCCTCGGGGTCCGATTTCACGGTGAGATCGAGGCTCGGCTCGATGCGCTGCGCCGCGGCGATCGCCTCCGCGGTCTGCGGCCCATAGGCTTCGACCCAGCGCGCGAACAGCCAGCCCGGCGTGTCGCGCCGCCCCGGCTCGGGCAGCGCGAGGATGTCGTCCTTCTCGCGCGCGATGCGGCGCAGCAGCGCGTTCGTGAGGCCCTTCCAGCCGGCGAGCCGGCTGTCTTCGCCGACCTCGGTCACGGCGAGCGACACGGCGGCGTGGGCGGGCACGTCCATGAACAGGATCTGCGCCGCAGCGACGGCGAGGACGGGCTGCAGGGCCGCGGCCTTGCGGGGCAGCGGCCGCGCCAGCCGGGCGCGAATCACCCCGTCGATGCTGCCCTTGCGCCGCAGCGCCGTGCCGACGAGCGCGCGGACAAGCCCGCGGTCCGGCGGCGGCAGGCGCCCGAGACGCTCGGCGAGCAGTCCCGATTCGAGCAGCGCGTCGAGGAATTCCCCCGCGAGCACGCGGGCGAGCAGCGCCGCGGCGAGGCGGCGCGGCTCGAGCCCGGGAACGCGCGGCGGGCGGACGGGGGCGCGGCTCGCCTCTGTCATCCCCACGGCCCGCGGCGCGGCGTGGTCTGCGCCCACGGCCCGGGCGCCATCGGCCGGACGGGCGCGCTCGGCGCGCCCCCGCCCATCGCCGCGTCGAGCCGCAACAGCGCCGCGATCCGATTTTCGACCGCCGGATGGGTCGAGAACAGATTGTCCATCCGCGCGCCAGAGAGCGGGTTGACGATGAACAGATGCGCGGTCGCCGGGTTCGCCTCGGCCGTGACGTTCGGCTGAAGGCGGGCCGCCCCGGAGATCTTCCCGAGCGCGGAGGCGAGCGCCCGCGGCGTCCCGGTGATCTCCGCCCCGCGCCGGTCCGCGGCATATTCGCGCGTGCGCGAGATCGCCATCTGCACCAGCAACGCCGCGATCGGGGCGACGATGATGCCGAGAATGAGGCCGACCGCGCCGAACGGGTTGTTGTTGTCGCTCCGGTTCGCGCCGCCGAAGAAGAAGCCGAAATTGGCCAGCATCGAGATCGCCCCGGCGATCGTCGCCGTCAGCGTCATGATCAGCGTGTCGCGGTGCTGGACGTGGGCGAGCTCGTGGGCGACCACGCCCGCGATCTCCTCGTAGCTCAGCGTATGGATCAGCCCCGTCGTGACGGCCACGGCGGCGTGGCGCGGGTTGCGCCCGGTGGCGAACGCGTTCGGCTGCACCGTATCGATGACGTAAAGACGCGGCATCGGCAGGCCCGCCCGCTCGGTCAGTCGCGCCACCATTTCGTGAAGATCCGGCGCCGATCCAGCGTCAACCTCGCGAGCGCGATGCATCCGCAGCACGAGGGCGTCGCCGTTCCAATAGGAGAAGAAGTTGAGCCCGGCGGCGACGAGGAAGGCGACCACCATCCCGCCGGTCCCGCCGATGAGATAGCCCAGCCCCATGAACAGCGCCGTGAGCGCCGCGACGAGCATGGCCGTGCGCAGGATGTTCATCGTCCCGAGAAGTCCTCGAATGCCGTCCTCGAAGGCGCACCATGATTCGGGCACGCGTCCGCCCTATAAGAATCGTGAGGCCGCGCCCCGCCGGCAAGGCGGGAGCGGGGCCACCTCCCGATTCGGACGAGGTCCATGAGCACACCCGATACCGACACGCCGGCGCCCGACGGTCCAGAGCGCGCGCTTCCCGACGCCGCGCGCCGCGCGCTCGCCGAAGCCGCGGCACGCCGGGCCGCGGCTGATGCGGCGGACCCGCCCCCGCCCGAGAAGGGCGGCCGGCGCGGGCCCGAGCCGGTCCGCTACGGCGACTGGGAGGTGAAAGGCATCGCCAGCGACTTCTGACGCCGGTGACGCCCAGTCAGCCGCATCGGACGGCCGTCACCACGTTCGCACCGCTGATTTCGAGGTTGAGCCGCGAGCCGTTGTACTCGAGCGTCACCGGCTGGCCCTGCCGGAGCGTACGGGCGGAAGCCGCACCGGCGCCGCGCCGGGCCGCCTCGACGAGGTTCGCCGTCGCGACCTGACCGATCGCGAAGGCGGCGCCTTCCGCGTTGCAGGTCCCGATCCCGGGCGGAGGCACCGTGGTGGGCGGGGGCAACGGGGTGATCGGAACCACGGTGCAGGCGCCGAGCACGAGGGCAGTGGCGGCAACGGCCGGCAGACCGGGGCGAATCGTCATCTCGAACCTCCTTCGCTGGGCAGGCACGGGGGACCCCACGCCCCCGATCAGGACAAGCACGACCGGGCGCGCGGGTTCCAAATCCCAAGCCGCGGAAACGCCGCGCGAAATCACAGTTTCGCCCCAGTTCGGCCCTTCACGCGCCGGAGTGCGCCGCCAGATTGGCCTTGTTACCTCGAACGGTCCGGTTCGGCGGCGGTCTCGGAATTTCCAGCCCCCCAGCCCCCCGGGATAGCACGTCGAACCGGACCACTTCCTCCCAAGACCCACCCCTCGCGGACCCGAGGTCGGCTGTGACGGCCGGTCACGGGTCCGCAGGGCTTGCCTAGCGCCCCGGACTCCGGAATGCTCACGGCGGTCGGGATGGACCACCGCGGCGCGGACGCGCGGTCGTCGGAAGCCCAGGATCATGTGAGGAGCAGCAGCGGAATGAGCGCCGTTCGGGCAGCGGAGTACCCGGCCACCCGCATCACGGACACGGCGGGGGCGCGCGTTCGGATCGCTTCGGTCCTCGCCTTCGTGCTGAGCCTTGCCACCATTCTCGGCGCCTGGGGCTTCCAGCTCATCGGCCACTACATCCCGTGCGCGCTCTGCCTGCAGCAGCGCATCCCCTATTATGTCGGCGTGCCCGTGCTCGCGGTCGCCAGCATCGTCGCCTTCTCCGGGCGCTCCACGGTCACAGTGCGCTGGCTGCTGGCGCTCGGGGCCATCGTGTTCCTCGTCGGCGCCGGGCTCGGCGTCCGCCATGCCGGCGTCGAATGGGGCTGGTGGGAAGGGCCTGCGAACTGCGGCACCACCTCGGCGCCCGCGCTGACCAATGCCGGCGACCTGCTGAACGTGCTGCGCAACACGCATCTGGTCACCTGCACCGAGGCGAGCTGGCGTTTCCTCGGCCTCTCCTTCGCCGGCTGGAACGCCGTCATCTCGGCCGCCGTCGCCGGCATCGCGGCGTGGGGCGCGCTGACCGCCCGCCCCCGCCACAGCGGGCGCTGGTAACGTCTCAGCCCACGAACCCGCCCGAATCGAGATAGGCCTGCTCCGCCGGCGTCGTCGTGCGCCCGAGCACGGCGTTGCGGTGCGGGAAGCGGCCGAAGCGCTGGATGGCGTCGAGGTGGACCAGTGCGTAGAAATAGTTCTCGCGCTGACCGAGCCGCCGGAACAGATCGGCCGACCACAGCTGCGCCGCGAGATCCTCGGCGTGCATGAACGGCAGGTAGAAGAAGCTCCGCGCCTCGACCGGATAGGCCCTGTCGAGCCCCGCCGCGACCGCCGCTTCCGCGGCCGCGAGCGCCCGGGCGTCGCTGGCGAAGGCTTCGGCCGTACCGCGGAAGATATGGCGCGGCACCTGGTCCAGCAGCAGGATGCGCGCGAGCGCGCCGGGCGACGTCTCCGCCCAGTCCTCCAGCCGCCCCGCCGCGGCCTCGGCCTGCAGCCCCGCCAAGCGCTCGCGCACCTCGGCGTCGAAAGCCGGACCGCCGCCGAACCATTTCGCCGGCCCCGCCCGCCACCAGAAATCGAGCACGCCGAGCGCCCGCTGATCCATGCCGCTGCTCCTTCTGAGAATTCGCCGAGAGCCTGTGGGTGACTGCACCATAGCAGAGCCGTCCCATGCGCGGCTTGGAAGCCTCCGCGCGAGCAGGGGAGAGGAAGGGAGCTGAGGCAGGAGGAGCGTGGTGCACCGCCTTGCCCCGCTCACGGCGTCATGCCCGGCCTTGTGCCGGGTATCCACGCCTTCGCGATCGTTCCGCCGCACAGGCGTGGATGACCGGGCTCGTCCCGACTGTCACGCCGGGCGTGAGGTCGCCCGCAGCGCGTCCTCCCGCCTGGTGTCGTTCCCGGCCGGAGCGCCGGAGGCGCGGAGGGGAAGGGAACCCAATGGCGGTTCGGCTGGTCGAGAGGCTCATGGGTCCCCTTCCCCTGCACGGGCTTCGCCCGCTCCGGCCGGGGACGACACGGGGGATGTTGGAAGCGCCCCTCACGTCGAGCACGGCGTCTCGTCATGCCCGGCCTCGTGCCGGGCATCTACGTCTTAGGCCGCGAAAAAGCGTGGATGGCCGGGCCGAGCCCGGCCATGACGCCGAGAGTGGGGAGCCGACCGGCACCTCACTGACCTCAGGGCCACCCGATTCCCGCCCTACACCGGAAGAGCGGTTCCGGAACGACGGAAACGGCTCTAGCATTCCCCGCAGATGCCGCCCCTCACGCCCTTCGCTCCTCGTGCCCTTCGGGCCGGCCTGCCGTGATTCGCTTCGCGGCTCTGCTCGACCGGCTGGCCTACGAGCCGCGGCGCAACGCCAAGATCGCGCTCGTCGCCGATTATCTCGCCACGACGCCGGACCCGGACCGCGGCTGGGGCCTCGCGGCGCTCACCGGCAGCCTCGTCTTCCAGCACGCCAAGCCCGGAATCATCCGCACCCTCGTGATGGAGCGGGTCGATCCGGTGCTGTTCGGCTATTCCTGGGACTATGTCGGCGACCTCTCGGAGACCGTGGCGCTGATCTGGCCGGCGCCGCCGCACGGCGCGACTCAGCCGGCGCCGAGCCTCGACGAGGTGGTGACGCGCCTCGCCACCGCCTCTAAGAGCGACCTGCCCGCCCTCCTCGCCGCCTGGCTCGACCGCCTCGACGAATCGGGCCGCTTCGCGCTCATCAAGCTGATCACGGGCGAGCTGCGCATCGGCGTCTCCGCGCGGCTGGCGAAGACCGCCCTGGCGCGGCTCGGCAATCGCGAGCCCGACGAGATCGAGGAGGTGTGGCACGGGCTCGAGCCGCCCTATCCCGACCTGTTCGCCTGGATCGAGGGCCGCGGCGAGCGCCCGGTCTCGGCCGACCCGGCGCCGTTCCGCCCCGTGATGCTGGCCCACGCCGTCGAGGATCGCGATTTCGAGACGCTCGCGCCCGGCGATTTCGTCGCGGAATGGAAATGGGACGGCATCCGCGTCCAGGCGGCGAGCGGGCCGGGGCCCGGCGGGCGGCGGCGCACGCGGCTCCATTCCCGCACCGGCGACGACATCTCCCGCACCTTCCCCGACGTCGCCGACGCGATCCGCTTCGACGGGGCGATCGACGGCGAACTGCTGATCATGATCGAGGGCCGCGTGCAGCCCTTCAACACCCTGCAGCAGCGGCTCAACCGCAAGATTGTGACGCCGAAGATGGTGGCCGAGATGCCCGGCCACATCCGCGCCTACGACATCCTGGCGCTCGACGGCGAGGACCTGCGACCGCTGCCCTTCACCGAGCGCCGGCGCCGCCTCGAAGCCCTCGTCGCCCGGCTCGGTGATCCCCGCATCGACCTATCGCCGCTGGTGCCGTTCGGCACCTGGGAGGACCTCGCTGCCGCACGTGCCGACCCCGCCGCTCATGGCGCGGGCGCAGATGCCGAAGCGGTGGAAGGCATCATGCTGAAGCGGCGCGAGAGCCCCTATCTCCCCGGCCGGCCGAAGGGCGAATGGTTCAAGTGGAAGCGCGACCCGTTCACCATCGACGCCGTGCTGATGTACGCCCAGCGCGGCAGCGGCAAGCGCTCCTCCTACTACTCGGACTACACGTTCGGGGTCTGGCGCGCGGGCGAAGCGGGCCGCGAGCTCGTGCCCGTCGGCAAAGCGTATTTCGGCTTCTCCGACGAGGAGCTGCTGGCGATCGACCGCTTCGTCCGCCGCAACACGCTGAACCGGTTCGGCCCGGTGCGCGAGGTGGTGCACGACGAGGCGAACGGCCTCGTCATCGAGGTCGCCTTCGAGGGGCTGCAGCGCTCCGGCCGCCACCGCTCCGGCCTCGCCATGCGCTTTCCGCGCGTTTCGCGCCTCAGATGGGACAAGCCGCCCCGCGAAGCCGACACGATCGAGGCGCTGGAAGCGCTCCTCGCCGGCAGCGACTAAGCCATGCGCCGGGCGCCGGCCTCAGTCGAGCCGTGCCAGCACCGCGTCCATCTTGGCAAGGAACTGCGGCCAGCTCGCCCGGGCGCCTTGATAGGCTTGGTTCTGATCCGCGGGAAAGCCCGACTGCTCCATGCGCAGACGCGTTCCCGCGCTCGTCCGCGTCAGCGTCCAGGTGACGACGCTCTCGAGGCCGAAGGCCTCCCAGGTATAGGAGAGCGACCTGTTCGCCTCGGCATCGAGCACCTTGCACGACACCGAGCCCCAGTCGCCGCCCAGCGTGAATTCCTGACCGACGCCGAGCCTGAAATCGGTCTTCATCAACCATTCCTCGATCAGGTGCGGCTGGGTCAGCGCGCGCCAGACCTTCTCCGGGGGAAAGGCGAGCTCCCGCTCGACGACGACGGAACGCGTCTGGGCCTCAGTCATCGGTCCTTCCTCTCAGACTGCCGCCTGCTTCACGAGCGCGGCGATCCGGGCCTCGTTGTCCTCGTTGAGTTCCGTGAGCGCATAGGCGACGGGCCACATGGCGCCCTCGTCGAGCGTCGCCGCCTCGTTGAAGCCGAGCGTCGAGTAGCGGGTCTTGAACTTGCCGGCGCTCTGGAAGAAGCAGACATTCTTGTCGCCCCTGGCATAGCCCGGCATTCCGTACCAGAGCCGCGGCCTGAGATTCGGCGCGGCGGCCTTGACGATCTCATGGATGCGCTGCGCCATGGCGCGCTCGCTCTCCGGCAGCTCCGCGATTTTGGCGAGCACCTCGCTCTCGCCGTCCTGATCGCCAGAGCGCCGCCGGGCCGCCTTCAGCTCCGCCGCGCGCTCCTTCATCGCGGCGCGTTCCTCCTCCGAGAACGTCTCCCCGGCCGGAGTGGCCTTCTTCCGAACCTGCTTCATGTCGCTCCTCCCGCCGCGTCCTCGCTCCTTCCGGACGAAACCCCGCGCCGCTACTGGTCCATCCGCTTCAGCAGGTCCTCGAGCTTGTCGAGCCGGGTTTCCCAAAACCCCGCCAGATGCTTCGTCCAGTCCACGAGGGGCGCCAGCGCGCCCAGCTCGGCGCTGTAATGGGTCTGGCGACCCTGATGCCTGTCGCGCACGAGACCCGCGTGCTTCAGGATGCCGAGATGCTTCGAGACCGCGGGCTGCGACACGCCGACGCCAGCCGTCAGCGCCGCCACCGTCAGCTCGCCCTCGCGGCACAGGCGCTCGAACAGCGCGCGCCGGGTCGGATCGGCGAGCGACTTGAAGAGCACGTCCTCGACGCTGGCTTCGGTCATGGAACATAGCCTGCATGCTGGTCGCCTTACCAATAACCATGCAGTAATATATCGGTCAAGCGACAGCCGCGACGGATCACAGGCGGGTTTCCAGGCTCAGCGCCGCTTTCAGCTGCCCGACGAGAGGATCGTCCGACGCCCGCGGCACGGGCGGCACCTTGCCCCAAACGGGCCCGGGCCAGGCGGCGTCGCCCTCGAAGCGTGCGATCACGTGAACATGCAGTTGGCGCACCATGTTGCCGAGGGCGGCGACATTCAGCTTGTGGCACCCCGTCGCCGCGCGCAGCGCCGCCGACGCCGCCGCGATCTCTTCCGTGAGCACGGCTCGTCCAGCCGCCTGCAGGTCGATGATCTCGGCGAGCCCGGCCCGGCGCGGCACCAGGATCAGCCAGGGATAGGTCCTGTCATTCATCAGCAGCACGCGGCATAGCGGCAGATCGCCGAGCGACACCGTGTCGGCCGCGAGCCGCGGATCGAGCACAAAGCTCTCGATCATGGTCGGCCTCCCGATTCCTGCGGTCCTCAGCGCTCCTTCGCATAGGGCACGCCGGCCGCGCGCGGAGGCACGGCGCGGCCGATGAAGCCGGCGAGCAGAATCACGGTCAGGACATAGGGCAGCGCCTGGAACACCTGCGCGGGCACGGTGCCGATGCCGGGGAATTCGAAGTTCTCCAGGCGGATCGATGCCGCGTCGAGCAGACCGAACAGGAGGCAGGTGAACAGCACCGGCACCGGCCGCCATTTCGCGAAGATCAGCGCCGCGAGCGCGATATAGCCCTTGCCGGCCG
>Ga0182738_1004396_pt1 | contig 15620 bp, 15 predicted proteins | sample eDN5th30CBELigMG_FD_128876 | JGI IMG/M metagenome (GOLD analysis project Ga0182738, IMG submission 128876) | Enriched Miracle-Growth compost microbial communities from Emeryville, California, USA - eDNA 5th pass 30_C BE-Lig MG (version 2)... ... | reverse complement strand
TCTGGCGTTAGAATTAAAATATCCTTTTAAAATTTCGAAGCGAAATTTTTTCAAAAAATGTTCACATATGGTGGTTACTTTATTATAAGTATTTTATAAAGTACATGTCTATTGTTACAAAAGTTGGCAGGAGTCAAGTTGATGAGCATTTTTAGGCATCTTTATAAAGATCAGCTTCTCTTTCTTTTTGATTTAATTTTCTCTGTAAATTTTCGATTTCGGTATCTTTCAACTTCTATGGAACATTATTAAGCTCAAAAGTGGAAAAAATAGGTAATACCAGCTCTTTATTGTTCCTTTCTTTTCTCAGTGCGATTGACTCTTCTAAACTTGCAATACTCTTTTGTAGTTCCTGAATCTCCTTTCTAAGAAAAGGGTTTTTTTTTAATTTTCTTTGTTTCTCAAAAAGTCTTACTGGACAGCCGAAGAGCTTGATGGGGCTGTTTGCAAAACATTTTGTCTCAATTCCTCTTTTTCATCATTAAGATACTCTATCTTAGATTGTCTTTGAGCTGTCTCTTGTTCTAATTTTTCTAATATTTCCATGTATTCAGAGCCTGTCTAGGAGTTAAAGGTGAGCAAGTAAATATGGGTACTTTTTTGTTTTGTTTCGGTTAATTTCCTTGTCTGGTCCTCAGCTTCATGTCTTAGATCTGGGTTTCTTATGGAAATAAAGAAATGATATAAAGTCACCTCGAATTTCTTGAGTAATCATAAGATTGCTCGATTCCAAATCTCGGAATTTGACTTCATAGGCTTGTTTGAGTTTACTCAAGAGCATTGAGGTTTCTTCAGTTTTCTTTGCCTGGGCAACATCCTCAGGTAGAGATTTCGCTAATAGAATTATAGATTGAAGAGAAATTGAAAATTAAAAGAGATTTTGAAGAGAAAAGGAGCTCACAGTACCTATGTCGTTAATTTGGGCAAGTTTAGAGTTTATATTGGCAACACTTTGAACAAGTTCATTCAATTTTTCTTTAATTTGATTATATTTGTGAGGATTTGGACTAAGAGAGGGTGGTAAAGAAAGAATTTAGAGAAGAGAGTTACGTTATTCTGAGATGCATTTTGAATAAGGAGATGGTTTCATTAATCTCAGACTCTATTCTTTCTACTCTAGTCATTATTTGAAAAATTGAACTCTGTATGTATAAAATTCTATTTCCAACTAATATTAAATTTTACTCCTTACTATTTTCCTTCCAAATTTTTTTTTCAGAAGCACTTTAGTCCGGATTCCTACGAAGCTAAATGCATGAAAAAAACTTTTTCTAATCTTGGAACAAAAAGACAGTCAATTTTGTTTTCAAAATTTTGGAAGCACAAGAATGGAAGTTCATAAATTTGACCCTTCTGAACTTGGCATTTTCGATAAATTTCTAGATTTTCAGAATCTTCAAAGGTCAAGCATGTTGAATAAATCCGAGGAAAACTCTTCTAAGAATATCGGTTCTGGACCTCTTATAGAGCCTGAAGAGGTAGCCGAAATGATGAAACTTACAATGGAAAAAATTCACAAGGTCAGGCGAGAGTATGTCGATAACTATTTTTTACAAAGGAGATTTTCAAAGAGAGATGAAATTCATGCTGGAAAATAATCTGGATCTCACCCTAGAAGAAATTGAAAAGACAATATATGACGGATTAAAAGAAGCAATCCCAGAACTCAATGAGTATAAACAAATTATTGCTGATCTCACTTTTGGCCTAACAGGCAAATCTGAACAGAGTCCATACTATGAATTCTTCTCTCACTCTTTCAAGCCTGAAATTGATAGGGTTTTAGACTCAGGCTATTCTGGATATCCAAAACTCTTGTTTCAGGAAATTGGAAGAGAAAATTCTAAGTGATTCCTTGTTACTGAAAATCTATTTGCCTGTTGAAAACTTTTAAAATTGCTCAAAAAATAAAGTTTGGTGGAATTCGTAAACTGATCGATATGATCTCTTGTAGAATTGTTTTCAAAGAAGTCAAACATGATGTTTCAAATTACTAGAAATTAGGAACTAAAAGTTTTAAAAAATGTTGAAATTTTTCCTTCTTCTACAAATCAAATTTGCCCAAGAAGCAAATTCTCGTCAACCAAATCTCCCATCTTCATCAGTCATAAATTTGAAATCTTGAAATTAAGGAAGATGTTCAGGAATCATGAGGAAAAACAAACTTCTCAAGATCAGATAGGAAGTGGATTATCGAGCAAATGTGAGATACTTAATTTCAGAAACATCGTAATTAAATATTTATTTAGTCTTTAGATAAATTTTGAGAGAGACCAATGGGAAAAATCTCAGATATCATTAACAATCCTGAACTCTTGGATAAAGTTGCCAAGCTTGCTTTCCAACAAGTTGACACTGATAAAAGTGGTTTTGTTACCAGAGATGAGCTTGAAGTTTTGATGACAAAAATCGCTGCTGATTGCAAAATTGCCACTCCTTCTCCCGCTGAAGTTGATAATGCTATGAAAGCTATTGATGCCAATGGTGATGGACAAATCTCATGTGATGAATTCAAAGTCTTGGTTGTCGCAATCCTCACAGCTGTCGCCAGTCAAGAAAAATAAGAGACATTTCGTGTCTTTTCTGAAAAAGCAATAATCTTGATGTAATTCGCTTCTTTCGTAATTTTTATGAATTCAATCTCTCAATAATATCATGTCTTAAAGAAGCATTTTTAATAAGAAACTCTCTATGTATTCCACATATCTCTTCCTTTATTTTTGAAAATCACAATTTTCCATTCCTTCCATCAGACGAATAGGTTGCGAACTCATTTTTTTTTTAGCGAAAGATGGCGGTTTAAAAACTCCAAGAGCAAAACTGTTTATGAGTGGGTAAGAAAAGAGTGGAATGCAATTTATGGAGGGTCTTGCAAATCTACTGTATTTGATGGTAAAATCCTAATTGTCTTTGGGAGAAAATATTTTTCTGGTTTTGATGAATAAAAACATCATCTGATAATGAATTATGAATTTTCACATATTATAGAGATTATTGAAGAGCACGAACACTTCTTTGTTTATAGACTGTAACCCAGGAAGGATCATTTTTGACCTTCTTTCTAATGATATAGACTGCAACAAAGACAAGATGCTCAACAAAGAAAGCAATAACCAAAAGTTTATATTGTTCACATTCGTCATTTTTAAATGCTTCATCTCCAACTGCATTTTTCAAAGTACTGCTATAAGCAATCAAAATCGTGTTTGTAACCAAACAAATATGACTCATAAAGTTGATCCAGGACTGCCAAGATCCAATACCATTGACAATAGTTGGAATTGGTCTTCTGTAACCATGCTTCAGCTTGATAGAATCGCTGTTCTTTTCCAAGTAATTAAAGACAAGTGAAAACACGCCTGAAAGAGGGAAAGCAGTAGCAAAGATGGTGATATATCCAAATTGAATGATCATTTCAAGATAGTCATCATAATTATCATATTCAGCCAAATCAAGTTCTTTGAGTTTCTCTTGAATAAATTCTTCTTGAGTGAGCTTCTTTTCTTTATCCTTTTTGGCAAGAGGAGTTGCTAAACGTTTTTGGACATAAGGAATCAACATTTCTGTAACTAATCTTCTAATTTCATCAGTGGTGTACAAAGCAAAGAGTTCATCACGCAGGGCTCCAAGTTCGAGACGCCAGAAACCGATATATAATAATGGGGTGAATGTGTTGATAATTTCAAAGAAGAATCTTTTGAAAATCATTGCGTTGTTAAATGCAGTATTGGTTCTATGGTTTTCCCAACGAGTCGTGATGGCTGCGAGTTTCTTGTTATAAATAGCAAGAATGTTCATAGTTAAACTTTGAAGGATAGTTGGAATGTAAGCCCATTCTGTATTTTTATCAAGGATGGCACCTTTTTGTGCGAGCCTGCTCAATGGCTCAACGTAAACCCAATGATGAGAGTCAATATAGCCCAAGACATTCAAGAATAAAATCACAAGGGTTGCAGAGACAGCCATCAAAGGAAGATGTGCCAAGAAACTTTTGAGGTAAAGTTTGGCTCTTCTTCCACCTCCGTGTTGGAATTCTGGCAATTCTGTAACAAGATTGATTCCAAGAACTCCCTTGAAATCAAATCTGGTGTCTGAAGCCTTGAATCTAGAGCCAGATGCGTTCCATTTCGTGCAGATACCGGAGGAAGTTTGTCTCCAATATTTAATGAAGAGGGTGGCCCAAATAACGATCATAATACAATAGAGAGTGTCCAATTCAAAGGCAACAATTTCTCCTTGGGGGTCAAAGAAGAGAATGATTTGTCTGAGGATACCAAAAATAGCGGGAACTATAAGCCATTTTGTGTAGAAGTTCATAAACTTGAAATAGATGGAGACATTATGCCCGTAGTAGTCTGCAATTTTGTCGGTATTGTCAGTACTGTTTTCGATTCCTTGGGTATGCAAAGGAGTAGCTGCTTCGAGGAGGTCTTCTCTCATTAAAAAGTCAACAAGGCGATGAGTTGCAAATTCATCTTCTTCATTCTTTTGGATTTTGAAGATTTCCAGAACAGAAGAGTCAGTATTATTAAGCTGAATTGACTGAATTAAAGACCAGATAATTCTGACAAGTTCACTTTGAGTGAAGATTTCGATGTAATCTTGGATAGGTTCATCTTCACTAATTTCATCAGAGGTTGGAACATCAGTTTTATTGGGAATAAAGTTTCTTCTTTTGGCAAAAATAAAAGAAGCTGTTTGTTCAAGCTCTGAGACCATTGGATTGAGCTTTTCTGAAGTTTTTCTTCTAAGTAAAGCTCTCAGTTTAGATCCAGGAGATTCTAAGCTTTGACTTCCATTGAGGTCCTTGTATTTCTTTTTAAAAATATGCTCCTTTTCGGCTTGTTTAAGGATCCCCAAAGCATTATCATAAGCAATAAATAAAACATAATGCGAATGAAGTTTTTTGTCGTTGATTAATTCACATCTAAAGCCATTTACACGGAATAAAGACTGGATGAGGTCCAGTTGAGGTGTTGAAAGGGAACGTTTTAATTCAAAAGCAAAGTCAAATTGGCCAAGTCCTGCGTGCTCTCTATCAAATGGTACCACTTTTCCAAATACTAATGATCTTGAATGATGCATTTTTATATGAGATACTCTTGATAAATAATTTTATTACTGTTTGTCAGGGCTCAGGGGTGATATTATTTTATAATGGAGGGAAATCTCAAAATTATTATAATATTCATGAAGATTTTCGTTGAAAGGAAGAGAGAAGGAATTTCTCAGGGAGGCTTCTGAGGTAAGAATCTTCAATTATTTTCAAGAGGAAAAAAACTTCTTGGGCTTGAAGTGAGATTGAGAGTTTATAAAATTGAGCATAGTTTGCTAAAACATTAATATAAGCTTTTTAAAAATAATTTATGAGCTCATCAGGCAACTTTTCATTCGGTATGTCTTTTTCCCTCTTAATTTCCCTTCTTCTTATCTTTGACATATTTATCCTCTTAACTTTCAATTTAGAACTCCCTGAGATCTTCAAGTGGAGAAACCCTATTGAATCCGGCCTTGCTTTACTCTCAATTAACCTCATCTATATCTCTTGCTTAGCTCAAAACCTCGGCCTCATTTATGTTTTAACTAATTACATCTTTTGGTTTGCTGTCAGTGCTGCTGTTTACATCAAAATCAAGTCCATTATTTCTGGCGGCGCTCATGCTTCGTAAAATTGATCAACAAATTCAAATGATTAATATCCTCCATTTAGATCCGCCAAGGAAGAAGATTATGGTTTTGTCAGCGCTGAAACTTGCCAAAGAATTGTTTTGTTCATTAATGACGTTGCCTCCTATGTTGCTCTTCAAATCAAACAAGCTTCAGATTTAACTCAAATTACATCTCTTGTCAAAGTAATATACGAATTTTGCGAATAATAACAATTTGGATTAGTTCCTTGTCGGGCTCTATGTTTTGTCTGTTGTTGGAAGCATTTTCTCTATTTTGACTTTGACCTGGCTCATCCTTAATGGTCTTTTCATTGCTTCTTTTGTCAACTACAATCAACAAGCAAAACAAATTGTGACTCCCATTATCGGAACTGTTACTGGTAAGAGATTAGTTGAGCATTTGGATTGAGATTTGATAGGTTTGGTGAAACAATACTCTACTTTAATATACGACAAAATCCCTCGTTATAGCGGTGTCGCTAAGTAAGGGAATGGGAAATAATGCTTAGTTTCAAGCCAATGAATATTGAATAAATTGAGATTGTTTGCTGGTATAAAAGCATTTTTATATTAAGTAAAGACAGATGTCCGTGCGTGCGTGAATAATTATCATTATAAATAAGTGTAAAAGTCTATACTCGAAAAAAAAAATCCTTTGAAGAAAAATTGTGTTTTCTGGTTCACCAAATTTTTGAAGAGTTCATCATCCAGATGAAAGTATCAATAAGCAATTTTTTCCCTCGATATAGATAACATCCTAACTTTTTCTAATAAAATAAAAGTGAATTTAACGAATTTGAGATGTCAGATCAGCAAGTTCCTGAAGATCTTCGAGCAGAGTTAAGAGAAGCTTTTATGTTGTTTGATAAAGATGGAAATGGTTGTATAACTGCTCCAGAACTTGTTACTGTTATGAGGGCCCTTGGACAAAATCCTTCTGATCAAGATGTTCAAGAAATGTTGCTGGAAGCAGATATTGATGCAAGTGGAAATATTGAATTTGAAGAATTTGTTGTAATGATGGTGAGGAAATTTAAAGAGGTTGATATGGAAGAAGAATTGATTGAAGCTTTTAGTGTGCTGGATAGAGAAGGAAATGGATTAATTTCAATACATGATTTGAGAAATGTCATGGTAAAACAAGGAGATAAAATGACCTTGCAAGAATTTCAAGAGTCAATGATTGGTTTACAACCAGATGAAGATGGGTATTTTAAATATGAAGATTTCGTCAAATTCATGTTGAAAAGTTGAGGATTTTTTTTAACTTGAAAAAAGTGAGGAAACTCCTTGTCAATTGTTATTTGAGAGAAATAAACAATATATTTTTTTGAGAAAGATGTGTACTTTTGGCTTGTAAAAATATTAAGATATGATAAAAAAGAATTTCTTTCTTAACAAAAAATGGAAAATATAAATACAAAGTATATTTGTTGTTCTGGAAAAAACTTGAATTAGAAAGTATTTTTCAAAAAATATGTGTATTTTACTTTTATTTTTTTAATAATTTTGGAAAAAAAACAAAATGGAGTATTTTAGAAGAATAGTTTCAACTGAAAGATCTCTCGGGAAACTCTTGGATTGGATTGGATAATTATTATCTCACCGGAATTTCTGGGGTTGATCCCAACCATATCTTGGTAGATATAACCAATAAAAGAAGTTTTAACAAGTGAATATATCAAGTAATTTGGAAAATTAGTTGAGCTATCAGAGAGACTCAGGCTTTAAAACGAATTATGAACTGGAAAAATTTTCAATCTTTTTCGATTCACTCACGCTCTTCGCTCAAATCTTGCAATTTTATGAAAACTTTCTGGCAAAGAAACTTAAAAGTAATCTGTCTCGATATGACTTGCACATCAAAGGGCATTTTGGAATTTTTTCAGAATGGAAAGACATTTTTTCTTTCGGGAAGAATTTAGGCAATTGGAAAATCATTAAATGAATCAATGATATAAACTGTTAAGCGGGGATTTTGAGTTCAAGCAGCAGCTAGTAATTATTTAAAATATTAAGCGAACATCATGGGTATAAATGGACTGCTACCTTATCTCAAGCCTATCCAAAAGGACCGCAATATCTCTCAATATAAAAATATGACAGTCGCTATTGACTCTTATTGTTGGTAATAAATCCCATTTTTCCCATCATTTCTGATCTGATCCGTACAGGTTACATAAAGCCATATATTCATGCGCACTGGACATTGCAAATAACGTCCAAACGGACAAGTATGTCTTGGGGGTGATGAAGGAGCCTAAAACTTTCTAGATTCGTTATTTATTGTCTTCGAAAGATAGAAATATTACTTTCTTACAACATCCGACCAGTAGTTATCTTTGACGGCGGCCCACTTCCTTCCAAAGAAAAGACTGAAACCGAAAGAGAGAAGTAGGCTGATTTGGTTCAGGCCATTCTCAAATAAAATTTCTTTAGTTCAAGAGAACAAAAGCGAAAACAGGCCATTGAGTATCTGAATGCAGGAGACACTCGAAAAGCAGCTCAAAAATTCGGAGAATCCATTGATGTGACCCCACAGCTTGCTTACCAACTCTACAAAGTATTAATTCCGCGGGTTTCAGCTAAAAAATTTAGGCTCTACGAGATAGATATAAGGTTGAATGTATTGTTGCTCCATATGAGGCAGACGCTCAGTTGGCGTATTTGAGTAGAATTGGGTATGTTGATGTGATTATAACAGAGGATTCGGATTTGCTGTCGTTTGGGGCGAAAAAGGTTTTTTATAAAATGGATGGGAGTGGCAATGGGAAAGAGATTGATATTGAAGATATTAAAACAATAAGAGGAGATGTGCCAACTGAGGCTTGGACTCAAAATTTGTTCTTGGAAGCTTGTATTTTTGCTGGATGTGATTATCTCAGTTCAATCAAAGGTATCGGCTTCAAGAAAGCATACAAACTTATGGGCGACTTGAAAAATTATAAAAGCGTAAGGGAATATGAAGAAGAAAGGATAATTAAACTCATAGGTATTGAAACATTTGAAATTGGAAGGAAAGCACGTTGTCCCACCAGACTATGAAGAAAAATTTGAAAAGGCATTGCTGACGTTCAAGTTCCAGCGAGTTTTTTGCCCAATAAAGAAATGCCTGGTGAGTGTGCAAGGGCTTGATTTAGAGAATTTTGCTAACGAAATCGGAGAAGCCCCAAAAGACCTCACTGAAAACCCTGATGAAATCGACCATATTGTCGAAAAGAACCTCATTTCTAAAATCCTAGAGAGTGGAAATCTCGATTTCCTAGGGCCGTACTTTGAGAATGCTTTTGAATACTTATTGACTGAAATTTTTTAGTGATATGAGTGTGGAATTAGCACAAAAGATTGCATATGGAGTAATAGATCCAGTAACAAGAAGGCCATATCTAGCTGAGGGGAGCAATTCTGAGGCCTCTCAATCACTTTCTTGGGCAAGTGATAAGCCAGGTGTGACTGGTATTTCAAGTGCTCCAAGTTTTCCCAAGCCAGTTCTATTGGCAGGAGACGCAGGAAGATTGGAGGATGAATTTTCAAATAAGATTCCTGCTGTACCAAGCTTTACGCAATTCAATCGAAATAGCGATAAATCGAGATATTTTAAAGTGGCCAAGCCAAAGTTGGTGACTCAAAAAAGTTCAGATGCTCAGATGATCAGTTCCCAACAAAGGAATATCAAGGATTTTTTCAAAGGGGTCAGGAATGATAAAGCTGCTGGCAGTGCAAGTGTTTCGCATAAAATTAGGACATTCTTTTTACCAAAGAAACCTGAAGAAGAAAGAGCAAAAGAAGAGCAAGAAGAGGAACAGAAGCTTGCTCCATTAGCGACTTATGAGGACTCGGAATCAGAACCTGAAAAATATGATCAAATGGAAGAGGAGGAAGAGAATGAGGAAGAGGAAGTGAGTAAGAAGATGCAAGTGGAGGAAACGAAGGCTCCCATAGCATTCCAAAAGTTTTCATCATTTTCAAACGGATTCGACTTGTTCAAAGATGATGGAATGTCATATACATATAAAAGTTCAAAAAGTTTAAGCAAAGCATTCAGAGTTCCCACTTTGAAAAAAGATCAGGTTCAGGTTCAGGAGAAAGATCAAGATAAAGAGGACACTCAGGCTGAAACTCAAACTCAATCCACAATCATAAATGAACCCCCTCCCCCAGTACTTCAAGAAGTCAAAGAAAACCATTTAAAAAGGAAAGCTGAAGGTGATATTCGCACTTCTTTCGACTCCTTTGCTTTCAAAGTAATACTTTTTAGAAATCGTAATCTCAACAACAATAAATAGAAAGTGAAGAAGATAGAATCATTGACATTAAAGAGATATGAAGATAGATTTGAAGCAAAATTGATTAAACCAAAGGATGGTGGAAAAGACTCGATACAAAAGAAGAAACCAAGTCCAATGATTACTGAGGCTCCACCAAAGAGAACAAGTGACATGGCACCTACAATTGAAGGACTGAATGGATTTATGTTTAGCACAGCAAAGAAGTCTGATAAGAAAGTGAATCAGAATCCAGATAATAAGAGAACAATATACAAGATTAATTTGTCGAGTTTGAACCCTTCAAAAGAGCTTCCAGTGGATATCCAATCATTATATAATGTGAATGCAGAAGAGGGAGGAAAGATAAAGGACTTCTTTAAGATGAATCCAATCGATAAAGTGGAGCTAAAAGATAGATTCTTTGGAAGAGATCAGGAGAGTTTTGAAGTTGACCGCGACATGTATTCAAATGATCTTGATGATAAAGTTTCATCTTTCCTTTTAAAATTCAAACAATGACAAATATTTTTATTTGTAATATTTCTCTTGCATTTAAATTACTACTCTATTGTTATTAATATCTTTGAGTAAGTAAATGAGTTCCTCTCATAAACATACTTTGAATAATAATCTACATATAGTTTTTATTTTTGTAAAAATAGTCAGTCGTGAATAATGATGAAGAATTTGAGAAATTAAGATTTTTGTGATTTTTATTTAAATTATAAAATGCAACATTTGAACAAGAAGACTACACTAATTAATCAGCTTATACATCACAATCACAGTCAATTTATTAATATTAAGCTTATTTCTTGAGGAACCCAAAAACTTTGCCAAATGCTTTTCCGATACCTATGAGGGAAAAATGATTAGAAAAAATACTTAAAAATCTCAGTTTACCTTTCTTTTCTTCTTCTTTGATTTTGCCTTGTAAACTGGGATATTTGAGATAATTGTAACCCTAGAAGAGAATGATTAAACATTTTTCCACGAGAATAATCTCTTTACCAAATCCAAGAAGATAGGTTTGCTGGGCAAAAGATTGAAATTGGGAGGGAAATCAATAAGAGGGAAGTTTTCTAAATCTTCAGGGACAGAGTTATCTTGGGCATCCTTTTGAGAACGCTTAAGGAATTGGAGGAGATTTTCATTCTTTCTGGTATTTCCTTGAATATTAACTCCTTCCATATCCTTTCTAAGCTTGTCTTCTTCTTTATTCTTTTGATTCAAAATGTTGATATGGGCTCTAACCTTCAATGCTGCAACTCTGTCAACATTTTGTCTCAATGTATTGGCGAGATCCTTATTGCTCTATGAGGAGTGGTTTAGAAACCAAACAAAAGAGATTGAAATTACGGATTCCAAAGAGACTTCATAGTTTCTTTCAAGATCCTTGATGCTTGCAGCCAAACCTTCAAAGTGAACCAACAAAGAATATCCTTCAAGAAGTTTTCCTTGACTGAAATAAGTCAAAGCAACATAGAAGCATCTAATTTTTTTAGGTTAAGTGGGTTGCAAATATTTTGAAGTTCACCTGATAGTTTTGCAGCAAGTCTCTTGTAATTCTATACCCTTGAATACTTTATAGTCAGGATTGGAGCTTTCAAGTTCAAGAAGTTGTTTATAAACCTTAAGAATTAACAATGAATTCTCCCAATGTCTTACTTGGAGGAGATTATCGTAGAGCTTGACGATATCTTGAGGGAAGAAAGTCTTTCCTTTGTAGTTCTTTTTACAGTTCCAGACATTATCAAGGCCAATATCAGTTTCGAATTTAGTGGTGGCATTGCGGATAAGGATGTTGTTTCTATCAATAACAGCACTCAATTTTCTGCTTTGGAAATAATTGGCAATCAAAATGTAGATTTGAAGAGCTGCTTCACCCATGGCTTTCTATTTTGAAGGAATTAATTCAATAAATTCAGTCAAAAAATTTTACATATTCTTCTTTTTCTTTGCTGACATTTCTGATAGCTTCATCATATAAAGAGAAGAGTTCAATGAAGGAATCTAAATTATACACTTAGGAAAACATTATAACCCAAGAAAGACGTACTTAATTTATTAGGTTCACCAGATTCTTCATCAAGTTCCATTTTATCAGTATCCATTTTGGAGATGACTTTAGTGAGTTCTTCAATCTTTTGCATGGCGAGCAAAGTTTTTTCATTCTTAATGGGTAAGGTCTTGCCGTGATAGACAATTTCAGCGCTACCCTTGACATTTTGTTGCATCTTTTCAGTCAAGAGTTTCTGTTCAGGAAATTAACTATTTCTCTTTTTCAAAAAATGAATTACCTCAATTTGAGTGGACAAAGTGGGATCGTTAGTAGCTCTAATGCTATCTTGGACGGGGTCAAGAGTTTCTTTTCCTCTCTTGAAATTGCAGTAACGAATAGATTGGTCAATTTGTTCGATTTTTTCTTGATAGAGGAGCTTTTGTAAGGAATCAGAGACTTTGGAGAGTTCTTCATAGATTTTTCTGGATCTCATGAAGCCAGAATAAGCTTGTTCCCATCCTTCATTTTCAAAGTTAAAGACACCTTCAATATATTCGGAATAAGCTTCAGCTTCCAAGGCAGTTTTCTTTAAATAAAGGTTAATATACAATAGAATTCGAGTTGTGAACTTCTTCAGTATGCTTTTGGCAGATTTGTTTCAAAAGTTTGGCCCATTTCAAAGCTCTGGAGAATCTTCTTTTAATATGCATACGAATTCTGGGGTCAGCATTTTTATTATTAGCAAGCTCTTGCTTAAGACTCATAGCATATGCCCAGGCTCTTTCTGCGTTATATAAAGGAAGTTGTAAGACTCTGGGATCCTTGAAATCGTTGATATTTTCCAAGGTAATTTCCTTCTTGACGAATTTTTTTCCATGGGTGAACTTAATACCCTTACGAATTCTCTTGAGTCTCTTTGTACAATAATGTCTATATCTTTTATAGTCACCGTGCTTTAAACCGTTTTGGCTTTGGGCGTTTTTTGTAACAGAGAGAACTATGCGGTATTAATGAAAAAGTAGGCGGGGGTTATTTGTACTGTTCAATTGAGGATATTTGACATCTTCAACTTCAGTTTGTTCAGTAGGTTCTTCTTCAATCTTGGTACCTTTCTTAGGGCTTTTATCTTTATTCATGGGTCAGAGGAGATAGTAAGATATATTATTATGAGCTTCTTTTGTCAATAAAATAATAAAAAGACAAATTTGATTGGATAGCTTATACTTTGAAAATTGATTTACGTGTAAATACTTTGTTGTAATTACATAATTCTGTTCTTATTACGTGGTGGGAGAGTTGGATATTCGATAAAAATAAAACCAAACTTTGTAAAAAAAATTTTCGAGACGAGAAGAGAGACATACAGAGAATCTGTGATTGGAATGGAAGAAAAAAAATATTTTTTTTTTTTTTTCCCTTTATTTATGAGAAAAGTCATCAACACATAAAAAATCATGAAAAAAAAATTTCTTCAATCTGATTTCCAATTCGATCTAGAAAATAATTTTTCTTGAGAATGACTGGAGTTTTATTCGAAAACTTTTTATGAAGAAAATTTTTCTCGAAATTTTTCTCTTCTTTTTTTTTCGAATTCTAAAATGCCAAGAAAAGCGCTGATTTTGTTTTGTCACAGAAGAAATTTTCTTTCGCTCGATCGGGTGATAATTCATCACTTCATCTTCCTTTCTTTCAGATTGCATTTCAAAGACAGCAAGTCACACTTTCTTGAAAACTTTACTTTGAAAAGAAAAATAAGCCGTGAATAAAATTGTTTAATTTTATTAATAAAGGAATATTCTACTTAATATCAAGAATTGAGTCCGAACTTTAATTTTACTCCATACCTTGGCTCCAAAAGAGGATCCAAACGGGATTTTTATAATTGCCAAAATATTCTTGAAATATTCAGAATGATTACAAACAACCCTTCCCCTGCTGAAAATTTATATTACAGTGTCTGGAAGACTGTCTTTGGGTTTTTAGAGACAGACGAAAAAGATCTTCTCTCATGTCGACAAGTATGCAAGACTCTTCAAAAATACGCTGACAAATATATGGATGAAATTATATATCAAAAAGAAACGGCTTTAAAGCAAGAATTTGCTCTCAAGAATTCAAGATTTCCAAATCTTCGGATCGAAGATCAGATCAAGATAATGAATATTATATGCACAGTCTATCATAGTAATGAAATGCTGAATAAAATAAATGGGTATGAGTTTGTAATAATGTCCCAATTTTTTGAGAATTTGTCTGCGGATACTTTGAAAATTTTGAGTATATTTGTAAGTATAATTTCAGATGAGACAGAAGATCAGATGATGGACCCTCAGGCTGGGAATAATTATTGCAGAGAAGTTTTGAATAATATTTGTCTGCATAGAAAAATCTTAAGCACTTTTACTCTTGATAAAATTACCTTGAAAAAACTTCAGACTCTTGAGTTTTCAGACATTCAAGAAATTGATGAAGGATTTCAAACTCTAAAGATTTTATTAAGATGGAGCTGGGCAATTAAAGAATGCGTGCAAGAAAGGTTGAATCTGAGTCCGAGCTCGAGAGAAATACTTGATCAGATGGACGTAGAAGTTGGAAAGAAGAGTATAGGGTTGAGAAGGTTTATCAGAAGGAGACATTATTTCAACAACAAGAAAATTGAAAATAACTATTCCGATCATATACTCTTAGAATAAATAGGTGGTTCATGTGTATCTTTCTGTATAATTGTGGATTATTGTCTGTGTATATGTATTATGGAAGTACTATAAAGTTCTTGAGAAAAAACGCAAGAAAAAAAAATAACAACTCAAAGAATTGTGAAGGTGATATGAAGCCTTAATAGCTTAGTGGTAGAGCATTCGCTTAGTAAGCGAAAGGTCGGCGGTTCAAACCCGCCTTAAGGCTATTTTTTCAATCAATTTTTTATTTGAGGTTTTATGGAGCTTCATTGGGAATAATTTCAGACAAAACAAGAAAAAATATTGTTCTAAGGAGGTAGATGATTTTTCTATTTCTTACTGTGAAGTAAGAGGGCTTATTGACTGGGAAGAAGGATGAGAAGATGAAGAAAAGAAGGAGAAGGAAAAAGTTGTTGAAGGTATGAAGCCTTAATAGCTTAGTGGTAGAGCATTCGCTTAGTAAGCGAAAGGTCGGCGGTTCAAACCCGCCTTAAGGCTGTTTTTTGGATGGCAAAGTTTTGGCCTTCGGCTTCAAAAAGATGAGAAGAAGGGTTTCTCCTTGAAAGAATTTTTTTTCCCCTTTTCTTTTTGAATGGAGAAGCTTGGTATTGACATTAGAAAAGAGTAAAGCATTTTCTCAAATTTAACAAAAGAAGGAAAAGTCAAAATTTATTGACGGCATGAAGCCTTAATAGCTTAGTGGTAGAGCATTCGCTTAGTAAGCGAAAGGTCGGCGGTTCAAACCCGCCTTAAGGCTGTTTTTTGAATGGCGTGTTTTTTGTGCAAAAGAAAGGAAGAGTGATAAAAAAAGATTTTGAACTTGAATTGATGTTTTTGAAATTGGAGAGTTCTTCAATTTATTAGAAAAAGGCTTCTTGTTCATCCAGAAAAAAAGAAAAGAAAGAAAAAGGGAAATTTTGGAGGGTATCAAGCCTTAATAGCTTAGTGGTAGAGCATTCGCTTAGTAAGCGAAAGGTCGGCGGTTCAAACCCGCCTTAAGGCT